>Ga0074199_1000729_pt1 | contig 42532 bp, 41 predicted proteins | sample EPASupsiteSAE347_FD_64528 | JGI IMG/M metagenome (GOLD analysis project Ga0074199, IMG submission 64528) | Bioremediated contaminated groundwater from EPA Superfund site, New Mexico - Sample SAE3-47 | ecosystem: Environmental > Aquatic > Deep subsurface > Groundwater > Contaminated ... | reverse complement strand
GTCTTTTTCAGGGATCGCCATCAGTCCTCCAGCCGGTCGAAATGCTGCGTTCGGGCGGAGCGGAAGAAAATCCCCGCTCCCCCCGCATCGGAGAACAAAGGGTTCCCCGACGCAAAATCACCTCATCACTTCAATACTTTGTTGGCGTAGGCTGTCAGTTCCACACCGCCGGCCTTGTTCCACTTGGCGACGAATTCATCGAACGCACTGATGGGCTTCTTGCCGGTGACGATATCGGCGACATATTCCTTGTAAAGATTGGTCATGGCGTCCCAATTGGTGACGTACTGTTCGGGGATAAGGAAATTCTTGTCCGGCATCATGTACTTCTTGGCCATGGCTCCGGCCTCGACCGCCGCCTTGGTCATTATGGGCCGCGACAGGGGCTTGTCGGGATTGAATCCATTGAAAGAGTCGCCGAACCAGCCGTTGTACCATTCAGGATATTTTTCGGTAAGGACATACTGCTTGCCATCATCGATGTAATGAGTCCCGGGAATGCCGAGCTTCGCGATCTTGAGGCCTTCGGGACTCCACATAAAGTCGACGATGGCGAAGGCGACTGCCTTCACCTTTGAATTCGAAGCAATGGCGAAACCGCGCGTTTCCTTCGTGACGTCAACAAAAGGGGTCAGACCCTGCGCTTTGCCTTTGGCAGGAGGGAGGGCTATAATGTCCACGCCCTGGGTCTTCATCATCTTGTTGGCATACACATCCACGCTGCCGGGAGCGACGCCGGGTATCATGCCCGCTTTGCCTTCATAGAAAACCTGTTCCTTGGAATCCCATTTCTTGGTGAGATACTCGGGGTCGAGGAGTCCCTCTTTGTAGAGTTTGGCGTAGAACTCGATCTTGGTTTTTTCGTTGGCCGAGATCCGGGAATAGAACCATTTGCCGTCGGCGCCCTTCATCCAGGTCGAAGTATTGCCGAAAGCAGTATCGAAGATGGCGTCCAGCTCTTCGATGCCGTTGGTCGCGCCGGTTACGCAGATGCCATACGAGGCGCCTTTCTTTGTCATGAGGTCTTTGAAAAGGGTGTAGTACGTATCGACCGTGGGATTGGCCATCACCGCTTTGGCGGAAGGAAGGGAATCGTACCAGTCGCGACGCATCACGGGAGTTCTGACGCGGGGCGGAGCGATCCACACGATGTAAGGATAATTCTCAAGCCTCGTGACGCTATGCGCATCCATGAGATCCTTGAAATACTTGGACTTGGCCACCCAGGGCCGCATGTCTTCCAGAACTCCCTGCATGGCGAGATTTTCGTCTCCGCCCTGGAAATAGATGAGATCGGGCACATCGCCGGACATGATCATGAGGCCGACTTTCTCGGCATAACTGCCCGATGGCGTCCTGACGATCTCGATATCCACCGGAGTGCCCGCATCGGCCATGGCTTTCTCGATGAGCCCGATGAATTTTTCCGCATTCGGATCGGTGTCCAGATCCTTCATCATGAAACGGACCTTTGGTGTGGCGGCTCCCGCCGTCAGTATGCAGACCGACAGCAATGCCATGATGACCAGAAACACGACTCTGCGCTTTTTCAAAGTTGCCTCCCTGCTATTCTTTCACTCCCCCATCCATGACCCCGCGAGTGTAGTACTTCAGGATCAGGGGGTAGAGTATGAGAACCGGTAACATCGCCACGACGATGGTGCTTGACTGGAGCCCTCTGTAGCTGAGCCGGGCCGCTTCGTCGTAGCTGAAAAGGGATCCCGAACCGATGATGCTGGAAGTGTCGTCCAGGACGACGAATTGCCTGAGAATGAGCTGGAGCGGATATTTGTCGGGATCGTTCAGATATATGCTCGCCCGGAAATACTCATTCCAGTGGTAGACACCGTAGAAAAGCCCCAGAGTCGCGACAGTGGCCTTCGAGAGGGGGATCATGATGCGCCACAGGATCGTCCAATGCCCCGCTCCATCCATGCGGGCGGCTTCGACAAACGATTGCGGCACTTCCTCGAAGGCTCTCATAAGGAGGATGAGGTAAAATACATTGACTGTCTTGTACAGAATGACCGACCAGAGGCTGTTCATCAGGCCGATACGCTTCATGACAAGATATTCCGGGACTATTCCGGGCTCAAAAACCATGATCACGATAACCAGGATCATGAAAGCCCGCTTGCCCGGCAGTTTCGGACGCGTTAGCGCATAGGCGGCCATACCGGTGACGACAAGATTTATGGCGGTGCCTACGACGGTGACGAAGATCGAGTTGAGTATGCTCTTCATGAAAATCGGATTGGCCGCGAGTACTCTGTAATTGACCAGCGAAAATCCTTTCGGTAATACACTGAGCCCGGTAAGTTCGGAAACCCGCGCGGGATCCGAGAAAGAAAGCGCGAAAATGTTGAGCACAGGCACAAGTACGACAAGGGCGACCAGAATCAGGAACACTGCGAGCAAGGCACGGAACAGCCGCTCGCCGCCGGATGCGCGAATGGAAGTACCCATCACCAAAGCCCCTTTCCTGTCACTTTCTTGGCGGTAAAATGCGTCGACATGATGAGTACGAGTCCGATTACGCCCTTGAACAGACTTGCCGCGGTCGAAAATGAATATTGCATGTTTACGAGACCGATCCGGTACACGAAGGTATCGAGTATATCGATGACGCTGATGACGGAATCGTTCATCATGTTGAAAACCTGATCGAAGCCGGCATTGAGGAAAAAACCGAGATTGAGAATGAACACCGTGACCATCGTCGGCACGAGTTCCGGCAGCGTGATGTAGCGCATCTTGGCGAAAACGCCGGCTCCGTCCATATTCGCCGACTCGTACAGACTCGGGCTTATCCGCATGAGAGCCGCAAGGTAGATAATGGAATCCCAGCCGAAACTTCGCCATGTCTCGGAAAAGAAGAGCACCCAACGGATATGTTGTTTGCTCGTCATATAATCGATGGCGGGCAACCCCACAAGTTCCCGCAGCCTGTTGGCTCCTCCTGTCTGGGGTGACAGAAATTCGATCCAGACGCCGGCGATGATGACCCAGGACAGAAAATGCGGCAGGTAGGCGACCGCCTGAACGAATTTCCGCGTAATCACCGTACGAAGCTCGTTCACAAGAAGGGCGAAAATGATGGGGATCGGGAAAAAAAGGAAGATTTTCATCGCACTGATGATGACCGTATTCCGCATCACCCCATAAAAGTTGGGAGAGGAAAAAAGCAGCTTGAAGTGTTTGAGTCCGACCCATGGGCTGTTGCCCATGATCCTGAAATCCTGGAAGGCCATCGACATGTTGGCGATCGGGATAATGTGAAATATGACAAAATAAACCAGCGCCGGCAGAAGCATGAGATAGAGAGGCCCAGAAAGCCGTATATCCTTTCCGAGCCTGGTTCCCGACGTGTTTTCTGCCGTCACCGCCACGGATTTTCCCTTTTTCATTGCCTGTTCTCTTCTTTCGGAGCGAATCCGGCCGCACGGCGGCACGGCCCCGAATACTCGGCGAGAACCCGCGCCGATTTCAGGTAGCCGAGCGGAACGGCGCTTCCGATTTCTTCTCCGGCCTGGGCGCAAAGTCCCAGGCTGCGCCCTATGATGAAAAGCGGCTGAACCTGCTGCCAGGGGAAACCCAGATCGGAGAGCAACGCCGCCTGCGCTCCGTCAATGTTCAGAACGAGATGTTTTCCCTTGGCCTTGCCGAGCTCTTCCGCGACGAGCCGGGCAAGCCGCGCGTGCATGCCGTAAAGTCCGAGTTCCTGCGCGAATGCGAACAACGTCTCCGCGCGGGGATCCTTTTCTTTGTAAACGCGATGGCCGAAGCCGGGGAGATGCGATCCGGAAGCAGCGGCCCGCTCGACTATGGCTACGGCAGCGTTCCGAAGGACTTCATCCGGGTTCGAATCCATTGCGCTGGAGAGAGCTTCCTGCAGGAGGCGCGCACAGGCCTCGCCCGCTCCGCCGTGGTTGGTTCCTATCGACGCGATGCCTGCGGCGACTGCCGTCGCCAAGGGTACGCCGCAACTGGCCGCCGCCCTTGCTACATGCGTAGAAGGCGCGTCCGGACCATGATCGACCGAACTCACGAGAATGGCATCGATCAGGCGCGCAGTTTTCCGGTCGGGCAATTCTCCCCGCAGCATGAGGTGAACGACCTCCGCGAAACTCACTTTGGCCATGAGTTCGGTAAGAGGGTACCCTCTGATGAGTACGCCGTCCGTGCCCGTACTGCTTATGGCTGTCGAAATGCTCACGCGTCCGCCTCCTTGATGCGGGCGTCCAGCGCGAATCCGCCCGAGCCTGCACCGAATGCCAGGAATGGATTGAGATCGACCGATTCCACGATCCCGTCGTTCGCGAGCATGAACTCTCCGAGCCTGACGAGCGTCGTTGCTATCGCACCTATGTCGGCAGGTTTTTCTCCGCGCACTCCGGAGAGAAGCGGGAATACCGCGTTTCGCTTGATGAAAAGGAGGGCCTCGTCCTTGCCGAATGGCGGCCGAAGAAAATCGGTACCGTTCAGCAACTCGACGAGAATGCCGCCGGGACCGAAGGCGATGACAGGGCCGAACTGCGCATCGAGCTGAGCTCCGATGAACACTTCCCTTCCGCCGCGAATCATCGGCTGAACCAGGAATCCCTCGATATGGCAATCTTCGGGTACGCGCGACAGCATGCCCATGGCGGACTCTCTGACAGCCTCTTCGCCGCGCAGATCCAGCGCCACAAAGCCCGAATCGCTCTTGTGGCTGAACCCGGAAACGAACAGCTTGAGAACGACGGAATCGCCGCTATATTTTTCCGGAACGTTTCCAACTGGCGGCACCCCGAGGAGATCGAAGTCGCGCCGGAAAAACACCGATGCCGCAGCGGCGACTTGCGCCGCAAAGAGAGCGTCGGTATCGCGCCCCACTTCCGTCGGCACAAAAACGCTGTCCACTACGGGAATGCCCGCTTCTTTGAGCAATGCCAGGGTCCGGTCACAGGTGAGCATGCCCATCTCCTTTGCCGGCGGACGCGCCCGATGCGATCCACGCTTTCCTGAATCTGCGCCAGGCGGAAAGGCGACCGAGCGCACACACCGCCGGGCCGGGCGAACCGAACAGCGGAATCCCGGCCTCCCTGAGTACCTGCAGCGCAGGGGATGCAACGGACCCCGTCGAAAGAGTCGAAAGTGTCGGTCCCACCCAGATTACGACGATCGGCTTGCCGGACTCGTCCCTCGCAGCCACGACATTCCTGGCCGTTTCCATCTCTATCTCTCTGTTCGGATCCTTGGCGAAAAGAAGGACGACGGCATCGATTCCCTGGTGAGCCAGAAACGGGCGGAGGGTATCCTTCACGACGGCGCCCCGCATCTTGTCGCCACCTACATCGACAGGGTTGAGAGAGATTCCGAATTCCGGGGGAAACGACTCCGGCTCGATCCCTGCGGATTTCGCAAGATCCCCGGTGAGCGACCCGAGTCCTCCCGATTGGGAAATCCAGGCGATCCGGCTGACGGGCGAATCAGCCACGGCCGCGGCTACGGAGGACGTCGCTATAAGGTCGTCGATGTCGTCGACAAGGATGATCCCGTATTGCCTGCATACGGCCTCGAATACTTCCCCTTCTCCGGCAAGGGCCGCCGTATGCGTCGCGGCCAGTTTCCTTCCGAGTTCCGTGCGCCCCGACTTGATCGCGATTACCGGTTTGCCGGCTTCCAGACATCGCCTGGCCGCTTCCACAAACTCGGTTCCGTCGGGCAGTCCTTCGATGAAAGCCGCGATAACCCTGGTCCCCGGGTCCGAAGCGAAGTGGAAAAGAAAATCGGAAAGTCTGAACCCGGCCTGATTGCCTACCGACACGATGTATCGCAGACCTGCACCGCGTTCCGCGAATGCGCCATGGAGGGCCATCATGAGAGCCCCACTCTGGGAAACGAAGGAAATCTTCCCCGCTACGGGACGCGAATACATCCGGGTGGCGATGATACCGTCGGCGATATTGGCGAAACCTGCGCAATTCGGTCCGAGAATATGTACTCTGTCTTCGAAGGCTTCGACCTGCGCCTGCAAAATTCGACCCGCGGCTCCCGCTTCGGCAAATCCGGCACTTATGACCACAGCTTGTCCGATCCCTGCGGCAGCGCAATCAGAGATAACAGCGGGCACCGAAGCGGCGGGAACCGTTATGATCGCCAAATCCGCTTTTCCTTCAGTTCCTTCCCTGTCGGGAAGTTCGGCGACTGAAGAAAAGCAATGGTGTCCGAATACTTCGCTGCGCTTCGGATTCACCGCATATAGGGTTACCGGCGAAGAGGCAAGGCTTTTGAAGACATCGGAAGGGTAGACACCCGATTCCGAGGCGCCGATGTGAACGACCACGTGTGGAGACAGGAGATCGGCAACCGCGGAGACCCTGTCTTTCATGATGCGCTCGTCCCCTCCGTCGAATACGAAAGCTCGACCAGTTCGTCGGCGAGATCTATGAGATCTTCATCCGAGCTGAAATCGAGACAGACCCCCGAGGCTCGCCTGATCCTTTCGATCCAGGTGTCCGGAATGACCTCGACTCCATGCAGCGCGCCGGCAAGAGAGCAGACGAGGCCGGAAATCGTGTCCGCATCGCGGCCGAAATTGGCGCTCCATAAAAGGCCGCGCCTGAAATCCCCGCCTGTGAGCCGGAATATCGCATAGACTTGAGGGATCGCTTCCGCGGCGGTCGCATGTTCGGGCGTCCAGAGTTTGGTATGCAGATCCTCGAAGGCAATCTCTATGTCCGGCTTGGCGGTACAGATTTCCATCGCAATATCCATCGTGCGGGCTATCCATGAATCCACGGGCATGCGCTCCCGGCCTGCGGCGATTATCTCGTCCACGGAGCCGTCCGCCATGGCAACCGCCACGCTCGCTGCAATCGCCTGTGCCGCATAGATCCCGTCACGGTCATGGCTGATACAGGCATCGACAGCGGCCAGAGCGGCCGCGCCTTCGGGATCACCTGCGCGGAAGATACCTATGGGGCTGATTCGCATAGCAGCCCCGTCGTCGGTGTTCATGACGTTATAACGCCCGGATTCAGGCGGCATGAGTCCACGCCCTATATTTTCGATGGCGCCGTAGAGAGGACGACCGGCGCGCTTTTTGGCGCCGCCGCGGTCGAGTATGTATTTCTTCCACGCAGCGCAGACATCGGCGGTGGTCGGAGCGCCCTTCGAGTCGATCAGGCAGCGGGCCGTGAGAATGCCAAATTCCGTGTCATCCGTACTCCTGGCGTCGGGGTACATGTTCGTGACGATCCCGTAACGAGATCGATACTCCTGACTGCGCCCCAGATCGCCCATGGCGTCTCCGACTCCGAGCCCCGCAAGGCAGCCACGAGCTTTCGACATATAGCGGAAACGGTTCGACAAGATTTCTTTTCGGTCAAGCATGGTTGTGCATCCTTATGTCAGCGACGCTCTCTCTGATGACGAGAGTGCCGGGATAGAGATGTTTTTCGGGATTTCGCGAAGGTTCCTTAATGCGCGCGAGGAGAAGTTCCGAGGCTTTCTTTCCCATCTCGCCGCGCGGCTTGCGGATGGTTGTAAGAGCGGGCCAGGTGAGAGCCGCGGCGGGAATATCATCCATGCCTATCAGGGAAAGGTCCCTGCCTGGCTGAACTCCGCGACACCGGAGAGCGTTTTGAAGAGAAATCGCCAGAATGTCGTTTCCGCAAAAGACGGCACTGATCCTTTCCTTCCAGTCTGGCAATGCGAGGATACTGTCGGCGAGTCTTTCGCCTCCCTCCGCCGAAAGATGAGCCGTGAAGACGAGATCGGGATTCTCGGGCAGTCCATGCGTCTCGAGGAAATGCGAATAGGCGCTGTAGCGCCTGGAGAGATAGCGTTCGCTTCCCGTCTCGCTGGTCACGATTGCGATGCGTCTGTGCCCCATGTCGTACAGGTATTGGAGCGCCTTGGTCGCGGCAACGTCCGTATCTGTTCCAACCGTATCTATCTCGGTAGTTTCACTCCTCTCGCCTATAAGGACGGCCGGTATGCCAACTTCGAGGATCAGGCCGATCCGATCGGTTACGCTGTTTATGATGAGACCGTCGAATCTCCCTGTGGATGATAATTTGAGATATGAACGCTCCCTGTCTTCACTCCAGTCCGTATTGCCCATGACCACCAAGTAACCTTCCGGCTCCAGGGCGTCCTGTACCGCGCGGGCTATCTCCGACCAGAAGGGATTCGCAATATCTGGTACGACAAGGAGAATGGTGTATGTGCGCGAAGCACGCAGACCCGCGGCCATGGCATTGCGCGTATAGCCCAGTTTCTCGATGGCGGTCCGGACCGCGGCCTCCGCTTTGGCACTTACGGGGCCACCGCGCTCCGATATGACGCGCGACACTGTACTTTTCGAAACCCCGGCAAGACGGGCGACTTCGTGAATACTGATTTTCTGATTCATAGAAGCGATAATCCACCTTGTGGGAACGTTCCCACTTTCAAAATTATATCACTGCTTCTTAAACCGCGCAAGTGAAATCGTTCCCACCAATAAAATGATCAAGGGACGATCAAGAAAAGATCCCCGACCGAAGGCGAAGCCGTCACCGCTCAATAATTACCGCGGGTGCATCCCGCTCCGCATAAAAAAAGGCGCCGCGCATTTCGCCGCGCGGCGCCCATCTCACGATTCGAAAGCAAAGATCAGAATCTGATGGCGACCTGGAGAGCGACGCCTGAGCGAGGCCTGTCCTGGGCATACAGCCCGGCCTCTTCCGTAAAGACTGCGGCATCCACTTCCAGGAACAACAAGTCAACGCCGGCGCCCAGCGAATAGTAGCCCTGATTGAGACCACCCCGGATCGCGAGGAAGTTAAACATCTTCACTTCCGCGCCAAAGTGCAGATTGGTCCAAATATCTCCGAAGCCGCTATCGACGACGGCGATTACATCGGAGGCCTCGGCGTAGATGGAAGAAGCCAGAACCTTGCCGAGATTAAACTTGAATCCCAATCCGGCGGCGACTTTGGGATCGAGTATATACTCGCTGGTACCGCCCATGGGCAGATTGCCGTCGATCACATCCTGCATCACGCCGTTTTCCATGGTGAAACCGAGCCCGAAATCGCGGACTGTGGCTCCAAGCATGAAGGGACCGACCTCTACGGTAGTACCCGCATCGACCGCAAAACCGTAGCCGCCGAGTACAGGCTGCGTCCCGATCGAATCGTTGGCGATATCGAAGATATTCCAAGCGCCATCGGAATCCAGCCTGTAGAAAGCGCGAACATCGGCTCCAAGGTTGACTTTGAAGATTCCCAGATTTATCGGGAAGGCCAGACCGGCAATCGCGTTGAGTTCGTTCTTGGATTTGACCGTAAGAGCTTCCGTTGTTTCATCGGTCACCACGGTAAGTCCGAGGCCGAATCCCTTTCCAGCCCAGCCCAACCCGAGGGATGCACCGGCGCCCAGACCGTTATTCTCGGTCTGCATTTCGTTGATGATGGCGCCCATGCGCGTTTCGTCGGTCTCCGGAGCCATGAGCTCATTCACTCTGTCGAGATTCGTCTGATTGGGTCTGATATATGCCCAGAGCCCGATATCCGCGATCGTAAGGGAACCGTTTTTCGTCGCGAATCCGGCGGGGTTTCCGAAGAAACTGTCATACCCCGTGCTGAAGGTCGTAAAGGCTCCGCCCATACCCATATTCTTGGCGCTCTTGGGAAGAAGCCCATCCATACTCGTCTGTGCGAATGCGCTCCCTGCAAGGAGGAGTGCAAACAAGGCAATATAAATTCGTTTCATGACATCCCTCCTGATGCTCAAGAACCACTGCCAGGCAGGTTGGCCAGATCAATTCCCGCAAGACCCACCAAAGTGGCGATTGTAGGATCGGCTGCGAGCGTATCGAGCGTATCCGCATCCAAAGAGCCTATATCAATATACGTGCTCTCAGATCCAGGGTTATTATAGGCGGCTACCAGAGCTTCTCCTATTGTACCTTGTCCTGCCTGTGGCTGAATCTCATTGAGAATCGTGGATATCACCGCCGTCATGGCGATGCCTTTGACATCCATTCCTTCCACGGCGTACTCGCCGCCTGAAGAATCCACACTTGCCGCGAGCAGATTGAGATCAGTGAGTGAAGCGGCCAGCGCATCGATGGCGGCCGCGAAGGCTACATCATCGTTCCGGATATTCTCGGGGATCAACGTATCGATGAAGCCGGTAAAATCCGTAGAGGGATCGAAAGTCGCTCCGTCGGCCAGCAGGCTGCTTACGAGATTGTCGACGATCGGCTGTGCCCCGGATTCCTCGAGGCTTAGCTTGACATCAAGCGCGAGGGCCGGCTGATTAACTTCAGGATCCGGAGAGGTTTTGTCTGCGGCGATTTCGGCGGCCGTAGGTTTGTCCAGTTCGCCGAACAGGTTGGACGTGAAAAAAGCGTCACACGACCCCAATAGCATCGAGGCTGCGAGGGCGATTGCTGCAACTATCGCAAACGATCGCTTCATGAAAACCTCCTTGAGGAGCGACTTTTTCGCTCATTTCGGACCCAGGAAAAGTTTTGGCGACTTATCCTGCGTCTCGCTTGGATAAGGATACCGTATCCACCGGGAAATACAAGCGTCGCAGAACGAATATGGATTATTCGGGTATGGGAAAAGGGGTTCCGGCAGGAATGAAAACCGCCTCAGGCAAGTCCAAGAAACCGGGCGTGGAGGTCTGAGTCCGAATGCTCCGGATCGAGTTCGACTTGCGATTCCGGCGTATTTTCGGGCGTATCCGCCGAAACCAGCACTCGGACGGCCGTTCCCGCCCGAATTCCGGGCGGCACGCCTTCTACGCATATTTTGAGATAATTCGCGCTGGTTCCGAAGCGAAAAGGGGCCGACAAACCGTCGGACCCGGCGGCGCTCTGCTCGAGCACGAGGTCCAGCGTTTTTCCCGCCTGCCGTGCGGCAAAAGACGCTTTGCCGGAGTGCGCAAGAGCGCCGAGGATGGCGACGCGCTCGCCCGCGATGCGTTCGGGTACACAGGGGCGCATGTCCCAGGCCTTGGTGCCGGGCCGGGCGCTGAAGGGAAAGGCATGGATCCAGGCGAAATCGAGTTCGCGACACAGACCGAGGGTTTCGGCGAATTCCACGTCGGTTTCGCCGGGGAATCCCGAGATCAGGTCGACGCCGACAAAGGGGTCTTCTTTCGCCGCGCGCAAGGAAGCGACGGCCTGCCGCACGCGCGCAGCCGTGTAGGGGCGCGCCATTCTTTTCAATACGCTGTCCGATCCGGATTGGAGAGCGAGATGGACGTGAGGTCTGATCCGCGGCAAAGCGAAGGCGGCCAGAAATTCCTCATCGATTTTCTCGGGCTCGTAGCTCGAAATGCGGAACGCAATCCGGTCGGTGCCTTCGTGCAGCATTCTCAGGAGCTCGGGGAAACGGAGATTTCCATCGCGATACTGAGCCAGGTTGACGCCGGTAAGGACGACTTCCGCTTTGCCGGAAGATTCGAGCGCCCTTACCCGGGAAAGGACTTCGGGCGAGGCGAGCGAAATCGAGCTTCCCCTGGCGATGCAGACGCGACAATAAGTGCAGCGGTTGTCGCAGCCGTCCTGGATTTTTAGGCCGGGGCGGGAGTGGAACGAAAAAGCGTTCGGGTGGTAGGCGAAATGATCGACGCCGGGTTGCGACGCAGAGCCGATGACGCCGGAGGCGTCAGGGATGCTGAGAGTGATGGAGGCGATGGGGGCGATGGGGGCCGCCATACCTGAGCGCCATTCGAGCACCGCATGCAGCAGGTCGCCGTGGCCTTGCCAATGCGAATCGAGCCAGGCCGCCAGGTCGAGGACACGGGCTTTTTCGTCGCCGGGAACCACGACCGCGCGCTGGTCCAGGGCGGAAATCGCGCCGGGGTCCATTTGCGCATAGCAGCCGGTGACGAGAACCACCGACGAAGGGCAGGCCGCGAGAGCCTGACGGATCGTACGGCGGGCTTTCTGCTCGGCCTTGCCCGTCACCGTGCAGGTATTGATCACATAAAGATCCGCGCCGGATTCGAAAGGGACGATACGAGCCCCGGACGCGGCGAACCGGTCGGCGATCGATTCCGTTTCGAGTTGATTGAGTTTGCAACCGAGGGTACGAAAAGCGACCCGCAATTCCGTCATTGCCGCAGGCGCTCCGCCAGTCGCTGCTTCCCCGCGTATGCTTCAGCCTGCTTCGCGTCGAGAGAAAGCGCTTTCTCGTACGCACGAAGCGCCTGAAGCGTCTTGCCGGCATTTTCGCGCGCCCAGCCAAGACGCGCCCACCATGCAGGATTGTTGGGAGAATACTGGAGCGCCGCGGTAAAGGCGATGTCGGCGTGCAGGAATCTCGCCTGTCTGACGTACACTTCGCCGCAGATATAGTAGGAGGAACCGGCGCGGGAGCCTTCCGGGAATGCTCCAAGGTATTCGCGCAATTTTTCGAGGGCGGTTTCGTTTTTGCCGAGCCGATAGGCCGCTTCGCCGATGGCCTGGGCGAGACGGGGATCCTTGACCAGCGCATAACCGCGGTTCGCCCATGTTTCGGCATCGGCGAAGCGGCCGAGGGCGACAAGGCTCCAGGAGAGGCCCACGTAGGCGTCGATATCGTCCTTGGCCGCGGCGATGCGCAGGGTACCGGACTTCAGGGCTTCTTCGTGCCTGCCTTCGGCATTCAGCCGCAAGATATCGGCGCCGGTCAACGCGGCCAAAGCAGGCGGAAAAAAGCACACCCAGACGAGGATGGCCGCAACAAGCACAGGGAAACGGGAGCTAGACCGCATTCGCATCGTCGCCTGTGATTGTACAGGTACCGTCGAAATGGCTGCCGTGCTCGATCGCGATTTCAGGAGCCTGCAGATCGCCCGATACCGTCGCGCCGGGCAGAACCTGGATGCTGCGACCGGCGCGGATGCGGCCTTTCACCCGACCGCGGACGGTCACCTGAAGGGCGTCGAGGTCGGCTTCGACATCGGCTCCTTCCGCGATGAACAGCTCGGCTCCGATTTCCACCGAACCGCTCACCCGGCCTTTTATCATGAAGGACTTGGAGGATTTGATCTTGCCCGAAAACCCGACGTCCGCGCCGAGTACGGTATCGATCATTTCTTCGTCCACGACGCTTACCTGGACATCGGTCATATATGGCATAGTAAAGATTTTCAGGGTTTCGCGGCAAGAGCGGCGAAGACGGTATGGAGTTCTTCGGGCGTCAGCGCTTCGGCGCGGGTATCGGGAGCTTTGCCCATGTCCGACAAGGTCGCTTCGAGTATCCCTGGCAGGTCCGTTCGATCTATTCCTTCGGGTGGAGTCCATGCACCGAGATTATTTTTAAAGGTTTTGCGCCGCGACGAAAAGGCGGATCGCACGAAGCGCGAGAATGCGCGGCGATCATCGGGAGCGACGGGGTTCTTGCGCGGCGTCATCAGTACTGCCGAACTCGTGACCCTGGGCCGGGGCCAGAAGGAATATGCGCCGAGATCGAACAGGATTTTCACTTTGCAGGCCGAAGTACAGAGTACCGAAAATGCGGAATAATCCTTGGTGCCGGGGCCCGCGGCCATGCGCAGGGCAGCTTCCTTCTGCACGGTGAATACGATGCGTTCAGGTACCATATCGCCTTCGAGGAGCGAGGCGACGATGGCCGAGGCGACATTGTACGGCAGATTGCCGAAAATGCGATCGGGCTTGGCCCCTTCGGCACCGGACGGCATGGATGCCGCGCGTTCGGGCCATGTGCGCAAAAAGTCACCTTCCACGAGGGAAAAGCCCGGTTCGCCGCCGAAGACCCCGCTCAGGACTCGCGCAAAACCGTGATCTATCTCGAATGCGTCGACGCGTACGCCCGAATCGAGAAGCATGGCCGTCATAGCTCCGATGCCGGGGCCGATTTCCCACACAAGGGAACCCGGTTCGGCTTCGACCGCGGCGACGAGTTTTTCGCGCGCCTTTCTGTCGGTGAGGAAATTCTGCCCGAATCGTTTTGTCATGGCCAGGCCTTCGGCTCCCAGCAAACTTTTCAGGGCGACCGGCGAATCAAAGTCGGGGCGGGGCGCGGATTCCGCGGAGATGATCGACATAAGGTCGAGCATACACATAAAGAGAAAATGCCACAACGACGCTGGATAGGAGCGCTTTTTCGAGGGGAGCCGACGCTTCGATTTTCGGAGCGAGGGCGCCCGTCTCCATCATGAAATACAAGACATCCCGGAGAAACTCGGTGATGGGGGCGCACAATATCGCCGCGGGCGGCAAGATTGCGCAGAAAACCGCGGCGCATATGCTCCACCACATAAGAACAAGCACTATGGGGCCAGATATCGTGCTCACCACGATTCCGACGGGCGCCAGAACGCCGAAGCTCGCCACGGACAGAGGCGCCGTAAAGGCCGTCGCGGCGATTGCGGCCGAAAGCGGCGATGCCAGAAAAGGTGGGATACGCTTTTCGAACAGATAGACACAACGGGGCGCGAGCAGGGACAGCCCGGCCATGGCCAGATGGGACAGGGTAAATGACAGTCCCCGCGCTGCGGGAGGATCCCACAGGAGTCCGATGGCGAAGGCCAGCGAGAGGATGGTGGCGCCCGACTGCGGGCGATCCAGGAATCCGGAAACCGAGCCCAACAGGACCATCAGCAGAGATCTCAGCAGCGAGGGACTTGGCCCCGCGAGCCAGACAAAAAGACAGACGAACGCGACTGCCGCCTTGCCGGCTCTCTTTTTTCCGGCGATTTTGGCCAGAACCAGGGTGACGAGCCCCGAAAGAATGGAAAGATGCTGCCCCGACAACGAAAGGATATGCGCACAGCCTGAATCCCGGAACGCAGCACTCTCGCTGCTGCCGAGATCGTCACGTACGCCCAACAGCAATGCTTTTAGAAGTCCCGAGGCTTCGCCCGAAGCCCTGCAGACGGCGTCCAGGCAGGCTTCGCGGCAGGTTGAACGCAGATGCGGCAGGAACCCGGGAGCCGCTTGCGCCAGCAGTTTCCCTCCGGTGGCGAAAAGCATAGTCGGCGAGGATACCGCCAAAGATACGGCAGGCGAGGATACCGCCGAAGATACGGCTGACGATATGGCTGCTCCCGTTTCGATATCCCGTCCTGCGTCGGCGAGGAGAAGGAATCTCGGATTGGCTTTCGGCCAGGAAACCGTTCCACTGGCCAAGGAAAAGCGCATTTTGAGGGTATCGACACGGAGCGACAGGAGCCGTCCGCCCTTCGCCGTCGCCTGGGAATCACAAAGGAGGCGCCCCTCCACTCCGGAGAGTGTGCCGGGAACGAAACGGGGCGAGGACAGTGCTCCTTCCGCCAGTACCGCTCCCGTTCCAGTTACGAGCCCGGCGCCGAAGGCCGCCAGAAGGAGAAACCTGGCCTGCCGGCGAGATCCCTCCAGAGCACGGAGAGTGAGCCCGACACTCGCCGTCAGCACACCGAGCATAAAGGCGGCATGCAAGGCCCGTTCGCCCGGATAGAAGCCGAGCACGACTCCCAGAGCGAAGAGCTCGGGTGGAGTCCGACGTACGGGCAGTGCGGCAAGAAGCCTGACGCACGCGTTTCGCCGGGCCGCAAAGATTCTGTCATGGCACATCGATAGATAACGCACGCATCGACAGCTTCCGATTGAACGGTGTAGTCTCGAATCATGGTAAAACTTCGCGATCCGGGTCCCATACTCGCCGAACTCTGCATCCTGTTCGCGGCACTCTGGATCGACGCGTTTCTGCCGGGCTCTCCCGGCGACCCGTTCAGTCCCGCATGGCTGCTCGGTGCGGCCGCACGCAATGTTTCGAGAGCGGCATTGGTCCTGCTCGTCATGCACAAAGGTTTGGGTTTCGCACACTTCGGCTTCGTCAAAAGATGGATGAAACCTTCGCCAGGCGATTTTGCCTGGGCCATCGTGATAGCCGGTACGGTCGGGGCGGTCGCGCTTGCGGTCGGTCTTGCCGGAGGAGCCTTCGGATTTTCGAATCCGCTCCTTGCGAATGCCCGGCGAGCGCCCCTCGATATCTCATTCGTGTTCGCCGCCGCCCTTTCGAGTCTGGCGGTGGGTTATGCCGAAGAGCTGTTTTTCCGGGTCTTCGGCCAGGATTCGCTGGAAAGGGCGGGAATGGGAAAAATCGCGGCCGCCGCAGCGATCTCGCTCGTCTTCGGAGCGGCGCACGGAGCGCAGGGAATCGCCGGAATGGCTTCGGCGGCGCTGCTGGGGGCTGTTTTTTCCGCATTCAGACTTTCCGGCCGCGGACCCCACCCTCTCGCCCTGGGGCACGCTCTGTATGATTTTGCGGTGCTTCTCATCGCGGCGGGTGCGGTGTAGCTTGCGTGCGTAGCGTAGCTACTGCTTGCGTAGCGTAGCGTAGCTTGCGTGCGTAGCGTAGGTCCTGTGGTCCAAAACGATTCGCGCCGATATACTGCATAGATGCGAGCTACCGAAAAACTGAGGTCCGACATGGACCGTGCGTTCAGAACCGCCGAAGTTTCCCCCGTCCGGACCGGGGAAATCGCACGACGCGAAATTGATTCCGAATTCGGTTTCGTGCCGGAAGCGTCGAGAAGCCTGATCCTGGAGTCCTACCTTCGCCGCCGCGCCGTCGACCCGACGGCCGCGCTGCAGTGGCTGGGTACTCTGGGCGGCATTTTCCTGCAGGATTATGATGATGCCCCCCTCGCCCGGAGCGATTGGGAAGAATTGAGGGATATCCTCACCGCGGGTTCCGAGGAGATGGATATCGACCTTTTGACCTACGCGATGGCCCTCGTGGTGGAGCGCAGAGCGATTTGAAAGGAAACGACTGGTTCGAAGACGAAGACTTCTGGACGAGCTACGCCTCACTCATGTTCGACGAAGCGCATTGGGCGGAAGTGCCCGAAGCCGTCGACTCGATCCTGAAGCTGACTGGCGTCGCTTCCGGCGTGCCTGTGCTCGACGCATGCTGCGGCGTCGGAAGGCATTCGCTCGAGTTCGCTTCGCGGGGTTTCCCTGTGACAGGCATCGATCTGACGCGCCCCTATCTCGAAGCCGCAGTCGAATCGGCGGGTGCGGCCGGACTCGACATCGAATTCCTCCATGCCGACCTGCGGGAATTTTCGCGCCCCGGCGCATTCGGCCTCTGCGTCAACCTTTTTACGAGTTTCGGTTATTTCGCCACGCCCGGGGAGGATCTGGCGGCGCTTTCGAAATGCGCTTCCAATCTCGCCCCCGGCGGAAAATTCGTGCTCGAAACAGCGGGCAAGGAAACTCAAGCGCGCGATTTTATCGAAGGCGAATGGTTCGAGCGCAACGGCTGGACTGTACTGACCGAATTTTCCGTCGTCGGCGCCTGGGAAGGCCTGCGCAACCGCTGGGTCCTCCTGAAGGGAACGGAGCGAATCGACCGCTCCTTTACCTTGAGGCTTTATTCGGCGCTTGAAATGCGCAGCATACTCGAACGGGCGGGGTTTTCAAGAGTCGAAATATACGGCGCCCTCGACGGACGGCCTTACGACCAGAACGCGATTTCCCTCGTGGCGGTGGCGCAAAAATGATTTCCCGAACGAGGACAGCTGTCGTCCTTGCTTTCCTCTGCGCCTTCGCTTTCGCGGCCTCGGCGCAGGAAACCGCTATTCCGCCCGAGGCTGCTGCCGGTTCGGTTGTGACGGACGAAACTTCGGTCGCCGCGGCCGAACCGGAACCCGCAAATCCCGAACCCGCGCTCGGGCCGGAACTCATGGTCGAACCGGAACCCGGAATCGAAATCGTAGCGCCCGCCTTGCCGCAATTGTCCGACGGAACGGGTGCCGAAGGCTGGTATTACCTCGCCAAGCGGATCGAAACGGAAGCGCAGGGATCGGCAGAAACCGTCACCGCGACAGCGCTCCCGGATATCGGCCCCGAAGATGAATCAGCGCTTCTCGATGCGATGTATCTTCTCGCTTTCCGTTTCGGCGAAAGAACCGCCGCCAAAGAAGCCGGTAGAGAGGCGTTCAAGAGAGCCACCGTTGCGGGCGATTCCGCGCTCGCGATCATGCTCGCCCGGGAATGGCTCGACAATTTCGGCGCCGATTGGGACATGCGGCGTGCGTTGATAGATCTGCTCGCGTTTTCGGGCGACACGGCGGGCGCGCGCGAAGCCTTGAACGCTCTGAAAACCGCCCACCCGGTCACCGCCAGGACCAACGCCTCGGAAGTGGCCTGGCTCGACATATCCCTGCGCAAAGCGTCAGGCGATTCGAGCTGGATCCAGTCAGCGTCGGGCTGGCTCAAAGTTTCGACGCTCGACAAATGGTCCGCGAAAATTCTCAGGCTTTTCCCGGCCGAATCCGGAACCGGCGCGGATTCAGTCGCTCCGGAGAATATGGCCATTGCGAATATGCGGGCATCGGTGTACGAAAAGGATTACATCGGAGCGAAGAATGCCGCGTTGGCCGCTTCGGCGACGCTCTTCGGCGAAAATGCTCCCAGAGCCTGGATTTCCGATGCGGGGAAAGCATTCCTGTATTCGAACGGCGCGGCGGAAGGCGCCGCGTTTTTTGCCCGGGCGCTCGCCATGCCGGACGATTCATCCGGCTCGCTTCCGCAATTTCCCGATGGCGTGAAAACGGCCGAAGCGCGATGGGTGACGGCTTTTTATCTCGCCCGTCTGCTCTCGGCTTCGGGGAAGAAAAGCGATGCGGGCATTCTGTACCTGGACCTCACGGACCCCGCGCCCAGTTCCGCCGATGCCGATGCAGCGCTCTGGTACTGGCTCGAAATCGCCATGGCGCAAGCGGCCGAAACCTCGTTCGATGAATCGATGCAGCCCGCCGACGATGGCGGCATCCTGTCTTCGCCCCGTCGTTCGCTCGAACTCGCGATCCTTGCCGAAGCGTCGCTGCACTGGAAGAATGCAACCAATTTCGACGATATCCTCGATCCGTATCTGCGCAGCCTGCTTACGGACAAGGACTGGAACGACGCGGTATCGCTTGCGTCGCTCGTTGCCGCGAAAAGCTCTCAGGCAACGGGCGCGCGACTCGAGTATCTGGCCGGTCGCCTGCTCGAAACGGGGCTCGCGCCGTTACCGGCCGAACCGATGCAAAACCCGGAATCCGCAAGCGTGGTGGAATCGGTGCGCAAGGATTTGGCGGCGGATTTTTTCCGCAGGGTTCTGGATCGCAAGGGCGCGGAAGAATATTACCGGAGCCTCGCTTCATGGCGTCTGGGTTCCGATCCGCCCTTCCTGGCCGCCGTCCCGGCCGCCGACAAAACGGCGAGCGGGGCGACGTTCCCGGAACTTTCGGTTTCGGCAAACGCGACGCCGCAGCCCATACCGCAGCCGGCGTCGATTCTGCAGCCGGTATCGCAACCGACACCGCCGGCAATATCGCAACCGACCTCGCCGGCGCCCGGGGCGCCACTTTCCGAAAGCGCATTCATCAAAGCATACCTGGCCAACGATCTCGATTCGCTCGCCGCATCGCGCGCCATGGCCTCGCTCGGTTCGGCGACCCCTTCGACATTGGCGGCGCTCGCCCGCGAATTCTCGAAAGAAGGCCTGCACAATGCCGCGCTCAGACTTGCGCGCGACGCCGTCGCACGCGGCGGAAGTTCGGCCGATCCCGATCTGTACGGACTCGTCTATCCGATCGCATGGAACGATATCGTGACGGAAGTAGCGGGCAAAGCGGGCATTCCCGAAGCCCTTGTATACGGCATCGTCAGGTCGGAAAGCGTATTCGATCCGAAAGCCGTATCCAAGTCGGGTGCGATCGGCCTCACGCAACTGATGCCTCCGACCGCGGCGGAAACGGCAGGAAAATTGGGCATGAGCCACTATTCGCTCACCGATCCGACCGACAATCTGCGCATCGGGATGAGCTATTACTCGACAATGCTCGCGCGGTTCGGCTCGCGCCCCATGCGCGCAATGTTTGCGTATAACGCGGGGCCCTCGCGCATGATTCGATGGGCGCAGGAATCGGGCGAACTTCCCGACGATATCCTGCTCGAAACCCTCCACCTTTCCGAAACCCGTCAATACGGCAAAAATATCGTGCAGGCCACCCTCGCCTACGGCAAAATCCATTATGGATACGATTCTTCGACTCTGCTCGGATATCTGGTGGAAGGAAAGAAATTCGAATGGACCAAGCCTGAGGGCACAGCGGCGGAGGCCACACCAATAACGGCGGAGCCTGCAACCGCCATCACTGGTTCTGCAGTCGCGACAGAACCCGCGCCTGCGCCCGCCGCGCCGGCGGTAGAAAGCGCGCAACCGGTCGGCGGACGCAATGTAGACTGAATCCGGCCTGTATTTATTTTCTCGAAGCTTTGTAGAGCCTGTCGTTGACCGCGGCGCCCAGGCCTTCGGCCGGTATTTTTTCCGCCCAGATCTGCGTGCGGCCTTCCGCGTCGAGGCGGTGCAGAATCGAAAACAGCCTCGCCGCGGCTTCGCGCGCGTCACCCCGCTCCGACAGACACTCCACCGCCTCAAAAAGCCCGCATTCGCGGAGCGCGTCGCCGCGCGCTCGGTCGAAAGCGAGCGCAATCGACGACACAGGGTCGATCAGCCCCGGTTTCGCCGCGGCCGGAAGACTCCCGTATTCGAACAGATAGAGCGCCGCATGCGGCGCATAGTGACTTTCGAGCTGGCCGGGGCTCGTGGGCGTCGCAACCTTTCTGTCGAAAAGATCGATGTCCCCGATGACGCGCCTGATCGAATCCAGCGCCATGCCCCCCGGCCGAAGGACGCGCGGCGGATCGACGCATGCGTCCAGTACCGTGGATTCGACGCCGACTTCGCAAGGCCCGCCATCCACGATGAAATCGATCCTGTCGCCCAGCATCGACGCCACATGCTCCGCGGTCGTCGGCGACAGATAGCCGAAAGGATTGGCGCTGGGAGCCGCCACAACGGTTCCCGAAAGCTCGATCACGCGACGCGCGACCGGATGCGAAGGGAAGCGCAGGGCGACCGTCTCCAGGCCCGATGTCACGATATCAGGCACTTCGGATCTTTTGGGCAGGATGAGCGTGAGCGGGCCAGGCCACAGGGCGTCCATGAGCGCCCTGGCTTTGGCCGGAATGCTCGCCGCGACGCGCTCCGCGTCCCCGATCCTGGCTATGTGCACGATGAGAGGATCGAAATTGGGCCGGCGCTTGGCCTCGAAAATGCGCGCGACCGCAATCGGATCGAACGCGTCGGCGCCGAGGCCGTAGACGGTTTCAGTAGGTATGGCTACGAGCAGACCCCTGGCGATGGCATCGCTGGCGATGGCGAGATCTTTTTCTGTCGTTCCGAGTAGGCGCATTTCGAGCCGAATGGTATGCCCTTGCGGGCCACAGAGACAAGCGGTGCGCGCCCGGGGGTCAGACCCTGGCATGCACCCATTTGCCGCTTGCGAAACGCACCCGTATCAGGAAAAACCGGACAGTCTGGTCAAGGAAAAGGGCGAGCCATGCGCCGATGAGACCAAGCCCCAGCACCGATACGCCCAAATACGACAATAGCGGTCTGACGATGAGTATGCCCGCCGCCAGGGATATTGCGGGATAGAGCGAATCGCCCGCGCCGCGAAGCGCGCCCGCGTAAATCTGGAACGAGGACTGGAAAGGCTGCACGCAGGCGGCGAAAATCATGACCTTCGCTCCCAGGGCGATGATTTCGGGATCGACGGTGAAAAGGCCCATCAACTGGTAGCGGAACACAAGCATCAGCACACCCATGGAGGTCGAAATGAGCGATCCGATCTTCCGGCACGCTGCGGACGAGGTTATGGCGGACTCCGGTTCGCCCCTGCCGAGCGCCTGCCCCGTGAGGCTGGTGGCCGCGATGCCGAAAGCCTGTCCGTTCACGAATGAAAGATTGAGGACCGACAGCACGATCTGGTGCGCGGCGAACACGGCGGTGCCCAGCGAAGTGACGGTGACCGTGAACATGAGAAGGCCCACACGCAGGGCGAATTGCTCGGCGGCGGAGGGAAAGCCTATTCTGATGATGCGTTTCAGCATCGGAAAATTGGGCCGCAGGGTATCGGCGCGGAAACGCAGCCGTATGAAATTCGACGCCCTGTTCGACGCCCTTCCCGGGTCGCTCTTGGCCCTGCTGCCGAATGCGGTATAAAGCGCCATCGCGCAGGCCGCGCAGTTTCCGATGACCGTGGCGATCGCGGCTCCGCGAACTTCGAGCCGGGGAAAGCCGAATTTTCCGTAGATCAGAAGATAGTTGAAGATGATATTCACGACGTTCGCCGTGATGTTGTAGCGCATCGAAATCCTGGTCTCGCCGACCCCGCGCAGGAGGGCGGTTATGGCGAGGGGAATCGCGGTCGGTACGAAACCGATCATCAGAATCCTGAAATACGCCGTAGCCGCCTCGACGGTGTCCGGCTGCGCACCCATGAAAAGAACCATCTCGCGGGCGAACAGAATGCCGGGAACGGTCAGGAGCGCAGCCATGCCTGTCGTCAGAAGTACCGCCTGGGCGGTGACTATTTCCGCTTCCGCATTGTTTCCCTGGCCCTTGAATCTGGCCACCAGGGCTGTCGCGCCCACGTTGAGCGCGATAAACACCGCCAGCATTATAAAGCGCGGCTGATTGGTGAGCCCTACCGCCGAAATCGCGTAGGCGCCCAGTTTTCCCACCATGATCGTATCGGCGAGGGAAGTGAGTGAAGTGAGTATCAGCTCGACGGCGGCGGGACCGGCGATGATCAGAACGGTCTTATGCAATGGTTTGAGCGTCATGGATAAAGCACCCTAACATCAAAACCATTTTTCATTAAGCAGTGCGAAGCTTTTTCAAAAGTCTTCCGACTTTTGAAAAAGCCTCGTGGGGCCATTCATTCCACAATACGCCACAAAACCGGGGACAGGCTCATCCCGCCCAATCGCCGGGCGAGATCGCGGCAGGATTCTTCCAGGTCCGCCCCGGCGGATCCGGTCGGCGCGTAGATCACGGCTACCGCCGAACGCGCTCCGGGGAAAAGCTTGGTCGCCATGGAATCGCGTACCGGATTGGCGCAAGGCAGGGGCCCCCCGCCTGCGGCGCGACAGACACAGATCAGATCTTCCACATCGATGCTTTGGCCTGAAGCGTTGAACACATAGCTTTCGCCGGGCCTGCCGCGCCTCAGGACCAGATCGGAACCTGATTTTTCGATATCGAAAATGCTTATGGGATAGCCCGAATGCAGGCTTGTCAGGTTCGCGGCGTCGACGATCGCGCCGATCCGCGGATAGTCGCCCGACCTCGCCGCCTGCAAAAGATATTCGCTGGAAGGCTTCGCCCTTCCGGCGGGCCTGTATTTTCCGTATCGGAGCATGTGGCGTACCGCCGCTCTGCGCCCATCAGGCCAGAACCCCTCGCCCGCCTCGCCCGATTCCGCCGCGGCGGCGAGAATTCCGGCATAGCTGTCGGTGTCGGTGTCGGTGTCGCTGTCGGCATCGCCGATGGCTTCCGGAGCGATGGATGAACTATCGTCCGGCCATCGCAGCCCCTCGGCCCACAAAAGCCCGGCGCGCAGGGGAGCCGCCCCGGAGCCGAAATCCAAACCGAGCGATATCTCCATGAGTTTCTCCTTGTTAGCTCTCCAGGGGCAGTATAGTATCACGAATAAAAGAGGAGGCGTCGCGGTGAAATACCTCAAACAACCGATGATGCGCAAAGTGCTGTATGCGCTCGTGCCCGTGTACCTCCACGCTCTGTGGCTCTACGGCTGGCATGTACTCGCTTCGGCGGCGGTCGTGTTCGCGTTGGGTATCGCGACCGAGTGGCTTTTCGAACGGAAAAAATCGGGCAAGGTGAGCGAAGCCGTTCTCGTCACCTGCGCGCTCTATGCGATCGCATTTCCTCCGCGAACCCCTCTCTGGATGCTGGGCGTGGGCATCGTTTTCGCCGTATCCATGGCCAAAATGGTATATGGCGGTTTCGGCCGCAACGTCTTCAACCCGGCGATCGCGGGACGCCTCTTCGTGTACATCTCGTTCGCCACGGTTCTGGGTCAGCGTTATTCGATGGCGGGCGGATTCGGACTTGGAAGCCCCGCCGATGTCGTTGCCTCGGCCACGCCGCTCGCGGTCATGCGGTCCGGCGGAACGGTCCCGCTGGCCAATCTTCTGCTCGGCCAGCGCGAAGGCGCGATGGGCGAAGGCATGATGGTTTTCATCGCGATCGCGGCCATATACCTGATCGCCACCAAAACCGCCAGCTGGAAAATAATTGTTTCGTCCGTCGTCGCGGCGGCGGCCCTCAATGCCGCGCTACTGTATGGCGGCGTCGCCAAAGCACTGCCGATAGAAAGCCTCCTCGCAGGCTCTTTCCTTTTCGTGACCGTATTCATGGCCACCGACCCCGTGACCGCCCCCAAGCGCCCCGTTTCGCACTTCGTCTACGGAGCGCTGATCGGGCTGACCGTAGTGGTCATCCGGACATTCTCCGCCTTTCCCGAAGGCACGAGTTTTGCGGTACTTTTCGGCAACACTTTCACCAACCTGATCGATCAGTCGGTCGACGCGCTCAAGAAAAAGCCCGCGGCGGTCGCACCTGTTGTCGGCGCCGCGGCCGTCGTTACCGCCGCGCCCGGCGCGACAGGCTCCGGTCCGGCTGCTCCCGCCCCGGGACAGGGGGGCGCCAAATGAAGTTCAAAAAAGACTCGATCGGATACACCATCGTCTTCACTTTCATCGTGTGCATGCTGTTTGTGGTCATACTCGCCGCGGCCAACCAGCTCACGCTTCCCATGGCCGAAGCCAACAAGAGTTTTGCCGCCCATCTCGCGGTGCTCAAGGCATTCGGCCTTGCCGACGCATCGATGTCCCGCACGGAAGTCGAATCGCTCTATTCGACAAAAGTCAGGGAACTCGACAATGCGCCGGGCGACATAAAAGGCGTGACGGCTGCCTATGCCGCGGATATCGACGGCTCGGCATTCGTCGCGGTGAAGGTCACGGGGGCCGGGCTCTGGGGTTCCATAACGGCCATTCTGGCAACCGATCCCGCCGCCTCCCGCATCCGGGGTCTCGAAATACTGGACCAGCAGGAAACGCCCGGACTGGGCGGACGTATCGGGGAAGACTGGTTCCAGGCGCAATTCAAGGGCGAAAAAGTCGGCCCGGGCGGTACGGTCAAGGTCGACCAGAACGGCACGGGTAAAGGCGACCCCGACAAGGAAAACGGTCGTGTCGACGCGGTGACGGGCGCGAGCCGCACCTCGGATTTCGTGGCACGGATCGTCGCCGACGGGCTTTCCGCGACGGCGAAAATCGGAGGCTCGCTGTGAGCGACACAAGAAAAATCGTCAAAGACGGCCTGTGGTCCAACAATCCCATTTTTGTGCAGGTGCTGGGCATCTGTTCCACCCTCGCGGTCACAAACAATATGAAAAACACCCTGATCATGGCTTTGGGCGTAACTTTCGCCACGGCCATGGGCTCGGTGACACTCTCCGCGATGAAGGATCTGATTCCGCGCAAAGTGCGCATGATCGTGCAGGTGCTCGTGCTTTCCTTTTACGTCATCATCATCGACATCATCCTGCGCGCATATATGCCGGCCGCGTCCAAACAGCTCGGCCCCTATGTCGGCCTCATCATCACCAACTGCATCCTCATGGGACGCGCCGAGGCCTTCGCCGCCGCCAATAAACCCTGGCCATCATTCGTCGATGGCATCGCGAACGGCCTGGGCTACGGCGCAGTGCTGCTCTGCATTTCCGTGATCCGCGAATTCTTCGGATTCGGTTCGCTGATGGGCGTCAAGCTCGTCGGCGACGCCTTCACTCCCTGGACCATCATGGTGATGGCTCCCTCGGCCTTCTTCCTCGTCGCGCTGGCGCTCTGGGGCGCCAATACGTACAACGCGAAGGCCGCGGCCAAAAAGAAAGGAGCGAAATGATGGGCGATGCACCTCAGGTCGGACTGGTCGCACTGTTTTTCGCCAGTATCCTGACCAGCAACATTCTGCTGTCCAATTTCCTCGGTACCTGCTCTTTCATAGCCATTTCCAAGGATTCCAAGAGCTCGATGGGGCTCGGCGTAGCCGTCACCATGGTGATCGGCATATGCTCGGCCGTCTGCTGGATCGTCCTGAATTACATAATCAAACCGCTGGGGATCGAATATCTTTCCTTCATCATTTTCATCATCGTGATAGCCGCGGTGGTACAGGTCCTGGAAATGGTGATCGACCGGTTTTCGCCCTCGCTCTACATGGCGCTCGGCATTTTCCTGCCCCTCATCACCGTGAACTGCGCAGTGCTCGGCGTCATCCTCTTCATGCAGATCCGCAGCTACAATTTCCTGCAGGCGGTGATTTTCGGCTTCGGATCCGGCGCAGGCTGGTGGCTCGCGATCATGCTCCTCGCTTCGATCCGCAGGAAAATCGACAACAACCCCGTGCCCGCCGGCCTGAAAGGGACGGGAATCACCATGATCACCATAGGCTTTATGGCCATGGCCTTCATCGGTTTCTCCGGCATGATCGCCGTACAGTAAAGGAGGCGCCAATGAGTCCCATACTGATCGGACCGCTCACCGTCGCCGGCCTTTCCACGGTACTCGCCCTCGTCATCGCCGTGCTGGACAAATTCCTCAACAATTACGGCATCCTCAAGATCGATATCAACGGCGGCAAAAAATCCCTCGACGTTAAAGGCGGTTCCGCGCTTCTCGGGACGCTGGCGGCCGAAAACATTTTCGTGCCCTCGGCATGCGGCGGACGGGGTTCCTGCGGCGCCTGCAAATGCAAAGTGCTCACGGATATCGGCCCCCACCTGCCCACCGAACTGCCCTTCCTTTCACCCGCGGAAATGGCGGCCAACGTACATTTGGCCTGCCAGGTCAAGGTGCGCCAGAACCTCGCCATCGAACTTCCCGAAGAACTTTTCTCGGTGAAAAAATTCGCCGCCAGCGTCGAACGCATCCGCGATCTCACCTACGACATAAAAGAAATCCGCTTCGCCCTCGCGGGAGAGAAAATAGAATTCTCGCCGGGACAGTACGTGCAACTGGTGGTGCCTCCCTACGGAGACATCAGGGAGTCGGTGCAGCGCGCCTATTCGATGTCGTCGCGCCCTTCCGATTCGAAGTACGTCGAATTGCTCGTGCGACTGGTGCCGGGCGGCATCGCGACGACCTGGACGCACAAATTCCTGAAGGAAGGCGACAGAGTCGAACTCGTCGGGCCTTTCGGCGAATTCGGCGTGCGCGACACTCCCGCCACGATGCTTTGCGTGGCCGGCGGTTCGGGTATGGCTCCCTTCAAGAGCATCCTGTACCACATGCAGGAAACCGGCGACTGGGCCGAAAAGGAAATCTGGTATTTCTTCGGGGCGCGCACGGCCAAAGACATGTTCTATCTGGACGAGCTGCGCGCGCTTTCGGAAGCGTGGCCGAAATTCCATTTCGTGCCCGCCCTTTCCGAGCCGAAACCCGAGGAGAACTGGACCGGCGAAACGGGGCTCATCACCGATGTGCTCGACCGCTACATCAAGGAAAAGATCGGCAAAACCAAGCCTCTGGAAGGATATCTGTGCGGCTCGCCGGGCATGATCAACGCATGCATCAACGTGATGAAGAAAAACGGCGTCACGGAAGACAAGATCTACTACGACAAATTCGCGTAAGGGGGAAATCATGAAAAACGCACCGAAAGAATTGCGCGCGCACGACATGATGCTCCCCGGCGTCCTTACGGCGCAGGGTTTTCTGGGTATGGACGAGCGCCCGGTGGGCGACATCATCGCCGAAGACGAAACCGAATTCGCCGAACTCAAGCTCGATTTCGATGCCGTCGCCGACAAGCTTGCGTACCTGCGCGACTCAGGCGAAGCGGGTTTGGGCGAGCCGGTGACGGTGCGCGATATCGACGCGATGCGCGATCCGCCGCGGGCCCTGCTGGTCCAGACGGGCGATGCGCGCGGCATGCTCCCCTGCCCCTACGGCGACGGGCTGTACCACAAAAACGGCGTATCCGTCCGAAGCGCAGACATGCCGCCCGGAACCTGCGTCGAAGGCGAGGACATGCTGGTGTTCTCCGACCTGTCGATACACCTCTTGCGCGAGCACCATTTCTGCCAGGGAAGAGGTTCGCCGTTCAGGCTGGACGCATCGTTGATCGCAAAGCTTCTGTTTTCCTGAAGTGTCCCGAGGTTTCCCGCAGTTCTGAAGTTTCCGCAGTTCTGAAGTGCCCCGAATTCACGCCGCCCGTGTGCGCCGGATCGGCTTCAGTCGCCTTCTACCCGTTCGTTGGGCACGGTTTCCGGGTCGGTCATGAGATCGCGCTTCTGTCTGACGAAACCCGCGCCGCCCGCCGGCCCGTCGCCCCGCCCCAGGACTTCCGGATTGCGCACGATATCGCGCGGCTTCGATCCCTGCGAGGGGCCGACGATGCCTCGCTCTTCCATCAGTTCGACGAGCCGGGCGGCGCGGTTGTAACCGACCTTGAGTCGTCTCTGGATGAATGAGGCGCTCGCCTTGCCCTGCTGGAGCACGATTTCCAGCGCCTTCTCGAAAAGCGGATCGCCCTCGCCATCGTCGAAAAGGTTGGGACCGAGATCCTCTTCCTCTTCGTCGAAGAAAATTTCGTCGTCGATGTACTCCGGTTCGCCCAACGTACGGACATGCGCAACGGCGCGCTCCACTTCCTCTTCGGACACATATGCGCCCTGGATGCGTACGGGAAACGGATCCTGCGCGCCCGAGAACAGCATATCGCCGCGTCCGAGGAGCTTTTCGGCGCCCACCATGTCGATGATGATGCGGCTGTCGAATTTCCCCGCCACCATGAAGGCGATGCGCGAAGGGATGTTGGCCTTGATGAGTCCCGTGATGACATCGATCGAAGGCCTCTGCGTGGCCAGGACGAGATGGATGCCCACGGCGCGGGACATAGCCGCAAGGCGGGCCAGCGTCGATTCCAGTTCCTTGCCCGTCGTCGCCATGAGGTCCGCGAATTCGTCGATTATCACGACGAGATAAGGCAGTTTTTCCTGCGCCAGATTGCGTTCCTTCACGCGCTTGTTGAAGGACTTGATGTCGCGCACGCCGGCCTTGTCAAGAATCGCATAACGCCGCTCCATTTCGCAGATGCAGTATTGAAGCGCCTGGAAGGCCTTTTTCGGTTCGGTGATGACGGGCGTAAGCAGGTGGGGGATGTCGTTGTACAGTTTCAGCTCGACGATCTTGGGGTCGATGAGCATCAACTTCACTTCTTCGGGCGAGCGGCGGTACAGGATCGACAGGATTATCGCGTTGACGCATACCGATTTGCCGGAGCCTGTGGCGCCGGCGATGAGAAGGTGCGGCATCTGCGTGAGATCGACGAACTGAACTTCGCCCGCAATGTCCTTGCCGAGCGCGACGGGCACTTCCATCTTGGCGCTGCGGAATTGTTCGTTCTCCACGATTTCCCGCAGCGACACGATCGCGCGCCGTTCGTTGGGTACTTCGATGCCTACGGCGTGCTTGCCGGGTATGGGCGCCACGATGCGTACGCTCGAAGCGGCGAGCCGCAGGGCTATGTTGTCGGACAGATTGGTGATTTTCGAAATGCGTACGCCCGGGGCGGGCAGTATTTCGAACATGGTGATGACAGGGCCTTTCCGGATGCCCGTCACCTCGGCCTGGATATTGAACTCGGCCAGAGTGGCCGCGAGAATTTCCGCGTTGCGCCGGGTTTTATCGTCGATGATCCAATATTGTCCGTCGGGATAACTGTTGAGGATTCCGTCTACGGGAACCGTATAGGGAATTTCCTTCTTCCTGGCCAAAATGCGCTCGACCGCATTTTTCCTGGCAGTCTCCGCATCATGGGCATCCGGTCCGGCGAGCGCGGCCTGCGGCGGCACAGAGGTGAATTCGATCGTGCTCCCGCTCGCTATTTCGATCGCGGCCGTTGCAGAGGCCGTTCCCGAAGCCGTTCCCGCGGCCATTCCCGCCGCAGTCCCGGTGACGGCCGGAACGATGGCCGTTGCGACCGATGCGGCCTCGCCGGCGGCATCGTGGCGGGGAGGCAGTTCCGGAAGACGTACTTCGAAAGGATCGGCAGCCAATTCCTCGGATGTGCGAAGGCGGTCGGCCGCATTCCTGCGGCGCCCGGCGAACAGCGCAGCCAGACGGCCAAACGGGCCTGCAGGATGCCCGGCGCCTGAATCGGCGGACTCACGCGTATGGGACTCACGCGTAGGGGACTCGCGTGTATCGGTCTTGCGCGCACGCTTCGACGGTTTTTCGAAAATCATGCCGTTGAGCTTCATCCATTCGGTGATCTTGAAGTGACCGACCGCAATCAGACTGAGCGCGAGCCCGCCGAGCAGCCCCAGCCCCGTGTAGATGGCGGGCAGGCCGACGGCGGCGAATACCGGATGGTTTTCGAAGAAAGCGCCGGGCTCGGTGGTGAGCCGGGCGTAGGCGGCCACAATAAGGAAAGGCACTACGGACGCGCCCAGTACGAAAGTGCTGCGGGGTCGGAAGCCGGGAAGCCGTACGAGCATGGCGGTGGCACCGAACCATAGGGGAATGTAGAGCGAAGCCCAGGAAAAAGTCGAATACAGAAAAGAGCCCGCGGCTACGAGAAAAGGCCAGCCGGAAGGCCACAGGCGCGACAGGCCGAGCGAAATGAGAAGCAAAACGCCGAATGTGCCCAAAACGATGGCCATCGTATCGCCGAATCCGGGACGCCGACGCTCCTCGGGGGCTCGAGCCGCCTTTCCGGTCATACCGGAGAGGTCGGGACGATCGGCATGGACGGCGCGGGCGGTACGGCCGGCGCGAAGATCACGGCCGGCGCGGACGGCGCCGGCTTCAGGGACCGAAGAGGATTGTATTTTGGCTTTATTACCCCGAATTTCGGGCATCGCATCTCCGTTTTGCGCAAACCTGAGCCGCACCGCTTGAGGCGGAAGGGGATCGAGTCCGCCACTACAGTATCGGCATTTCCTCCCGAAGGATTCAGTAGTGAAGCCGGGAATCAGAACAGAAAAAGACCCGCGAGCCCCACAGGCACCAAATAGAGCGCAAACCAGGCGATCTTGCCCGAACGCACCACCCTCATCAGCAGTTTCAAAGCGGCAAGGCCGGACACAAAAGCGACCGCGGAAGCGAGCAGTAAAGGCCCGGCCTGGACATTTGCCATCATTCCCGAAGCGTCCTTCAGGCTGAGGAGGAAGGCCGCGAGGATCGCGGGGATGGATAGAAGAAAGGAAAATTCGCCCGCCAGATCCCGGCGCAAGCCCGTGGCCATACCGGCCGCGATCGTGAACCCGGAACGGGAAATTCCCGAAAAAACGCCCAGTCCCTGCGCGAATCCTATGAACAGCGCCCTGCCTTTCCCTATTCGGGCCGGACCACGGTCGCCGGGCTTGATGAACGCGGTCGCGGCAAGCACCACGGCAGTGATCAAAAGTTCGGCCGACGCCACGCGCGCACCTTCCGGCGGCAGGAATTTCTGGATGAGAAGTCCCATCACGCCGGTCACAATGGTGGCCAGAATGAGCGGAACAACCAGCGCAAGGTTTTCGTCGCCCGCATCCGGCGCCGTTGCCATTCCTGACGCCTTTCCGGTAGTTTTTCCGGCAATCCAGCGCCAGACGGCGGCGATGATCCGCCCGATACGTTGTCTGAACACGATGACCACGGCGAGCAGCGTCGCGAGGTGGAGGGTTATATCGAAGGCAAGCGGAATTTCGCCCAAGCCGAGAATATCCTTGAAAATAACGAGATGCCCGCTCGACGAAATGGGCAAAAACTCGGCGAGCCCCTGCACGAGCCCAAGCACGATCGCCTGAAGGTAATTCATGATGCGTTCCTCCGCGCTCCGGTCATTCGGGAAAGAAGTACAAAGTCAGTATAGAGTGTCTGCGCAGTCCTTGTCAGTGCGGGCTCTCCTCGATTATATTATCTGGACCGTAAATACATACGGGATGCCAGACGCCGACGGTAGCGACACTCCGCGGACGCTGCGACGATCCCGGAAGGATACTTTATGAATATCGCGAAAAACCGCGTCGTCACACTTGATTACAGCCTCCGCGACGCGGCGGGCAAGCTGATCGATTCTTCGGAAGGCAGCGAGCCGCTCGTGTACCTCCACGGCAATGAAAACATCATTCCCGGCCTCGAAAAACACCTCGAAGGCAAAATCGCCGGCGACAAGATTTCCTGCATTGTCCCCGCAGTCGAAGGATACGGCGAGCGCGACGAGCAGCTCATCGTCAAAATCGACAGGAAAGACTTCGGCCCCGACGCCGAAATCGCTCCCGGCATGCAATTCGAAGCCCATGGCGAAGAAGGTGTCCAGATCGTCACTGTAGTCAGTGTCGACGGCAGTGAAGTCACCATCGACGCCAACCACCCCCTGGCCGGCGAAAACCTCCACTTCGACGTAAAAGTTGTCGACGTGCGCGAAGCGAGCGAAGAAGAGCTCAAGCACGGTCACGTGCACTCGGGCTCGGGCTGCTCGGACGACTGCGACGAATGCGGCGACGAATGCGGCTGCGGTTGCGGCGGCGAAGATGACGCCTGCGAAGACGGATGCAGCTGCGGTGACGGGGGCAGTGCCGACTAAGGCTCATTGCGTGAAATCCGTGTTTCGTCCCAGAATTCTCGACATCGCCGCCGCGGTCCTTGGACTGGCGGCGGTTATTTTTGTATCCTCGCTCGTATATTCTGACAGCAGAGGCCGTCTCATGGTCCACATCACCGGCGAGTCGGGCGAATGGCTTCAGCCCCTGGACAAAGCCTCCGACATCGAAGTCCCCGGTCCACTGGGTTCCACATGGGTCCATATCGAGGGCAACCGCGTGCACATACAATCTTCGCCCTGTCCCAACCAGACTTGCGTCGCCGCCGGCGATGTATATGCGCTCAACCAGTGGGTCGCTTGTCTGCCGAATACTGTGTTCGTGCGCATAGAGGGCGAAGAAAATTCGGGAGACGGGCTCGATGCAGCGGTCTACTGAACGCTTTTCCGATAAAGCCGACGTGACGGCGCTCCTTGGCGCCTTCTGCTTTTTTCTGTCCGCGGTCGAGTATATGCTTCCCAAGCCCATGCCCTTCATGAGGCTGGGCATCGCCAATCTGCCCATTCTGCTTGCGGTGGACATCCTGCCTTTCCGCTGGTATCTGATTCTTGCCGCCGTGAAAGTGATAGGGATGAGCCTGCTTTCGGGCACGCTTTTTTCTTACATAGCGCTTTTCTCGCTCGCCGGTACCATGGCCGCCGCCCTCGCCATGTGGGCGCTCCGGCACGCGGGGGGCCGATTCATAAGCCAAATCGGCGTTTCCATCGCGGGTGCCATGGTATCGAACGCCGTCCAGGTCCTCATCGCGCGCTATCTGGTCTTCAGGGAGACGGCATGGCTCATCGCCCCGCTTTTCCTCGGAATGGGGCTGATCACGGGCGCCGCCCTCGGTATCTTCGCCGAACATTTCGCCCGCGTTTCGATCTGGTATGCGAAAGCCTCGGGCCTTCCCGATCCTGAGGGCGCTCCCGGCGCGCGTAGAAAGGGTGCGGACACTAGAGAGGAAAAATCGACCGGAGAATCGACCGGAGAATCGGCCGAAAAAACGGCCGGGCAGGCTCGCAAAGAAGCGGCCAGAGCCAAAAAAAAGGAAAGGAAAGACAAGACCACCGCCGCCAGGGCACGCCGCAGAGAACGGACCGAGGCGCTGTTTTCGCCCGGATCGCTCGCACTCGCCGGACTCGTGGTGATGATAGCCTTTTTGCGGCAGGATTCCCTGATCGTGAAAGCAGCGTTGCTCGTCGTTTTCGCTCTGGCGGCATGGGCGAGCGGCAAGCGCTTTTCGCTCGTCACTACGCTTTCGGTTTCGCTCGGTATTGTGCTGGCAAATCTTATCGTTCCATCCGGGCGCGTCCTCGCGACGGTGTCCGGTTTCAGGCTCACGCAGGGTGCCCTTTTCGAAGGCATCGAAAAAGCCCTTACGTTCGAAGGTCTCATGATGCTTTCCAAGGCGTCAATCATGTCTGGCCTCAGGCTCCCCGGCCGGATCGGACGGATAGTGGCAGCCGCGTTCACCTATTACGACCGGATCATCGAATATAAAGGAAAGATCCGCCCCGCTACGCTGGCCATGGACGCCGACGATCTGATGCTGCGCGTCTGGGAAAGCGCCGCGCGGGAAACCGCACCTTCGGTGCCTTTGGTGCCTTTGGTGCCTTCGGTGCCTTCGACCGCTTCGACCAGTTTTGCGCCTTCGGCGTCTTTGTCGTCGGCGGCTCCCGGCGAGACGGCCACCCGCCGCAAAGGTATCGCCATTCTGGCAGCCGCGGCGGCCATCGTCTGGGCATTGTCGATATTCCTGCCGTAGCGCCGGGAGCGCACTTGCCGTCATCCGATCGGCCGCGGTACTCTCCAATAAAGACGCGCCGCGTCGCATTCGCCCAGGAAGGCTCCCGTGCAAGTAGACCGAAACAGCCCGCTTCCGCTTCAGCACCAACTATATTCGGCGCTCAAAGACTGGTTTACGACCGGTTTCGGTCCTTCCGATTGCCTGCCCACGGAAATCGAAATAGCCGCACGTCATGGCGTGTCGCGCGGAACCGTCCGGATCGCCCTCGACAGACTTGTGCAGGAAAATCTCATTGTCCGCGTCGCGGGCAGGGGTACATTCCTGAACCCGGACTACCTTGTACGACTGAAGAAATACAGAATCGGCGTCATTCTGTCCGAAGTCGATTTCTTCACCAACAACATCTGGGAATACGCCTGGACCAACCACCTCGAAGTGATCAACGGAATCATGGAGAGCAACCTCCCCAACAACATCACCACCGAACTCATATCCGAAGACTATTTTTCTCTTTCCTGCAACGATGATTACGATGGATTCATCCTCTGGCCGTATGTGCAGGCTTCTGTAAAGAAACAGATCGAAAAACCTTTCGTCCAGATGAGCTACAACATCGACATCCTCGACGGCTTCGCAAAAGTCGCGGCCGATATCGTCGAATACGGCTATTCGACAACCGGCTACGTCGGATTCACTCACGGCGGACGGATAGACGCCATGAATGGCGTATTCACCGCCGCCGGACATCCCGTCATGAAACCGGATGCGATCGTCGAGTGCGGCGCCAGCCTCAAAGAGGCCTACCGCTCCTGCATGGACCTCCTCGCCCGCAATCCCGCGCTCGACTGCATCGTATGCTCGACCGACCTGCGCGCACGCGGAGTCCTTCAGTATCTCTCCGAAAACGATATCGCCGTGCCCGGCAAAATCGCCGTCTACGGTTTCGACGGACCCCGCCGCACCGCCAAGGGCAACCCCACCCTCACTACCTGCCGCTTCGACTGGACCTATCCGGGCAGGTTCGCGATGGTATCGATCCGGAGCCTCCTCGACGGAGGGCCGCTTCCGGTCTACGCCCCGCCCAAGGGTGAACTCATCCGGCGCGAGAGCAGCTGCCGGACGGCTTTATCGGCTTCCAGTGACGCTGGAAGCGACGCTTCCTGACCCGGCAATTGAAACACTATTGGAGCGCAATCCTCCCGATACGGCTGCCGAGAAATCCCGAAGCACCGCTTAATGTATAAACAATTAAATATTGACACATTTGGATTGACAGAACTCCAAACAATGGTAGGATAATTCTCATCTCGCCATAAGGAGACAGGAATGCGAAACGGAAAAATGCCCTTCCTGGCATTGTTGATGATCGTCTTCGCCACGGTCGGAGCGGCCGCCGAAGACGTCACCTTGCAGTGGTGGTCCTGGGACGTCGAACTGAAAGCCCAGAACGAAGCCATCATCCAGAAATTCCAAGCGGCCAATCCCGGCGTAAAAGTCGAGTTGAGCACTATGAGCACCTCGGAATACTGGACCAAGATCAGACTGCTCGCGAACCAGAAGAAACTCCCTGACGTATTCGAAATGAGTTCCGGATACATCGAGGAATGGGCCAAGGAAAAACTCCTCCTCGACCTCGGACCGTACATCGAAAAGTCCTTCGACAAGAACGACTATTACATGTCGGTATTCGACGCCGGCAAGGAAATCGCCGGTACCGGAAAATACGTAGCCGTACCTTTCGCGCTCGTCACCACCGTCCTTTTCTACAACATGGACATGTTCGACAAGGCGGGACTCGCCTACCCGACCGACAAATGGACCTGGGAAGACTTCCGCACTGCGGCGAAAAAACTCACCGTCGACACGAACAAAGACGGCAATACCGACCAGTGGGGCTTCTGGTTCTACGGACGCTACGCCCACGTCGAGCCCTGGGTTTTCGCCAATGACGGCGATCTCATCGACCGGACGACCATGGCCTACAAACCCGATGCCAAGGCGATCGAAGCCATGCGCTTCCTCACCGACCTGGTCCTCAAAGACAAGTCCGCGCCCTCCAAAATGGCTATGAGCGCCTATCGCCAGCAGGATATTTTCCCGCAGGGCGTCTCGGCGATGTGGGTCGACGGTTCATGGAACATCGACAACAACCGCACCGTGGCCGACAAGAAAATGCGCTGGGGCATCGCCGAAATTCCCGCAGGCCCGAGCGGAAACCGCAAATACGTGAACGGCTGGCCCGATTACTTCGCCATTTCCCCCTTCACCAAAAACGCCGATGCCGCGTGGAAATTCGCCAAATTCATTTCGGGCGAAGGGCTCGACATGAAGATGTACATGGCCGGAAAGATCCCCACCTACAAGAGCCTCACCGAATCCCCCGCCTTCATGGACAAGGGACTCATGCCCGCGAACAAGGATCTCCTGATCAAACAGGCCGCCAAGACCTTCAAGACCTCCTATACCCTCGGCTGGTCCGAGTGGCGCGGCTACGGCGCGGCCGAAAACCTTGGCTTCAACGGCGTCATCGACGGCATAATCGACGGAGCGATGAGCTTCGACGAAGGCATGAAAACCGCCGACAAGAACGTCAACAAGATTCTCCAGCGCTATTACAAGTGACAGGAACGGCCGGCGCAAGCCGGCCGTCTGTCCGACAGGGAGTTCGATGTATGGCGAAACGCGGATTGCGGTGGTACGGGCCGCTCGCACCTTGGATTCTTCTCGCACCCACACTGCTGGGACTGATCGTTTTCAGGATCGTGCCGATCGGCGGATCGCTATACTTGAGCTTTACCGACTGGAATCTTCTGCGCAATCCGGAATTCGTCGGCCTGGAAAACTACAAGGAAGCCTTTGCCGATCCCGCGTTCCTCCAGGTCGTCGAAAACACCCTGTTTTTCTCGCTTATCTACGTTGTCGGCGTCATGGTTCTCGGACTGGCGCTCGCGGTTCTCGTAAACCGGAAAATGCGCGGGAGCAATTTTTTCAGAGCCTGCTACTACCTGCCGGTCGTCACTTCCGCGGTGGCGGTCGGCATAGTCTGGTCATGGATGTTGAGCCCGCGCTATGGCGCCATCAATCTGCTCCTGGAAGCCTTGGGCATAAAACCGCCCTATTGGCTGGGCGATCCCGCATGGGCGCTTCCGACGGTCGCCTTCATCCAGGTGTGGAAAATGGCCGGCTACTACATGATGATCTTTCTCGCGGGTTTGCAGGACATTCCCCTGTCGGTCAAGGAAGCGGCGATCGTGGATGGAGCGAATCCGCGCCAGACTTTCTTCCGCGTCACTCTGCCGATGCTCTCGCCCACCACTTTTTTCGTATTCACCGTCGCGCTGATCGATTCATTCAAGAATTTCGAGCTGATATACGCAATGACGCGGGGAGGTCCCCAGAACGCGACGAATACGCTCGTGTACGACGTGTATCTCAATGCCTTCGTGCATTACCGCATGGGATATTCTTCCGCCGTCGCGTATATCCTGATGGCCATCGTCGGCTTCGCGACCCTGCTGAATTTCTACGTGAAAAAGCACTGGGTGCGAACCCAATATTGAGGTAGGCGGACATGAAACGCGCGCTACGGATCCTCTGCTATGGTCTGCTCATCCTCTCGGCCTTCGCCATGGCATTCCCCTTCATCTGGATGCTCCTGAATTCCTTCAACAGCGAATCGAACATCTTCAAAAGCCCGCCTTCACTCCTGCCCGACCTTTTGGGAACGTCGCGCATGTGGGAAAATTACGCGACAGTCCTCAGGGAATTCCACTTCGCCCGCTATTCGCTGAACAGTCTCGTAATTTCCGGCCTGTCGGCGCTGGGCCAGGTGGTCACTTGCTCGCTCGCGGGCTTCGTGTTCGCGCTGATGAAATTCCGCGGAAAGAATCTGATTTTCTCCGCGATCCTCCTGACCATGATGGTTCCCGTGCAGGTCACGATAATTCCCGAATTTTTCGTCATGATGAAATTGGGGTGGCTCGATTCCTATCTTCCCCTCATCGTGCCTTCGGTGCTTGTCGGATCTTTCGGCACCTTCATGTTCAAGGAATTTTACGAAAATATTCCGCCGTCGCTCGCGGATGCGGGCATCATCGACGGCGCCGGCCCTTTCACCATGTACGCGAAAATCTATCTTCCGCAGAGCGCTTCGCAGGCAGCCACGCTTTTCATCATCGCGTTCATGAACAGCTGGAACGACCTGCTCCGGCCCATGCTCTACATTTCAGGGGACAAATTGCAGACGGTGACGATGGCGCTGACGCAATTCCAGTCGCAATATTCCGCCAAATGGAATCTTCTGCTGGCGGGAAGCGTGCTCGGCGTACTGCCGCTCCTCCTCATGTACGTATTCCTCCAGCGCTACATCATCGAAAGCACGGTAAGTTCGGGGATAAAAGGATGAGTTCCGCCGGACACAATCCGGATTGCCGCTCCGAGAGTCGTCCTGAGGGTCGTTCCGAGACCCGCTACGACCATCCATCGACCGCTCGCGCCAGACATCCGCGGTCGGCCATTATCCAGGTTCCCAGACCCGATGGAGAAAAAACCGTGATGGAAATCGTCCATCCGGGCTCATGGGACGGAATCGCGCCCGTGCAGGGCAGAACCGATGCAGCGACCTTCCGCGAAATCGAACGCCTTTTCAGATTCAATATATTGCCGGGCAAACCGGATTCCGGGAGGGTCGTCCTTATTTCCCTTCCGGAAGAACTGGAAGATCCTTTCCCCGTCGAAACGCCGCACGGCCGCATATTCGATCGCGATTGCAGAGTCCGGTACTGGCTCAACCGTCTGTACAGCGAAGGCGGCATGACCGATGAAGGCAAGGATTTCGCGTTGCGCGATCCGGAGTACCGCCGATTCTGGCGCGCGCTCAGGGATTCCGCCGCCGCGGCCATCGTCGATGTGCATGGAGGACCGGCGCATTTCCTGCCGATTTACCGCGGCATGGGTTCGCTACGGGCGCTCAGCAGAGGCCGGATCGTTTTCAACTCGCATTTTTTCCAGATGGAAACCACCGATTGCGCCACCGTGTGGGACGTCATGGGCAATCCCTTCGGCCTGCTCGTCCAGAAAGGCGAGGTAATCCTGCCGCCGCTCTTCGGCAGGGAAGCTTTGCTCGTCGACGGACAGAGCGTAAGCCGGATCGCCCGACCCGATATCAGGGACCTTTCCGTACATATCGGAAACGACGCATTCCGGCACGGTTCGAACGCAGAATTTTTCTGCCGCCCCGCATACGGCAAAACACCGGAAGGCGCCGGCATCGATCTCGCCATTGTCGGCCGCAGGATAGTCGGCTCGAAGGCCGGAGGCGGCATGGATATACCCGAAGGCGGCTTCGCCCTGCGAACCGCACCGGGCTACTCGCCTTCCGCCCTTACCGTGACATACGAAGGCATGGAGGACCTGCGCTTCGCGGTACAGGCGGGCCCCGCCATGGTCGTCGATGGCGCCGCGGTGCGGGGCTTCGGCTCGCCCTTCTTCGCGGGCGAAGGCCCCGCTTTCCCTCCGACCGTATTTCCGCTCGACTGGGAAAAAGGCAGAGCGGCCCGAATCGGACTGGGCTCGAAAGACGGCCTCCCGGTCGTACTCTGGGTCGAAGGCAGAAGCAAAGTCTCCTACACGCCGGGTCTCGACAGCTGCGGCGCTTCGCTCGCCGAATTCGCCGAAGCATGTTCGAGCCTGAACCTGGACAACCTCATCAACCTGGACGGAGGCGGCTCGGCGCAGATATGCGTCGACGGCGACAGGCGGCTGCGTCTCTCGGACCGCTATCCCGATTCGGGGAGAGGCGCCGAACGCCCGGTTCCGCTCGGCCTGTCATTCGATATCCTCCCGGGGATAGCTTGATTCATGCGCATACTTCTCACCAATGATGACGGCATCGAAGCGCCCGGACTGCGCGCCCTGATCACAAGACTCGAATCCATCCGCGACGCCGCAGGTACGCCGCGGCACGAACTATGGGTGGTCGCGCCGGAATCGGAACGCTCGGCGGTTTCCCATGCCAAAACGATAAAAGGGCCAACTACCGTGCGGCAAATCGCGCCGCGCCGCTTTTCCTGTTCCGGCACGCCCGTCGATTGCGTCCTACTGGCCGTGCTCCGTATCGTCGAAGGATCCATCGATCTTGTCGTGTCGGGCGTCAACCGCGGCCCCAACCTCGGCTACGACATCGTGTATTCGGGGACATGCGGCGCGGCGCGGCAGGCCGCCATGTCGGGCATACGGGGAATCGCAGTGTCCTGCGCCAGCGAGAACGACCCGCTCGAGTACGGCGCGGCCGTATCGTTCATCGCAAAAAATCTGGATATGCTGGCCACGGCCTGCGTTCCGGGCTGTTTTCTCAACATAAACGCGCCGTCCTCGACTTCGGAAAACCTGCGGGGAGTATGGTCGCCCCCCGGAGGCGCCCGTTACCGGAACATGGTCGAAAGGATCTCCGCGACGGACGGGAGTACGCTGTATATGCTGAAAGAGCTGCCGCCCGGGCATCCGCACGCCGACGGTTCTGATTTCGCCGCCGTGGAAAAGGGGTCCGTTGCGTTGAGCATCGTGAACGCGCTGCCTTCGTGAACGTACTGCCATCTTGACCGCCGCCTGATAAGTCGGGAATATTGCAGCACGAGGCATTACGTTGGGCAGAGAGAAGAAAATCAACGATGTTTCGGTCGTCATCGACGCCGCGATGGAAATCATCGAAGAATTAGGTTATAAGGAAGTCTCCACCCGCAGAATCGCGTCCAGGCTCCGGATCTCGCCGATGACCCTCTACAATTACTACAAAAATCGCGACGCCATCCTGAAAGGAATCATCAAAAAAGGATTCGATGAACTCTGGGCGGGGTTGCAGGAAAAAATCGACGCCTGTTGCTCGGCGAACAACCCGCTCCGCGTATATCTGGTATTGGCCGACCATATGCTCGATTTCGGAATGGCGCGGCCGAATCTCTACCGTTTTCTGTTCACATCCGCGTTCAGCCCGCTTCCGCTCGATGAAACCATCGCCGACCGATATCACGGCGTAAGCAAAGCGCTCCTGTCCCGCATTTCCGCTTTACCCAACAGGCAGGACATCCTCAACGATATCTTCATGTTCCAGGTTCTGATGAATTCGCTCGTACTCAGCGTGCTCGACCATAAAGCCGACATGACGGCCGATCGCTATCCTTCTCTGATCGCGCGTGCATTCGACGGCCTGCTTCTGCGCGACAGACTGTACCTCGACTGAAGACCGCCACAGACTCCATCCAGGGAGGCTCTTGTGGGAAAAGCGAAAACCGCGCCGGTGACGGCGGATATGCGGAAGATGCTTGAAGCCGCGGAAAAGAATCCGACCGACTGCTTGGACTCCGCAGGTACTCCTCACGATGGTTTGTCCGCGGCCATGGCGGAACGGATCATTGCGGAAGTCGGCCCCAATGTCGTCGCCGCGGAACGGAAACCGACCATGGCATCACGGCTTGCCCAAGCGATATTCAATCCACTTGTACTGCTCATGGCAGGCCTGGGCGCAGTCGCTTACCTCACCGAAGATCATAGCGCAGCCTATACCATCCTCGCTCTCGTCACGATGGGAGTCGGATTGCGTTTCACCCAGGAACGCAGATCCGACGCGGCCGCGGAACGTCTGAAGTCCCTTATCGGCACGAAGGTCACCGTGCTGCGTTCGGGAGAAAAAATCGACATAGCCCTGCATGAGGTTGTTCCCGGCGATCTCGTACACCTGTCCGCCGGCGACATGGTCCCCGCCGATATCCGGCTCGTGTCCGCGAAAGATCTTTTCGTAAACCAGGCGTCCCTTACCGGCGAAGCCCTGCCGATGGAAAAATCTCCGGCGCCCGCCAAAATCGCATCCGGCATGAGTGCCTATGATCTGCCGCCGCTCGCCTTCATGGGCTCGAATATCGTGAGCGGTACCGGCCTGGGGCTCGTAATCGCCACGGGAGCGGCGACCGGCTTCGGTACGGTCGCATCCAGTCTTGGCAGGACCAGGGAAGTCACGGATTTCGACAAGGGGATTTCGAAATTCACCTGGCTCATGATCGGCTTCATCGCCGTGCTGGTACCGGTCGTTTTCCTCGCCAACGGCCTCGTGCGGAGGAACTGGCTGGAAGCCTTCCTCTTCGCCACCGCCGTCGCGGTAGGGCTCACTCCCGAAATGCTTCCCATGATCGTGACGGTCAATCTTTCAAAAGGCGCCGTCGCGATGTCCCGGAAAAAAGTCATCGTAAAACGCCTCGACGCGATCCAGAATTTCGGAGCCATGGACGTCCTCTGCACGGATAAAACAGGGACCATTAC
>Ga0074199_1000726_pt1 | contig 42786 bp, 50 predicted proteins | sample EPASupsiteSAE347_FD_64528 | JGI IMG/M metagenome (GOLD analysis project Ga0074199, IMG submission 64528) | Bioremediated contaminated groundwater from EPA Superfund site, New Mexico - Sample SAE3-47 | ecosystem: Environmental > Aquatic > Deep subsurface > Groundwater > Contaminated ... | reverse complement strand
ATAACAGCCAAACTTTTTTCGATTTGAAATTGGTTTTCGTTAAAAAAATGCTACAAACTTATGCGTTCGTTAAATCAATTTTCGAGTTTTGAAATTGGCTCTCATGAATGACAATTCAACCGATCCTTCACTTGCCGAAGACGCCGAAAAGATTGTTTTGAAATTGCGCTCGGCCGGGTTTCAGGCGCTGTTTGCCGGAGGCTGCGTGCGCGACATGATCATGGGGCGCGCGCCCAAGGATATTGATATCGTCACAAACGCCCCGCCCGACAAGGTGCAGGAGCTCTTTCCCCGCTCGGTGGCCGTGGGCAAGGCTTTCGGCGTGGTGCGCGTCGGAGCCGGCAGCGTTTATTATGACGTGGCGACCTTCCGGACGGACGGAATTTACCGCGACGGCCGCCGGCCGCAGTCGGTTGCCTTTGCCGACGAAAAAACCGACGCGCAGCGGCGGGATTTCACGATCAACGCCATCTTTTACGATCCGCTCGAAAAAAAATTTCACGATTACGCCGGCGGCCGCGAGGATATTCTCAAAAAAACAATTCGCACGGTGGGTAACGCCGATGATCGTTTCAAGGAAGACCACCTGCGCATGCTGCGCGCGGTGCGTTTTGCCTCCACGCTCTCTTTTTCCATAGACCAGCAGACTTTTGCCGCCATTCGCCGCAATGCGCCCCTGATCGGAAAGGTAAGCGCCGAACGCATTCAACAGGAGCTGGCCCGGATTCTGCTTGAATCCGAAAAAGTTGGCGACGCGTTTGAGATGCTGAGCTCGCTGGGCCTGCTTAAGGAAATCCTTCCGGAGGTGGAAAAAATGCGCGGCCAGGAACAGCCGCCCCAGTTTCATCCGGAAGGCGATGTCTGGACGCATACCATATTGATGCTGAACGCGATGCAGAAACCGTCGCGCCTGGCCACGCGCAGCGCGTGGCTGGCTTATGCGGTTTTGCTTCACGACGTCGGCAAGCCGGACACGGCCGTGCAGGCGGCGGACCGCATCCGTTTCAACCGGCATGCCGTGCACGGCGCCCATATGGCCGAGAAAATTTTACGGCGCCTGCGTCTGCCCTCGGCCGATATCAAGGCCATCAGCTTCATCGTCGGCAACCATATGCGCTTTATGGACGTGCGCCGCATGCGCAAATCCACCTTGCGCCGTCTGGTGACCGCAAAGACATTCGCGGATGAGCTTGAGCTGCATCGCCTCGATTGCGAGGCCAGCCACGGCGACCTGCAAAATTACATTTTTCTGAAGGATTTCAAGGCGGCGTTCGAGTCCGAGCCGGTGTTGCCGCCGCCCCTGATAACCGGCCACGACGTGGTGGCCCTGGGCATCGGCCGCGGGCCGCTGGTCGGGAAATTGAAAAAAGCGGCTTATGACGCCCAACTGGAGGGTAAATTCAGAGAGCGTTCCGATGCCCTGGAATGGCTGAAAAAGGCGGTTTCGACAAATATTGATAAAAATAGTTGATTTTTTCAGGAAGAGGTTATATTTTTATATTTACATTTACAGTCAAGGCAAAAGAAATATTCCGACATGAGCAACGAAGCAACAGGCAAAAAAGCTTTCAATATTCTGATCATCTCCACCTATCGCGACCTTGCCGATGATATGTTGGGTTCGGCCGTTTCGGAAGCGTGCGGAGAACTGATCATAGGCAACCACAGGGTTGCCATCGACGTATTTGCCGACGACATCGCAGCCGCCGATTCTTCTTTCCAGGAAAAACTGGGCAAGGCAAACGCGATCGTCATCCTGGCGCGTTTCCTGGACGTGCTTTCCCTGGATAAAATCAGGGGCATTTATCATCATTTAACCCAGGCCAACTCTTCGGCTCCGCGCTCGGTCTTCTATCTCAGGGAAAAGGGCGAACTGGACTTCAAGATCAGTTGTCCTTCCTGCGGCCAAAAACTATGGCTGCGCGACACGGACGTCGGCAAGCGCGGCCGCTGCCCGAACTGCAGCAAGCCGTTCGTCATCCTTTCGCAGGCCGATTATCTCAAATCGCAGCTGCTTCTTCCCGAAAGCATGCCCTGCATCAAGATCGTCTCCAAAGATCCGGATTCGTTCCGCTCGGCAATCAACAAACTTCTGGAGGTCATCGCCAGCGGAATCATACCGTACGACACCGATGTCAGCCTCGAGGCCTTAAAACATTCCACGGTCCGCATTCAGATCCAGGATTCCTGATGATCCGGCCATTTCTGACATACAACCTCCTGCTCGCGGCCGCCGCCCTGATGCTGCTTCAAACCGGATGCGGACCCGGCGGTGGAAAAAGCACGGCAATCAAACTTGCCTCAGGCGTGAAGCTGCGCCTGGTCTACCTTGAGCCGCTGAAAATATATGTCGGCCGCTATGAGGTCAGCAACGGCGAATTCCGTTCTTTCAGGCCCTCCCATAACAGCGGTTATTATGAAAACGACGGCCTGAACGATGATAAACAGCCTGTGGTCAATGTGAGTTGGAACGATGCGCACGCGTTTTGCGAGTGGCTGACCAGGAACTCGGGAAGCAGATTTTCCTTCCGCCTGCCCCGCGAAAAGGAATGGGAAGCCTTTGCTGCCTGCGGAAAAGAAAGTGAATATCCGTGGGGCGAGTGGCCGCCTCCAAAGAATCCGAATTATTACGGCCGCGAAAACAAGGGGCCGACCCGCAAGCTGGAAACTGCCGACGGCTACCGAGTGGCCTGCCCGGTGACCAGAAGCGGCAGGAATGAATGGGGGCTTTACGGCGTGGCCGGCAATGTCTGGGAGTGGTGCGAAGACGGCGAGAACGCCGCGCATATCATCAAGGGCGGGTCCTGGTCGGATTGCGCGCAGCTGTTTTTGCGCACCGCCTGCCGCCGAACTTACCCGGCCGATTACAAATATGTCAACCTCGGCTTCCGCGTCGTTGCCGAGCCGGCCACGGCCAAATCCGCGCCCCCAAAACAAGCGCCCTCCGCCAACAAGGACCAATCGGACGAATAACGCCGGGCTTTTCGCAAAAGGCGCCGGTCCTTTCCAATTTTTCTGACGCCTGTGATTTGCGATGAAACATGCGGGAGGATCAAACATAATATTCAAGAAAATAGCGATTATCGGACTGGGACTCATGGGAGCCTCTCTCGGCCTCGCGCTCAAAAAAGGCGGGATTGCCGGGGAAGTCGCCGGTTTCGCCCGCAAGGCCGGCACGCGCAAAAAAGCCCTGTCAAAAAAAATTGTCGACGCCGTTTATGACCGGATTGAACCCGCCGTTGCCGGCGCCGACCTTGTGGTTGTCTGCGCGCCGGTCGGCGCCATTCCCGCCATAATAAAAAAATGCAATCCGGCGCTGCCTCGAAACGCGGCCTTAACCGACGTGGGCAGCGCCAAGTCCGGCATCGCGATCTCGGCCGGAAAAATTTTTGCCGGCGAACGCACGAGGTTCGTGGGCAGCCATCCGATCGCCGGCTCGGAACGGCATGGCCTGGAGGCTGCCCGGCCGGACCTGTATCGCGGCGCGGTCGTCGCCGTCACCCCCGTGAAGCGCACCTCAAGGGCCGCCCTGCAAAAGGTTGTAAAATTCTGGCGCTCCCTGGGCTCTTCCGTGATCATCGTTTCGCCGCAGGAACACGACCGCATCATTGCGCGCACCAGCCACCTGCCGCACCTGATTGCCGCCCTGCTTTCAGCCTGCGTTGGCCGAGAGAGAACTCCGGAATACGGCCGTTTCTGCGGGCCCGGCTTCCGGGACGCCACCCGCATAGCCGAAGGCGACCCGCGTTTGTGGCGCGACATTCTGGCGGATACCGCCCCATTGCTGGCGCAGGAATTGAAGTTTTTTTCCGGAGAATTGCGGAAAATCATCGCAACCTTGCACAAAGGCAATCCGAGGGCGATCGAAAAGTATTTGAACAAAGGCAGAAACAGCCGCCGGAAATTGCTGGCAACGAGAAGATAAATGGAACAGGCAGTCGTCAGCCCTTGCGCGAAAGTCAGCGGCTCGATCGTTGTGCCGGGCGATAAAAGCGTCTCGCACCGCGCGGCAATGATGTCCTCCCTGGCTTCCGGCACCTCCGAAATCAGCGGTTTTCTGCGGGCCGAGGATTGCCTTAATACCCTGAAGGCCCTGGAGACGCTCGGCGCGGTGGTGAAATTTTCCGGGGATAAGATCCTTGTCACCGGCGGAAAATGGCATCAGCCGGAGGCGATATTGGATCTGGGTAATTCCGGCACCGGCCTGCGCCTCATGGCCGGACTTCTGGCCGGCAGACCCTGGGTCTCGGAGTTGACCGGCGACGAGTCCCTTCGATCGCGGCCCATGCAACGCATCAAGGAACCGCTCGAAAAAATGGGCGCGCTCCTGGAGCTGACCGGGCCAAAGGGCTGCGCTCCGCTCCGCATCAAGGGCGCAAAACTTCATGCCATCGATTACCAAATGCCGGTTGCATCCGCCCAGGTCAAATCCTGCATCCTGCTGGCGGCGCTTTTTGCCGAAGGCGTCACCACCGTCATTGAAAAGGAAAAAACACGCGACCATACCGAAAGAATTTTCATGCAACTGGGCCTGCCGCTGACGATCGAGGATAATAAGCTGATTTTGCACGGCTTCGGTCCGGGAGGACCGGAATTGCCCCCGGCCAAGTGGCAGGTGCCGGGTGATTTTTCTTCAGCCGCCTTTTGGCTGGCTGCCGCGGCAGCCAAGCCTGGCAGCCGCGTCGTCATAAGACGGGCCGGGCTCAATCCGCGGCGCACGGCCTTCCTGAACGTTCTGCGCCGCATGGGCGCGGATATCAAGGTCGAAACGAGCGAGGACGGAAATGCCGCCGAGCCTTTCGGCGACATAATCGTCAACGGCGCGCGCCTGCGCCGGACCGAGGTCGGCGGGGAGGAAATCCCCAATATTATCGACGAACTGCCGCTGGTGGCCGTGCTTGGAGCTTTGGCTGACGGCAAAACGATCATCAGCGGCGCGCACGAGTTGCGCCTCAAGGAATCAGACCGGATTGCGGCCATGGCCGTCAATCTGCGCCTGGCAGGCGTTGAACTGGAGGAAAAAGAGGACGGACTGGTCATTTACGGCGGCGGTAAAATTCGCGGAAACGCCTCCGTGGAAAGCCGCGGCGACCACCGCATCGCCATGGCCATGACGATCCTGGCCCTTTCCGCCGAGGAAGGAATAACAATCCGCAACATCGCTTGCGTGGCCACTTCTTATCCCTCATTCTGGGACCATTTAAGGAGTATCGGCGCCAAGGTCCGGATAAGTTAGGCCGGCAAATTTTTTAAATTATTATGTCTTTAATCATTGCCATAGACGGGCCTTCGGCCTCCGGCAAATCCACCGTGAGCCGGAGGGTGGCGCAACGCCTGAACTTCATCCACGTGGATTCCGGTTCATTCTACCGCGGCGCCACATGGTATTTTATCAAGAAGGACGTGGCTGCCGGAGACGAGGCTGCGGCCGAATCCGCCCTGCGGACAATACGTCCGGAAATATTCGTAAAAGAGCATGCAGTGGGATTTTCAATCGACGGTTTCAGGCCGGATGCGGAGTTGCGTTCCCGGGAGGTGAATGATCTGGTGAGTCCCGTGGCCGCCATGCCGCCGGTGCGCGCCTGGGTTGTGGCCCAATTGCGTAAAATGTCGGAATTCGGAAATCTGGTGATGGAGGGCCGGGACATCGGCACCGCCGTTTTTCCGGACGCCGCATTCAAGTTTTATCTGGATGCCGCCCCGGAGGAGCGCGCCCGGCGCAGACACCTCGAAATACTGAATGCCGGCAAAAAAGCGGACTATGACGAAATTCTGCGCTCAATCCTCAAGCGCGACCGCATTGACAGTTCGCGCGCCTCTGATCCGCTGAAAATTGCGCCTGACGCCGTCGTCATTCAATCCACCGGGATGACGATTGATGAAGTGGTGGATTTGATTGTAAGCACAGTGCAAAGAAAAAAATGATTTTATGCACAGAAATTTTCATGTTCAGTTATCTGTCATTCCGAGCGGAGCGAGGAATCTCCAATATGTTGTTTACGTTGGCGGAGATCCTTCGCTTTACTCAGGATGACAAAGCGTAATAACATGGATAAAATACCTTTAGTTTATTCCGTCTCGCGTTTCGGCTTGTGGCTTTGGCTTAAAATCTGGAACCGTTATCGCACAATCGGAGCGGAAAACGTGCCGCTGGAAGGCGGGGTGATTGTCGCCTCCAATCATGCCAGTTATCTGGACCCGCCCCTGGTCGGCTGCGAGCTGACCAGGCGTTATGTGCGCTTTTTAGCCAGAAACACTTTGTTTAAGAACCGGCTCGGTCAATGGTGGGCGCGCAACGTAGGCGTGGTCTTTATCGACCGCAACCGCGGCGATATTGCCGCGTTCAAGGCCGCTCTGGGACTGTTAAAAGAGGGCGGTTTGCTTTGTCTTTTCCCGGAAGGCACGCGGACCCTGGACGGCAATTTGCAGCCGGCCAAGGGCGGAGTAGGTTTTTTGATCATGAAGGCGAACGTGCCCGTGGTGCCTGCTTATATCGAGGGAAATTTTTCCGCTTTTCCAAAGGGCGCAAAATTGATCAAGCCGTCAAAAATAATCGTGCGTTACGGAAAACCCATTCTTCCTGAAGAATTTCACGGTCTGGGAACCGACAAGGAAGCCTATAATAAGGCCGCGGAATTGGTGATGGCGCGAATTACAGAACTGAAAAACCGGTAATATGCCGATTATGAAGAGGAATATTTGACGTGATTCCTTTTAAAAAGACGACTGTCTTGCTGCTGATGGTTTTGGCAATGGCGGTTTCCCTTGCGTATCCGGCTGTTTCGGAACAGACGTTTAAAGTCGGCGTGGCGACGGCAGCGCCGTATGCCATGAAAAATTCAGATGGACAATGGGAAGGAATCAGCGTTGAGCTCTGGCAGGCCGTGGCAGCCATGCTTGGTGTTAAATACGAATACCAGGCATACGACGATCATGCGCAGCTTGTCAAAGATATGGCCGCCGGCAGGATATGGCGGTCGACGATCAGGCTGCCTTGAAATATTATTGCCGCAAGCGGCAATTGGGCGGCATCCGCCTGCTCCCGGAGCCCCTGACCATGCAGGGCTATTCCTTTGTCCTGGCCAAAAACAGTCCGTTGCGCGACCCGCTCAACCAGGCGGTCAAGGAATTTACGGCAACGGTCGCCTGGCAGAATATTTTACTAAAATATCTCGGCAATTGACTGCGGCGCCGGACGTTTCTCGGCGAAATTGGCAGGGCGGAGGCGGAAAACAGAAATTAACCAAAAAAATCACGGTTGATCCGCCAGCCGACATAAACGCCAGCCATGCTGCAGATGCCGCTAAGCACCCAGGCGGTCATGATTCCAATTAGGCCGTCATGAGGGCGAAAGGCGAGTTATAAGGTTTGGGCGAAGGTGGCTTGCCACCCGTAGCGTATTTTCGCACCTGATTTGAGAAAAAATCTCAAAGGTTTGAGAAAGATAGGCTAAGAGGCGGCTAAAGGGAAGGAAGGATTCAGGGGCTTTTCTGAGGCGGGGCAAGGCGGTTGCACGACGATTGCAGGCCATTTTGGAGGGGTAGCCGGGCAGACGCTGGTGGATTGGCGGCGCCAGGAGCCAAAACAGCAGCCCTTATAGAGCTTACAGACAAGAGCCTGCTCTTCGGAGTATTCACAGATTTGGCAGATTTCAAGGCGTAATTTCGACAGCAGAGATTCAGCCTCAACAGGGCCGGCCGAGGCATATTTTCGGCGGATCTCATTAAATGCCTCGTCAGTCAGGCGCAAACGGTCACCTTCAAGCGTTCCACGGGCGATAATATCCTCCACATATCCGGGCGGGCGATGCTCGGAATGGGCATGGAGTTCGGTTATGGAGAGGGTTTTCATGGGTTTTCACGGGGGAGAGGAAAATTCGGAGATAAGTTCGCAGATCCAGAGTATGGTCGGGTTCGATGTGCTGATATAACGGGTTTTAACCTCCCCATTGGGCTGGGTAATATCGAAGGCAGCGCCTTCGTGGCATCCGCCCTCAACCTTACAGACGAACGAGAACTTCAGCCAGCCACAAGGATCGGTGTTATAGTCCTCCAAGTAAATCTCGAATGGCCCCTGATAGATCGTTTCACAGCTACTGGCATTGTTGAAATCAAGCGTGGCCACAAAGATATCGTTCAAATACCAGTCAAAGATGGCACGGTCGCAGCAGTGGCCATCTTCTCCTCCAAAATGGAAAAGGATATCGATTTTGGAGTCTTCCGGAGGAATAACTGGACCAAGGATAATCATTTGTCGTATAGCTCGCTTGCGATGGTAAGCATATAACGGACTCTTGGTGGCGTTGATGAATTGTCGCAAACGGATACTTCCTTGATTTTGAGTTCGCTGACAGCAGAGGTGATGGCTGCTATTGCGGCCGGATTGAGATTTATTTTTTGGTTCGCATCGTTTTGGACTACGAGAAGCTTGGTCTGGCCGGAGGCGCCGGCGGTGTTGACCAAAGGGGTCGGTCCGGAAAGCTCGACGGCTCCGGCGCCGGAAGCCGATTCTCCGGTTTCGCGCTTTTTAAATGAGAAAGCCACGGCGCGGCCGCGATTGGCGCGCAGGAATTCCATCAGGTCCTGCGGGGAGAGTTGTTCCGGAGGGCCGAAAGAAATTGTGGTTATACCATTATCCACGTCCTCATCTATCTGCTGGATCAGGGCGTTCATGGTTGCCCAGGCGGCCAGGCCGCCGGTGAGGTTAAGAACGCGGCCGGAAGCGGCACGGGCTTCGACAAGCGAAGCCCCTACAAGACATTCCTCTTCGGTCAGGATGAGTTTACCTTCATATTGTAGAGGGTTAAGACTGTTGTAAAGCGATTCGGCCAAGCCGGTGGGAATGGCTTCGCCGGCAACCAGACTGGTGACTTGCGTGTAAGTTTTGGTTGTGGCGTCGGTCGTGATGATTTTGCAGGAAAGGGCTTTCGTTTCGATCTTTATTTGATTACCTGCCGCATCAAAAACGGTGACAAGACCAACGGCAGTATAAGTTATTTCTTTAACATGGACATTTGACATCCAATCCTGAATCTGACCTTCTTTGAGTTCATTTTCGTAAGGTGTATCTGATGTCTTGTGAGACCCTGCCATGACAGTACAAACCATTGTTTCCGTGGCAACAAAAGTCTCATCGTGTTTCTGCCAAAATAAATCCTGTCCTAAAGTCGACCCGATATTGTCGATTTCTTCCACCTCAATTTTCTGACTGACGGAGGTCATTTGGAGGCCGGCGAGTTGGAGGGTGGCGGTCAAGGCAGAAAATTCGCGGCCGGTGGCGGTGAGGGGGAATTTCTGGGTGGTGGTGCTTTCGTAATCCACACCGTTGACGGTGTTGATTTGCTCGAATTTGAGGACCACGGCCGGCACCTGAATATCAGGACGCGGAATGAGTGAAAGGTGTGAAGGTGTGAAAGTGAGAAGGTCTAAAGAGAGAGAAGAAAGAGCGGAGCGGCGGGCGCAGTGGAAAGTCGGATAAGGGGACGTGGAGTAATCGAACCAGGTGACGGCGTCCGGGGACCAGCGGAGCATACGACGGATGGCTTCGGAGCAGGTGATGTCATTTTGCTCATCATAAGGAATTTCGAGATCAGGCTCGATCGTTCCAAGCTGGATCGGGGCGCCGGCGGCGATGGCGTAGGCGATGACATCGCCGATGACTTCGCCGGAAGTTTGCCGGGTGGCGATGCCGGTATCCGGGTCTATTTTTTGACCAAGGATGACGCGAGATTTATAGTCGAGAATGGTAAGTGGGCTGGCCGGGTCATCAGGATCGTAATCAGGATTGGCCTTTTTCCACTGTTGCTGGAAAACGAGGTTATCGAGGAACCACCAGGGACCGGCGAGAATGTAGTCCATGTTTTCTTCAGTTCCTTTTCCTTCCCGGGGGACCTGAATAATTCTACCGTAAAACCAAGGGGTGACATCGTCATCAGCGTCCTGAAAAGAAATGGTGATTATGGAGCCGAAGGGGAAAAGTTCAGCGACGTCGTAAGGGCCGGGACAGGTGAAAGAGACGGTGTCCTGGGCTTGGGATACGCGTTTGCGCGTGAGGTTGGAAAGACCCCAGTCGGAGAAGGATTTTTCAATGCCATTGTATTTGAGCAACCAATTCATAGGAAACTTTCAACGTTCAACTTTGAACATTCAATTTGAGATTTCAGGATTTCAAATTTCAGAGTCATTTGGTTCGGAGGCCGCCGTTCTTGAGTTGGCTGGATTGTTGGGAGACTTTAGAGTTGACGTTATTGACGGCGGCGGCGGCCTGATTGAGAGCGGCGGTGACGTTATTGCCGAGAGACTCAATAGAGTGAATGAGGTTAGCCAGGGCGGCCGGGTCAACGGTTTCGCGGATTTTACCGACATAGGCTTCGGCCTGGGAAACGTCGGCGGATTCCTTGCCATAAGCGATGCGGGCGGATTGCAAGGATCCTGCACGTTGTTTTCTTTCCGTTGACGAAAGACCTTTTGCACCGGCGGCACGCTCTGCGGCATTGAGCTGGATTTTAGCGACTTGTTCTTCGGCGCGTTGCTGGTCGAGGATTTGTTCGGCTTCAGAGATTGCACCGGATTTTTCCTCGTTGAAAACGTTTTTTTCGTGTTCTTTGAGGGCAGACTGATTTTCTTTTTCAGTGGCGGCAATTTCAGCGAGCTTTTTCTTTTCTTCCTCAACCTGTTTTTTAGTTATCGCATTGGCATTGGCGATAGACTGGGCAGAGGCGTTGACTTCCGATGCTTGGGAGAGGGTGTCAAGAGTTTTAAGGCGGGATTTGCCGGATTCGACAATAGGGGAATATTTTGCTTGGGCAGCATAATAGGCGGAAGCAGTGGTGTTGACGCCGGTTTCAGCGCCTTCCACATTTTTCTTTGCCTGACCAAGTTCTCGGATGGCATTGAACTCCGCCATAGTGGTGGCCTTACCAAGCATGCCGGTGTAATCTTCACCGCCGCTCCTGATAAGTGGGAATTTTTCAGAGGAGGCGACTTGCTGCTTGATGTACTCCGCCTGTTTTTGGTCACGGTTTTTCTGGGCGGATTCATATTCTTCCCGGGCATCGGCGATATTCTTTTCGGCGGCGGCGACGTTATTCTGGATGTCTTCTTTTTCGCGGGTGTTTTTAACCTGTTCATGGGCCAGGCGGGACTCGATGCGCTCTTGTTTACCCTGTTCTTCCGTGATCTCTCCGGAGGCAACGCGGCGATCAATCGTGGCAAGTTTAAGGGCGAGTTCGGCATCAGAGAGTTCATCGGCGTTTTTTCTGGTGCGAGCGGCGGCCTCGGCCGCGCGATCGAATTCATCCGCAAGTTGTTTTGCATATTCAGCGGCAGTGCGAAGGGCTGGTTCGACTAGGTCTTTTTGAGTCTTATCGAGGTTCTTAAGAGCATCATCGGTTTTCTTTATTTCCTCCTGAGCGGGACGGAAATAATTATAGAGACTCAAACCAAGCCCGATAAGGATGGCGGCGATCTGGGCGAGACGTCCCCAAACGGTGTTGGAAAGGACCATGACAACGCCAGAGATCGCGCGGGAGAGGCCGTAAAAAGCATCAGCACCGCCACGCAAAAGCTGGGTAACACCGCCAAGGATCGCGTGGAAACCGAAAAGTTTAAAGCGGAGTTCAGAAGCTTTTAAACCGGTTTTCTCCTCTTCCTTGCCGAGATCGGTAACTTTAGGAGCAGCCTGCGCAGCGGAATCCTTGAGTTGGTCAAGTTCCTGTTTAGCTTGCTGGGCGCCGGCGCCGGTTTTTTGGATGTCAATATCTATTTTTACGTCAGGCATGGGGTTTCAGGAGTATGAAGGTGAAAAGAGTGTGAAGGGTTTGAAGGTCATGAATTAATACGGGATTCGAGTTTGAGAATGTTGTTGATGTAATTAGTGACGGCGGAAAAAGCGTTTTCTTCCATTGCGGACATTTCGGGCAAGACGGTCGGATCGGGTTGCTGGGTTACGGATTTGACGAGCCAATAGAAGATGCCGCCGCCACGTTCTTCGCCGTGGGCAAAATATTTATAGACTGCTTTACCTCCGCCTTTTATTTTTTTTGTACTGCGACGGAGGCGGAGATCCATAGACTCGCGTTCGGCCAGGGCGTAAGGGCCGTTGCGGCCCCAGAGCATGACAAGGTTATTGAACTCGCGGGCGCGGCGACCATGGGCTTCGGCCCGAGCGGGGATGGTCAAAGGACCGCCATCCTCGCGCTCGATTTTTCCGCCGAAATAGCGCTGGGCGATGCCGATGTGATCGATTGAGACAACCGCGCCGGTATCGGTGATTTCGTAGTGCGTGGATTTGCCGGCCTGGGCATAGAAATGAGTGCGGCGGCCGCCCAGCGCGTTTGGACGCTCCGAATCCAGAGTGGTGAGGTGATCGAGTATCTGGCGCATGACGGAAGTGCCGACGGTGTGCTTGCCGGCGTCATCAATGAGTTTTGAGTCAAGCTGGTTGATTACCGGGGTGGCGCGATCGCGGATGTTGATGTTAATGGCAACGCTCATTTTAGATGTAAAACTCCTCCGATGAATTCGACCATGTCGCCCATGGAGGCCAGGACGGCTTGTTGCAGATCAGGATCGAGGCCGGCAATGGAAGGTTGAAAACCCGTGTTAAAGGTTTGAATGTTTGAAGGTTCGACCATTTCGTCAGGCGCGATTATGCCGAGGGCGATGGCTTCGGTGCGGAGGATATCGCGGACCCACATGCCGGAACCATAATCGAAGGGCGGATATGGTTGGCCGAAAGCGGAGATTTCCGTCCATATTTCTGCATTCTTTGGAGCAATCATACGGCCGTCATAGAACTGGCCACCGGCATCCATCCAGCGTTGGGGCCAGTTGCGGGGTTCTTTTCGGGCCTCGGCGCGGAAGAGTTCCTGGGCGGGGGCGGCCAGGAGCGCGGCGGGATCCTGGTCGCGAATAAATTTCCCGTAGCCCAAAGCGGTATCAGATTGCATCTGGATTATTAGGTTAAGACGGGGATCAGAAGAAAGGTCTTTCAAAGTGCCTGGTTCGACGCCGGATTGGACTGGATCATATGAAATTGCGCGCAGGGATTCCTTGAGTTTCAGGCGCATGGTTGCTTCGTTGGTTTCTCCCTGCAGGAGATCGTCGACCTGGTCTTTGACCTCTTGCAAATAGCCTGCATTCGTGGTGCGGGCGGAGAAGAGACTTCTGCTGCGGATCTCGGCGTCGAGCTTTTGCATATCGGCGGAGGAAAGGGAAGTCGGGAGGAGGCCCTTGGAACGGAGGGAAGAAAGGGCCTCCTTAAAAGGAATTTGTGAAGAAAAAGAGATCATCTCATTCCACCTTCCTTAAAAATATTTGCTCGAAAACTCCTACCATCACCGCCAGTAAAATGAACAGCGGAAATATCATGCACAACATAACCACCAGAAATATATCGCCTGCTGTTTTCATCTTGCCAAACTTTCAAAAACCGCCTTTGCAATACCGGCGCAAACGTATAACGACAAAAAGACGATTCCGAACGAAAGAAGTGAATAAAAAAAACATTCTCCCGTGCTCCAGTCGTCGCCCGGACATGGTCGATATTTTCCGACAATCTTCCCATGCACCAGTCGCACCTTTATCCAAGTAACAAAGCAAAGCCGGTGCATCTCCAAATAACCGATCCAGTCCAGAAACCTCATTGTCCCCTCCCGCATAATTTATTGATAGTGACGCCGCAGAGTTTGCTGATTTTGACGCCGTAGAGATAGAGAGCAGTTATCGGGGACGCAGCGTCCGGCAAGCGATATTCTACGTTTGTGCAATATCCGCCGATCGCATATACCTTTCCGTTAAAATTCACGGCTGACCATAAGGCCCTGCGACTATGTGCTGTCCCTCGCGCCGTAGTCCAGTTTGTCCCGTCGAATGAATAGACGTTTGTCCACGTTCCCACCGAGTCATTCCCTTGAATGAAAATTAGCCGATCCTCGTTATTAGTAGCCAAACCACCGTTATCGCCGCCTGGAAAAGCAGGACCCCAAGTCCAGTTTGTCCCGTCGTAAACATACACATTCGTCTTTTGGTTATATCCACCAACCGAATAAAGTCTGTCCCGGAAAACAGCAACTGCAGACATACGCGTCTTAACAGGCAGACCCATCACTTCCGCCCAAGACGTGCCGTTGAATTTATAAACATTGGTTCGTTCGTCTGTGACTCCATCGTGCCCGCCGACCTGATAATATGCGCCGTTAAAAACAGCGGCATTATTCTGGCCGATGCCCTGCTGCCCGCCATTAGGCGCCGCCGGTTCCCAAGCCCAGTTTGTCTCATCAAACGACCAAAAATTTGTGTGATTATCCCACGGAGAAGAAATATAAATTTTATTGTTAAGAACCGCACCGCCGCACCATTGTACGTTCCCCGGGGGCTTCGGCCCTTGTGACCAGTTTGTGCCGTCGAAAACAAAAAGGTTTGTTCGCGCGCCATCGGGGCCGCCAGCGATATATATTTTTCCCCTCAGTACCGCCATGGGCGAGCACCAGCAATTCACACGTAATCCCCGAACTTCGATCCATTCGTTGGTATCGCCGGCATAACACCGGCCAAGCAATCCGATAAAAGTTATGATCAAAAAACATCTCATTGTACGGTCCCCCAAACGCCGTCGGGCTTGATGAAAATCTTGTTTATCTCGGTCGCGTAGCCGATCAGGCGCAAAATATAACCTGAGTTTGTCGGCGCGGTTTGCGTCCATTCGCCGGCTGTTGCCGATACGAAAATTCCGGCGCCGGGAGAAAGGGTATCATTGGTAACCGTCATTTCACCCATCAGCATCATACCGTCTGATGTGGAGTTTGTGCCAATCGCCGCAGCGACCATGCGGTTACATTGCACCTCATTCGTGCAGATTGCCGCAACCCAAGCGTTGGTGACCCACTGATAAATCTTCCCGGCCGTGGTGGTCGTATTGCCGGTATATTTTATTACCTGGGCGTTTGGCAGATTCGTCAGCCCCGGGCCGTTGCCGTAATACCCAGCATTGTTCGTCAACGGCCCGGCAACAGTCATGTTGCCGTTGTCGTACAATTCAGCAATCGTGGATCCGTTCGTGTCTTGCCATTCCTGGAGAAGTCGGGGATCGCTGAAATTGATTTTGAAAATTTTTGAATTATCCGACGCATTCCCGCCAATCATATAAGCGGAATTGCCAAGGGGAGAAGCGGCAAGGAGGTTGACCGTTTCCGGCAACGATGCAACTTGCGTAAAGTTTGTCCCGTCAAAACGGTACAGTTCGGAACTGTCGCCGCCCAGAGATACGTAAGCATAGTCGCCAACAACCGAGGCGGCGCCATCGGACATGTACAAATATCCCGGCATCAAATACTCTTTCGTCCAATTCGTCGTCCCTTGCAAAGTATACATGGACAACTCATGCAAGACGGTAACTTTTCCGTGCAAATTGAAAATAACCGGCCTCCGACTGGAACCTATCGAGTCTGGTAATCCGGCAATATTCACAAAATTCCCACCAGCCGTATACTGATACGCATTGGTAGCACCACCACCCACAAGATACCCTTTGCCATCGTCGCCGGCGACCATGGCGATCTTATCTTTTGCCACCGGAAGTCCGGGGTACTCCAGCCATGCGCTGCCGTTCCACATATATACGTTTGTTTTTGGCCCATCTCCGTCATTGCCGCCAACCGCAAACAAAGCGTTTGGAACATACGCCGCCGCCATATCATAACGTGGAGCCGGCAATCCCTTTACTTCGGTGATGGTCGAACCGTCAAAACGCCAATTATTCGTTTTTGCCGTCCCGTCTAGTCCGCCGAAGATATAAGCGTACCCCACATGATTGGCAGCGGATAAACGCGAGCGCGGCTGAGGCAGCGCCGCCGCTTTTACCGGATTGCGATTTGCTTTAATTTTAATCGCGGCCGTATTCGTGAGAGAAAACGCATTACCATTAACATCTGCAGACCACGTGTTGTTTGAGGCGGAAAGAGCCGCAATCTGTGAAGCATGCAAATCAACCTGATTGCTTGTGGCTGCATAATCGGACTGGCTTGCTTTGCCGTTGACAGCATTGCTTACGGTCGTGCCCCAATCCCCGCGATAAGCAGTTGCGGCGGTTGTGCCATATGTAATCGATCCGCCGCCCCCGCCGGCCAGCACAGTAATCCCCAAAATTCCGCCGTTGGTCACGATTGCCGGGGCTGCTCCGGTCACGATTGTCGCGCCCGTGATCGTGCCCAGATATGTCTCATTCGTGAGCCAAGGGGCATTTGTGACCTCGGTATAGGAGTGACCATGCGTAGTGGGCGGCCGGGCGTTGGTCACGCTGACATCGTTCGTCGACACGGCACCGATCATGCCTGGCGTGATGCCGTGCGGATTGGTGGCAGCGACATGACCGGAAACTTGAGATGCCAGATTTGAGATTTCAGAGACATTGGTGACAATACTACCTTCGGCGAGATCCACGCGGGAGGAGACAACCAAAACTTGAGAGTTCAGATTTGAGATTCCAGAGGCATAGTCGGAGTCAGGCCAGTTGGTCCGGGTTTCGCCGCCGAGGATGAGGCTGGGGACAGTGACGGGTTTTTCCAAAGCAATCCCGGACGCGGAAAATGAGGCAAGGGTTCCATTGCGCTCGTCGGTAATGTCCCACGTGTTACTTGACGTCGCGCCTGCCGTCATAGAAATGATTTCTGACTGGTAGTACACGATGACTTTTACGTTCTTGCACGCAAAATCGGAGTAATAGCCGCCGGCGCGGCGAACCCAGAAATCGATAGCGAAGTCGTTTGCGTTGATTTCCTCGGCCGATAATGCATTCAGGTTCCAGATCGTATTTGAATCGCCAAGGGCGTAAGTTGTCCAATTTGTGTGTGATGACGGATTGCCGATATAAGCATCATCACCGGGACACTCCACCGTAACGACGGAAGAGGTATATCCGTTGTTAAATATCCGCGCAGACAGATAATTTGTGCTCTCCGAATAGCCTTCCATTTCAACCTTTATGCCCGTGATAACCGTGTTGTCCAAAGAAATGTCGAAGCCCCAGAAATCGAGACGTAAGATGCTGCTGTATGCAACCGCCTGCGTTATGCCTGCCCACCAGCACCAGGCGGGATTGTCGGACATATAAAGATTTGTGTATGCATATTGAGGTCCGGCCTGATTCCACCCCATCAACGCGGGTGTTAGCGTGTTCGTGTACAAAGTTATCGCGCCTGGCGGAGTCATGGAAACGGAAGATGTGACGCTGCCGCCGACCGTGGAGTACCTGATCTTTGCGCGATCGGTTCCCTTGATGTTTATCAACTCCGGAGATTCGACGATGTTGGAGCCGACGTTGATTTTTTGGAACGTGTAAACATTAGTGGCCGTGTTGGTGGGCATGTTGACCCAGTTGGTCACGCTGCCGAGCGCGAACGGATCGAGCCAGACGTTCACGCCGTTGCCAAGGGAGTAAAGGACTTTATTCGTGGAGGCCGTATTAGTCGGACTGCGCACGAAGATTGAAGAGTTTGTTGGTGTGAATTGATTTGTCCAGCTATGGAAATGATTGGTCGGCGAATAGGTGCCGCTGTGAAGATGGCCGATGGAGGCATAGGAGCCGTCGTGGTTATGCCCCAAGGGCGAAAAATAATTCGTGCCGGTCGTGCCGGTGAGGTAGCCAAAAAGCGCATGATTGCCCCAAAGAAAAGCGGTCCTAAAATTGGTTACATCCGCTCCGGTAATTCCTCCGGCCGGGGAGGCGGAAAATTCCGGCTCGTTGGTCAAAGCGGCGGAAACTTTTTCAAGGATTGAATTGGAGATAAAGAAGGATACATCGCCCTGGCCGCCTTCCGGTGTGATGCCTATGCCGGGACCAGACAAAACCCTTGATACAGCGCCGGTGATGGCAAGCGGGCTGGGATGCTTGATGATGATTTGGCGATTGATGACCGTGACGGAGCCCTCGCCTTCGCGGCCGCCGTCAACGGCGTTGGTAAGAGTCTCGGAAATTTGAGAGTTCAAATTTGAGATTTCAAAGGAAGAGACCAAACCGGCGTTGGTTATTTTATCCATGTTGGCGGAAAAGAAGTTGAGCGGAGCCATGAGATCGCCGTTGGTGGAGACGATCAGGGCAATGCCATTGGTGGATACCGGATAGGCATTGGTCGGAGCGCCGGCGAGGGTCCAAAAATTAGAGGAGGAAGAAGACCAGGTGGTGTTTGTGCCCTCGGTTGCAGACCTGTTGAAATAGTATTTCTGCGCCGGTGCAAGGCCGGTGAGGTTGTTGAAAAAAACGCCGATTCCCACATTGGTAAGAGAGACGGAATAGGACCAGTTGGACGAATTGGTAAGACCATCGGAAGTGCCATAGTAAAGCGTGCAGACCGGGTTTGTGCCGGATCCGTTGGTTGAAATGAGTTCGCCGTAGACGATGGCGGAGATGCGGGTGAGGTTGGACACGCTACCATTTTCAATGGATAGCGTGGCGAAGGCAGAAGGCACAAAGGCACAGAGGCACAAAGACAGAATGAAAAACAGACGGCGCGGCAGGGATGCCGCCGCCCTACCTATTAATCGAAAATCGGAAATCCAAAATCGAAAATTCTTCATAGTCAGTCCTCCGGTTCGCCCCAGGTGATGTTTGGTTGGCCACCAACGATTCTGGGTATTCTGCTTCGCCATTTGCCTTCCTCCTGAAAATAAAATTGCTGATACACATTTCCGTCCGTACCTTTTTTGGCACGAAATGTATAGCCATCGCCCTGAAGCTGGACGAAGCGGCCGTCGGCATCGATCTGGGTGTAATAGAGCGGATCGTTGACCACATATTCGGCGGCATTCCCTTCGGCATCTTCAATTATTTTCAGGCTTGAACGTCCATAAGTGATATTACGGCCCGGCGTGTGATTTGTGACGCCGGCAAGAACCAGCATAAAAGTTTCTTCCGTTTTTGGGGAAGTTAAAGCCCAGTTCATCTCCTGCCCGGTAAAGGGGAAGACGGCATGCTGGGCAGTGCCACCACTCCAGTCAGCTTCTGAAGGAATTGCAGTGATTTCGGCAGCGGTGATGGTCTTTGTGGCTTTCCGACTTTTACAATCAATTGTCCAGATGGAAAAGGTCAATGTTGCGATGTTTGTGGCGTTAATTATCTGATCTTTCCAATATATGACGACCTCGAAACTTGCATCATTGCCGCGATACATGGCGGGAGTTGCCGATGCCAGAATATCCCGTTCCAGTTGGAATTTATCGGCATCGAAACGGATGCGGACGCGTTTATAATCTAGAACAGGATTGCTCATGTTGGTTTCACCGTGGTGATGCGGCCGCCGATCAGGGTGTAAGAATGGAACGTGGTGCAACCGTTATATGAGGCGTCCGTGGTCTTGAGGAAGCCGGTCGGAAAATAGAAAGAATCCTCACCGCCGCCTCCGTCGTAGGAAACGAATTCGACTATTCCGCTATCCGGAATTTCGGCCTCATGCTGCAATAAGTACGCTTCAGCTACGCGGACGGAAGCATGCTCGCGCGTGACGGAAAAGGTGATGACCGTTTTCGCGTTCTTTCGATTGAAAAATACGGCCGAATCGGCCCGAAGCAAATCGGCGGGCTGGATTACCCGCTCGCCGTTGACCCGGAGGGAATCCGGGGCGAGCTCGCCTTCCTCGGAGAGCCAGAAGTTTTCGGTTGAGTTGTAGATTCGGATTTTCATTTAGCCCGCGAAACACGAATTGACGCGAAAGTTTAAGCAACCGCGAATGTGAAGAGCGGATCAGCGACGCCGTTGGTGAAAGTAGCTTGAGCGACGAATTCAAGCTCGCTGAGACGGGGGGCTTCGCCAAAAGCCAGTCCCTGGCCGACTAATCCTGCCTTATTTAGCGTGATCGAAATTGCGAGCGGAGTGGCGCCTCCGGTGATGACCAAGTCAATGCCGGCATTGGATTGTGACTGACCGGGCAGGATCGCGCTGGCGCCATCGAGGGCGACCAGGGTGGCCCACTGGGCCTCGGTCAGGCCGGTTGGAACGAATCGCGCGCGGGCGGTGAGACTCTTGAGATATGCGCTGATCATGCCGAAACGATCGATATATTTCGGCGAAATTTCCATGCCGATTTCGACATTGAAACCATCAACGGATTCAAGGGCATCGTATGGCGAGGAACCATAAGCGGCGGTATAACCGGGAGACGTAATCTTGGTCGGATCGAAACTCGCATCAGAGAAGGCAGAGGATTCGACCTTGACGAAAGAATCGGCGGCGGCAGGATCGGCATTGGATTTGCGCAGACAGAGGAACGACATGCCGCCGAAGAAAGTATCCGTGGCGGCAAGTTTTAAGGGCGGCATTTTGTTTACGGCGGCGCGGGCGAACGTGAATTTTGTGCCGGCAATTGAGTGGATAACGAGCGGCTTATCCGTGGCCGGGAAAATGGATTTGCCCACGTCGCTCAGCGAATAGGGAAAATATTTGGTCAAGTTTTCGACCATGCCGACAGGATTAAGGCTGACTTCGGCGGAGAGACTTTTCTGGCGCACGTCAATTTTACCGTAACGTGAGGTTATGACATCCCATGTTTCCGGGTTGCATTTGACGACGATATCATCCTTTGTATAAATGACGTTCGAATCGAAGGTGACGATGGCCGGGCCGGCGATGAAGTTAACGGGATTGAATTGCATTTTTTCCTTTCTCCGCCAGGGGCGGATTTTTTTATTTTCGATTTTCGATTGCCGATTTTGGATTCATGAAAGAACGGATCGGCCGGAGGCCTCGCCCCACCTTTAAGATTCCGGTTTAAGACAAAGCGACGTGACGAAATTGACCTGATAGGTTAATGGATCGGAATTCGTGATCGTAAAGGCATTGGCGGCGACATGGAGCGCGGCATTGGTGTTGGGCACGGTCCAGCGATGGAGATGGCGGAGAATAAGTTCCACGATCTGGATGGCGTGTTTTTTTGTGCCGTCGTCACCCTGATTGACCAGGACATTTTCAAGGACGTTGATTGAAAACAGAAAATCATCAAGGAGCGGTCCGGGCGCGTTCGGGGATTTGGATTTTGCGATCGGCGTGAGGATGACGACGCAGGCGCCGATTTTATCGCCCTTTTCGGTGAGCATTCCGAGGGCGCGCTCGATCTCGGAATCGAGGTCGCCTTGTTCCTCGGTGAATACGGTGATGTCGGAAAAATAAGCATGCGCTTCCAAGCGCGTCTTGACGGCGGCCTGGAGGGGATAAATTGCGAATGTAAGTTCGTCGCTCATTTTTTAATAGGACATATCGGACGGATTGGACGCATTATGTTCATAAGCCTGCGAGTTTTTCCCTGGTTGCGATGCGGGTCGGGGTTGAGACTTGTTCAACGGAAACGCCGGAGCGATCGCCGGAAACAGGATCCTCGATGGCGAATTTACAGGCGGCGACTTGTTCAAGAAGGCGGATGGCAGCCTCGTTTTCCTTGACGCGGTCATCGGTTAGAAGCGACTTGATCGGCAGACGCGTGGCGAGCCGATAACGGATCATGGCCAGCGCGGCGCTCAATAATTTTGCTGGAATCGTGCCGGCAACGCCCAACGTGTTCCTGGCGCAGGCGGCGACATAGCCGCGTATTTCATCCACGACCTGTTCGATGATTTCGGTCAATGGACTGGTCTGACCGCTGGCCAGGGCGAAGGATTTCAGGGCGGTGAGTTCCGCCCCGGCCAGTTTGGTCTGCACGTTTGATTCGGTTATGGTGATCCAGGACATAATCAATTTTCGATTTTTCCGCCTTTAGCGGATCCGCTTGAGGCGGAAGATTTGCGATTGCCGATTCAAGAATCCACCCCGCCCTTCGGGCACCCCTCCAAGGGAGGGGATCGAAGAGCGGGGATAAAGTTAAGGTTTGATCGCGACCCAGTCGTTGGTTGTGGCGCCTTTTGAAATCCAGACGGCATTTGTGCCGGCGCCGGCGCCGCCAACCAGGGTATCGCCGACGAAGCGCGGCGTGTACAATGTGACTGTGCTGGTTACATTAGAGCCTGTCCCAGAGCGACGAAAGGCCGGTCAATAAAGGTTCCGATCGTGATTTTGACTACAATATAAGACGCGAAAAACGGCAAAAAGCCCTAAAAACGCATCTTATAATTCATCCCGCCGAGTTTTTTCCGTGATCTTCGAGACACTTCTCCGGTTCGAGATGCTGCTTCAGTAAATCCATGTTCAGCGACGTCATTTCCTCGACAATCGCCTGTAATTTTTTGTAGTTGTCGGAACACAGTTTGGCCGCTTGCTCGCGTGCGGCGCCGAGATAAACAAGCCGCGTTTTCTTGTCCTTATTAAGCGAGAACCAAATATGTTTGTAAGGGCCGAGCCTGACCACTGATCCGCGCATCATGGGTCCCAAACACGCCAGTTCGCGCTGGAGTTCTTTCAAACGTCTGACGATCGGTTTGATATTTTTCATAAAAAACGATTGATAAGTTTTGCCGCTATGGCATGTTATTAGGCATGTCTCAAGCGGGGACGTCCGGAAACAAAAGAGCGCGAAAGGAAATATATGCAAGAGATGGCGTATCAGCAACACTTAAGTCCGGTATTACGGGTAATTGTCGGTAACCTCGATTATCGTGAAAGGCGGCGTATTTTGGAGCGGATCAACAAGGCGTTGACAGTTACTGGGATAGAGAAAAGGTTTGTGGAGAAAAAGCTTGAACTGGCCGAGGCGGCGGGAAGTTTGAGCGGTCGCCGCAGGCAGACGGTACAGAAACACGCCGTGCGGGCGTTGCGTTGCACGCTGGCCAGAATGCTGCTTGGCGACGATCTGCGCGGGATGGCAGTTTGTATGGCGGAGAGCGATTTGTTGCAGTGGTTTTGTCGGATTGACGAGCTGGAAGTTGTGAAGGTTCCGGCGAAAAGCACCCTGCAAAGATATGAACGCATGATCACGCCGCAAGAACTCAAGGAATTGAATACGCTCTTGCTTCGTTATGTTGCCGCCGGAGACGCGGCGCAGAAGGTGGGCTTGGAAAGCGCGATTGATTTGGATCGGTTCTTTCTCGACAGCACCTGTGTGCCGGCCAATATTCATTTTCCGGTGGACTGGACGCTATTGCGGGATGGCGCGGGGACATTGCTGTCGGCCATTATTCTGATTCGGAAGCATGGGCTTAAACACCGGATTATGGCGCCGGAGCTGCTGATGCGGCGGATCAACTCCTTATGCATAGAGATGACCCAGTGCCGGCGCCGGCCGGATAGCGCCAAGGCGAGAAAAATGATTTTGCGCAAGCTGAAGAAGCTGACAAAAGTTATCCGCAAACATGGGGAACGTTATTATGATCTTTTAGACACGCGCTGGTCTGAAACGGACTGGACCCGGCGGCAGACGGAACAGGTTTTGAAACGCATGCGAAACGTCCTTGAGCAGTTGCCGGAAGCCATGCGCCAGGCGCATGAAAGAATCATCGGCGCGCGGCCCGTGGCGAACGCGGAAAAAATCCTGAGTTTGTATGAGCCGGATATTCACGTGCTGGTGCGTGGTAAGGCGCGCGCTGAAGTGGAATTCGGCAACACGCTGATGATCTGTGAACAGGCGCAAGGGCTGATCGTGGATTATGAGCTTTTCAAAAAACAAGCTCCGGCTGATGCCGGATTATTGCCCGGCTGCACGCGCCGGCTGCAAAAAAACTTTGGCGGCCTGCTTCCGCGCGACGCTTCCGCAATCTCCCTGGCCGGCGACCGCGGATATGACAGCGCAGATAATCAAGGCCGACTGACGGATATAAAATGGTTTAATGCCGTTGCCGCCAGAGACCCGCTGCAACTACAACGCCAGAGAAGAAAACCGCGTTTTGTGAAAGAGCAGACCCGCCGGGCCCAGACCGAAGGCCGTATTGGCATTATCAAAATTAATTTCATCGGCGATCCGCTGCCAGCCAAGGGGTTCGCCGGCCGTTCATTAAGAGTGGCTTGGGCAGTGCTGGCGCACAACCTTTGGGTTATAGCCCGCCTGACGAAAAAACAGGCTAAAGAAAAAGCCGCTTGATGTTAAAACTCCCCAGGTTTTTTCCTTCATCAGCCGGGAACTATTCAAAATAGGCTGATTTTATCCGCGCTGCCGTCATAACACAGAGCTCTTACCGCTGATACAATTTCCTTGCTATCCGCCATAAAATTTAAGATCGTATTTCCCAGATTTCGCGCTTTTGGGACAAGCCCTACATTAGTATCGGCCTGGGCGATGATCCGGCTATTCAGCGCGTTGGTCGCGGACTGTACGGCAGCGACATTGCCGGTGGTTGTCGTCATCAGTCCCTGGAGCGTGGCAACGTTGCCCGTGGCGGTGGCCAGAGTAGTCTCGGCCGTTCCAAGGCGCGTATTGAGCGCGTTGGTGGATGCCTGGATGGCGAGATCATTCGTGCTGACAGCGATCGCCAGTTCGGCGGCGGCCAGGCGATCATTCAGCGAACTCGGGATTCCGATGGCGTCGGAGGCCTGAACCAAGGCAGAAGGCAGAATGCAGAAGGCAAAAATGAAGCAGATAATTTTCAGTTTTACGAACATGATGAATTTCCTTTCTTTTTTGAAAAACTGCAGGCTGAAGTTTTATTGCCTTCAGCCTGCAGGCTATTTTACGTTATTACTTTACCCTGCCGGAGGCGTGGTGTTTGTGACCGTGAACTTGCGCAGGCCAAGCGTGCTGGGAAGCACGATGTTGCTGTAATGCTCGACGCTGATGTCGATCGTCTTGGCGTGCTCTTCGCGATAGACGCGGAAGCGGCCGGATTCGGTCGGAGTCCAGAACTGCTTGATGTTGCTGGGATCTTCCTGATCGGCGATCAGCGAGGCGTAATACATGAGCACGTATGCGCCCAGGATTTCCGACTTAGTGGACTTGCCGGACTGATAACGCTCCTTGCTGATCACGATGCGGTCAACGCCAAGGAAATCAGCCAATTCTTCCCTGGTCAACGTGGCGCTTCTGCCCTGGCCGGCGAGATTTTGAGCGCGCAGGCTGGCCAAGCGTATGGCCCAGGCGGTGGCGCCATAAACCACAAGGTTGCTTCCAACTCCGCGCGCAGTCGCGCCGGTTTCAAGATCGGATCTGACATCCATGTCCGGATCTTCGCCATCTGCACCATAATAGTTTTTCCCGGTATTTGTGGCCGAGGCGATCAGGGCGGCGACAGCGCGGCGCAGGTCGCTGCGGTTCAGGCGGCTGATGAGGCGGGCGACGGTGCGCTCTTCCTTGCCGGGGACGAGTTCATCGCGGTCCAGAGTGATCGTCAGACCTTTATTAAGGGTCTTCGCGTTCACGCTTGACCCGGTATATTCCACCTTTTTAAAGGCGGATCCAATGCCGCGAATATCGTCAACCTCGGAAAGGAATTCCTCGGCATTTGTGGCCGATTTGTATTCAAACCGGCGCGAGACTTCGACGGGCGGCGCAATGGCGTCCAGGGTGGCCTGGATGTTTTCCGGATCCCTCCAGCCAATGGCATAGGCGGTGAGAGGTTCGGAGAAATAAGCGGCGGTGAACCGCTCTTCGTTTGCCAGGCAGATGACGCCCGGCCTGTTGTTTCGGGTATCGGCGGAAAAGGCCGGCCCGACGTTCGAGAGGATGAGTTCTTTCATGTGTTTTTTTTACCTTTCAGTTTTTTTTGTTTGTGGTTCAAAACCCACCCCGCCCTTCGGGCACCCCTCCGATGGAGGGGATCGAAGAGCGGCAGCGGTTAGGTGACGATATAGGCCGTGGGCGGATACGGATCCACTTCGAGCAAATCGCCATCTGCGCTGGCAGCCTGCAGGGCGCGACCGACGCGGTAATAAGTTCCGGCCACCGTGGGCGCATCCTGAACTTTACCGCTTGCGGCGGTGAAGACTTCCGCAAAGGCGGCGATCGGCTCAGAGGCAACCATTTTACGGGTGCTCTTTGCGCAGCCGAATAATTGCACGGCCGCCGGAGCTTCCGCTTCGGAAGGTTCATCCGGGCAGACGCCCATGGGCAGGTCATTGGCACCGCAGGCGGCGATGTGTTCGGCATCGGTGCCGGCCTTGACCAACGAGAAGCGGGTGGTGATGGCGGCATCGGCCAGCTTCGTGATGGAATCTTCGTGAGTGCCTTCGGCAATATTGCTGAGGCAGATGAGATGGCGGCAACTGATGGCCGTCACCAGTTTATGGATGAGGAATCTGATCATTGGTTTTTTCCCTTTCAGGTTAAGATTTTTTTCAGGCATATCGGACGGATTTGACTGATTGCTGATCTCTATTCTTCTCAGCCCTCCTTTCCTTTGGGCTCTTCGAAGAGAGCGGGATTGGCCTTTTTAACGGCGCCCCAGGCGGTATCATAATCCATACCGGCGGACATTTTTTCGTTGACGAGGGTCAGGATTTTATCCTGACGGGAAACCGTATCGCTGTTGCGGCCACCCAGCCCCTGGGTTCTGGAGTTGGTGTTCAGAACGGGTTTGGCGTTGGAAAGTTCGACGAGCTTGGCGTCGAAGTTTGCCGCGAGGTCGGCAGCCCACTGCGGACGCTGAGCGGCCGTGATTTTGCCGGTAACGACGGCATTGTCGAGGACGGCTTCGATCCGCGCTTTGCGCTCGTTGGCGAGGTTGGTTGTCGCAGCGGAGATTTGAGACTTCAAATTTGAGATCTCAGAATCTTTTGCCGTGGATGCGGCCTGCGCGGCACTGACCAGGGTTTTCTCATTCGCCAGCGTGACCTCGGCCGTATCCTTCGACGTTTTCAGGGCCGTCGCGGCGGCGAGTATCTGGTCCTCGGTGGCCTCGTTGGAGAGGCCGAGCAATTTGATGATTTTATCTTTCATGGTTCCTTTCTCCGGCAATGCCGGTATTTCTTCATTTGCGAGAGGGAGAATTCCCTCGATTTGCGGATTGTTTGTGAGACCGATTGAAATGAGGCGGACCGGCGCGACGGTGCGCTTGCCGTTTTCATTGCCCAAGGCTTTGCATCCCCAGCGCGGGCTGAACCATTTGTAATGGGCATTGGAAATGAGTTCTTCTCCCGGAGGACTCCACTTTGGTTTGATGTAAAGACCATCATCGCGGGCATCCATATCCATGAGCCAGGCATAAGATTTTTTGTCCTGATATTGATTTGCCAATTCGGGATCGTCCGGATGGCCGATGTAGACGGGCAAACCTCCGAACAGGCGGCCAAGGCGCGACCGGAAGCTATGGAAATCGTTCGCCATGACTTCGGCAGTCTGACGGGTCAATCGCTGGATGGCGCCGGTGTAATGCGGATGATCGCCATATGGGATGCGGAGCCAGTCGGCCTGGACGGCAAATTCGTTGGAGAGGCAACTTAAATTTTCGATTGTCATGATTTCCTCAGAATTTATATGTCAGTTTGATCGAATCGAATTTGTTATCGCGATCGGGCTGGCTGAGCCATTGCTCGGTCACTTCACAATGCGTGAAAGTCAGCTCGAACGCATAGATGCCGACGCAGGCGCCTACCGAGCCGTTGGCGACAAAAGGTTTGTGCTTGACCGTAACCTGTTCGTCCTGGAACAGACTGCCATCAAGCAGGTGGTCGTAAGCGATCGCTTGGCCGACCACACCAGCGAAAAGGTAAAAGTAAAAATCTGAATCCTTCATCCTGCGGTTTTCGGAACTGAAGGAGTAAATCGTGGGATTGAATGATTTTGAAAGTAAGCCCATCCGAACAAAGTTTCCAAGTTCGGCGTCAACGAGGACGTTACCAAAATTTACTCCCGCGAAAGGCTTGTATTCAAACCACGGACAGAAGCGATGAGAAAAAGATTTATAATAGGCAGCGTTCAACGTCGGTTCATTCCGCAACTGATATTTCCAGCCCTTTGCAAGGGCCATGCCACAGAGTTTATGCAAGCCGTTTTGCGCCTCATTTCCCAATGCGGCAGGGCCGATGATGCCGGCGTCAATTTTAAAATAATCGTCCTGCTGGCCTTTGAGGATGTTTTGAAAATATGCGGCGTGCAGATAGCCGGCATAGGGCCGGTCGCCGGGCGACGGCAAAGGACTGTTTTTGTTTTCCGGAGTGTAGATTTGCTGGCCGAGTGTCAGTCCCCAATCGTTTGTGTTCACGTATTGGATTTGCATGCCCTGGGTATACCAGCCGTCTTCGTTCGAGCCTTTTCCATCGGAGACAAGGAAGTCGTTTTCCTCGTAGACGGAAATGGAGTCAGCCCTGGCGCGCAGAAAGGCACAAAGGCAGAAGGCACAGAGGCACAAAGCCGGAAAGGAACGGCACGGCAGGGATGCCGTCGCCCTACCTATAAGAACAGGAGTTGTGAATCCGAAAATATTCATTTTGTCGTTGTGATTTTTTTATTCTTCAACCATTCGGTGATTAGGGGGCCTGCATAGGTGATGGCCATGAGGACCAGGCCGACCAGCAGGTTGACGGTAAGGTCAGCCCACTGTTTAAGTTGATCGAGGTCAATGTAACCATCCTGGATTCCCTTGACGAAAAAAGGCAGGGCCACGAGCGCGGCGCCGACGGAAAAAAGAAATTTGCGAAAGAATTTCTTCAGGGCCAGTTTGATGAAAAAGTTCATGACTATTTTTCCTCCTTCTCGTTTTTCGTTTCCGGACGTTTGAAAAAACTTATCACCGCAATCACGATCTGAATTATTTTGATGATCGTTCCCATTGTGTTGCTCATGATTTGTATTTGCCGCTCCCAAGGAATGAATAGCCGGCATCAAGAAGCTGTTGCGTCATCCAAGCAACATCGTCAGGCGATGAAGCCAACCATTCGCCGGGGATAACCTTTGACTTGCCAACTTTGGCTGCCAGCTTATCCAGGCTGGACTTGTAGGCCGGAAAAGTGGCTCGCGTGAGAGGAACTGTTATGGGATTACCGCTGCCAGTCGCTTGCTCAAACCACACATATATGCCGTCAACCTTGTCGGCAACGGCCAGCAGATAATCAACGCTGGCAGACCCAACGATGCACGGGCTTGAAGGAGCGTGAGTCTTAATCCATTTCGCCGCCGCAGCCGCAGTTGACGGGTCTGACATTATTTCGTTCGTTTCCAAGCATACGCCGAACGCGACATTTTCGACCCCCAGCCGCGTGCCGTCGTAACTATCCACCGCAAGTTTGACCGTCTGTTCGGTTATGGGCGCCGGATTTTCGTCGTTCCAGACGAAGCAAACGTGCTTGTCAATTCCATATTCCTGCTTGGCCCACATGGCAAAATCAGATTCAGACTTTCCATTGATAGGAAAATAATGCCCATCCCCCGGATGCTTACGACCACACAGGCACATATCCAAAACAATATTTCCCTGATGCCAATTATCGCGGATATAAACCAGCGCGTTCCCGCCCCATGCCTTGACGTGGCCGAACATATCAATCCGCTGCGCGTCCTCATTCGACTTGCCATGTATTTCCCGATAGCCAAGTTGGGAGGTTACGCCGCGAGTGTTCGGAAAGCCGGGCGTGGCGGGGGTGAACATGCACCCGCGCCATGTGCCAGTGGCACCACTATTATTCTCGTCGCCGCTGCTCCACAAGGAACTGATCCAGCCGTAGACGGTTTTGGGGATGATGAAGATTATGTCGAGTATGTTCATGGGTTCCTCTCTTTATTTTGGATCCCGCGAAGCGCGGGACAAGTTTTCGATTTTTTTGAACCTGATTTCAGAATGCCATTGCAATTTGACTGTATGCCTTTGCAAAATGACGATCTCCCCTTCGGACGAGGGTGAGTGCGGACGGCGGAAAAATGGCGGCGATCGCCAAACGTCGGGCATTTTGGGAATCCGGGCTGTCGTTTATTGATTAAGATCATGATTGCAAACCTTCCAAGAGCGATTCGGAGAGGATTCCCTCAAGGACTTTTGCGGTTTCGGGCGATGCGTTGATCCGGCGCAGGAGCGCCGGCATTTGGGATTTTAGATTTTCGATTTTCGATTTCAGATCGGAATCGGGAACCGCCAGAAGCTTTTCAAGCTCGGCGCGCAGCGGCTGCAGAACGGCATCCTGGGTTTCGGCAAATTGCATGCGGGCGGCGGCCAGGGCACGGCCGACGGCGGGATTATCCGGACTGATCGCTGACCGCTGATCGCTGAGACTCTTCTTAGAAAAAGAGCCGACGGGGCCGAGGGCGGCATTGGAAACCCTCGTTTTCTCGCTGGGGAGAACAGGACCAGCGTCCCCGCCGGTGGGTTGTCCCGGGGAGAATGCCGGGACGGTAGAAGAAGGCTGAAGTAACTCATCTTCCGGATCCGGAACAGGCCGGTTGTAACGTTCCAGGGTATTTTTGACGCTGAGGGGGACGCCGGAATCGCGCAGGAAAGTATCGGTTTTTATTTCGGAATCAATGTTCTTCTTCTGCGTGGTTTTGAGTTTGAAATAGGCAAGAGGTTTTGTTCCCTGGCCGAAATGATATTCGATTACGAATTTGTCAACGCGCATGTTCAGCGTCTCGGAAATAAGCTGGGTATCGTCGGCTTCCAGGAGCGTAGACTCGTCGCCCTGGAGGCTGGCGCCCTGGCCGGCATCGGATTTGCCGCCGCTGATTGTCGAGAGATCGGCACCGCGCCAGAGGGCGGCCATGGCGCGATCCATGCGTTCGATAAATGGCGGATATGGGAGTTGGCCCTGGGTGGACATATCAACCTTGTTGATCTTGGCGCCAGTGTTGGTGACGATCGCCCAATCAGACGCGAAATTCTGGACGGCGGTGACAAGGGCTTCCCATTCGGGTGAGTCTTTTGCGGCATCGGTCTCAGCATGTATGCCAGGCGAACCATGGCGTTCGTTGTATATGACTGCGTCGCGCAGGGCCATAGTTTTATACATGTAGGCCACAGAGCATGCCGGCATGAGCCCATCGCCGACGGTCACAAGCCAGCCATTTTCCTCAAGGGGTTCTCCGGCAACGGCGAATTCGGAGGGGAGGAAACGGAGCGCGCCGGTTGTGTTCTCAAAGAACCAGAGGGGAACAAAGCGGAATTCGGCTGATAAACCAGAATAGGACGAATTAGACGGATTGGACGTATTTCCCGGACGCCAGATAATTTCATGGACGGCGTAGAGTTTGCCGATGGCATCCATCATCTGGCGGACGAGAAGAGAGACCTGGCCGCGTTGGTTGGTATCGATGGCGTTGGTGACGGTGATGTTGTTATAAAAATCCAGGAGAGCTTCTTTGTGAAGTTGGGCCTCGGCCTTTTGATTTTCCTTGACGGAATCAACAAGAAGGATTTCCCAGCCGTTGCGGGCGGCGGCTTTTTTGCGTTTGGCGGCGACGCCCTTGAGGGTATCGTCACGGTCTTCGATAGCCTCAAAGGTGAGAGCGCAGGAGCGGAGATAGCCGGCCTTGAACTCATCAAGATATTGAGAAAGCAGTTGGGGCGTCAGGGTGCGGATGGGATTGAAGCGGGAACGGATGAAAGACTGGACTCTTTCGGCAGAGACTGCCGAAATTTTGGATTTTGGATTTGCGATTTTAGATTGCATGATCACATCAAGGCGCATTGGCGGTTTTGAAAGTGGCGGTTACGCCCCCCTGCGCTCTCAGAGCTACGGGGGGTAAACGTTGAACTGGGAATGGAGGTATAGGCAAAGGGACCGGATGATTTACCGGCGGCGCGAACGGCCAATGCAAGGGCGGTGCAACGGTCGGAATGGCCCTCGCGCGTGCGCGGGCTCCAGTAATTATATTGTCCATTGGTGATGACCTGTTGCATTCCATGCAAGTCTTCGCGGATGACGCGGGAAATCGGAATGCGGATTTTTACCGGCGCTTCGAATTTCCGACGCAGGCGCGGGAAGAGTTCGCGTTTGGACAGGGGCGAGAAGTTGAAAAGCTCAACCTTGCCGAATTTGTGTTGTTCCGGTTTCCATTCGCCATGCTGTTTTACAACGTAATCGCCCAGTCCAATCCCCGGGCCGGTATAGTCAAAACAGGTGCAGCGCGCGGCAGCGATCCGGCTACGCAAAATCTGTTCTTGATCAGGACTGCTGACCTTGTTGAGGACAAGCACCTCGCGGGTCCAGAGAATGTCCCCGATTTGTTCCAGCATCCAGCAAACCGTGGGATCATTCTGACGGCCGAAATCAATACCGCAGAAAAAAATGCCCGTGGACCGGGGACTGAGAGTCGAGAGATCGGCGGCTTCCGTGGCATCGGCGCTTTCGGCCAGGGCAAGCAGGTCGTACGGAAGGAGAACCGTGGAACCATCGAGAAATTCGCATTCATATTCCTGTGCAAAACCATCGGGATCTTCCATACCTTCGCGTAGCTCATCAAGATCGACCGGCAATCCGGCCGCGATGGCGTCGTGGATCGTGACCTTTTTACCAACCCAGCGAATTTTTTTATCAGGATCCAGAACAACGCCCTGTTCTTTCGCGCCGAGCGCAGTCTTGCACCATAACTTATACGTCATATCCCCCTTGCCGTTCGGTGTGGTGATGATGATGACGGATTTGGCGCCGCCACGGAGCGGATTGGTGATGCTGGGATAGGCTGCACGCCAGACCTGCGCCGCATCATCGAAGTGGGCAAACTCGGTGAAAATCATATTGGTCGAAAGCCCGCGCACAGTCGAAGGCCGGCCGGGGAGCGCGCGGAACTTGGAGCCGTTGGCGAATTTGATTTCAGCGCTCTTGAGCATGGCTTCGGGATGGATTGATTCCTTGAACTCCTGATAGTCATCGATCATGAGCTTGAAGCCGGTTGACCATTCCTTCGCTTTTTCAACCGTTTCAAGGCTTTGCCGTTCGGACGGAGCAATAACGGACCAGTTCACTTTTTTCCGGGCATAACAATCCTCCACCCCAATTTCGGAAGCGGTGAAATCCTTGCCTGTCTGCCGGGACCAGAGCTCGATCAAAAATCGAATGCGATCAATCAGCGCCGATTGCCGAAGTTCGAGCTGGTAGGACAGCAGGAGACTGCGCGGATCGTCTTTCTTGAATTTGTTTATGGTGCGCATATCCCGAAGTTTTCTTTCATCTTGCGTTCACGTTCGGTTTCTGAAAGCGTGCCATCGGCAAGAAGGTCGCGGGCTTTTTTGGTTTGTTTTTCCAGGAGTTCCAGCCGCCTGATCTTGATTTCGATGTCCTTGCTCTTGAGTTCCTGATCCCTTGATTTGAGCAGGAGCATGAAGAGCGATTTGACATCGCCTGGGGCGGACTGTGGCGAGATGGAAAGCTCAAACGCTTTTTGTTTTATGGCGTCAATGGTTGCGGAATCAAATTGGCCCGGCTTTTTTTGGGCCTCTGCGGCGATTTCGTCGGCCGTGGTAACGGCTTGCTGACGCCGGGCGATCAGCGCTGAGGTGCATACCTCGCGCCAGAAGGCGTGCAAGGCTGCGATCGAAGTTGTCACCTGAAAATCTTTTTCGACCAGTTTTTTTGCCTCATGATAAGGCATGCCGGAAAGAAGCCACTCGGCAAGCTGGGCCTGTTTTTCTTCGGGGAGGTTGAGCAATTTAGAATCTGATCTAGGTTTCTTCATGCGTTCAAAGCCTCGTTGAGAAGCGCGCGGCCTTTATCCGTGATTTTCCATTTGACCGGTCCGCCGAGTTCGGGACGGATGGCCGCGATTGACTTGATCCCTTCGAGATAACGGAGCGTTGCCTGAAATTCCGAGGTGATTACCGGAGGAACGATCTCGCAATTAAGATGCACGAATAGGGTTGATTCCGGCAGGAGGTAACCGGCGCATTGGTCAAGGATGCGGAGGACTCCGAGGCGTACCTGGCTTTCTCGTTCTTCAGGCAAAATATTCATGATTTTTTACTCCGTACAGCCTAGTTTGGCTCCGCGCAGGCAAGGGACGTTTTTGATTATACCTTTTAGCTCGCTGACGGCGCCGAACACATCATCAATGCGGCGGTGGATTTTTGACGAGCGGATTTCGTCATTTGAGTTTACGCGGTCATAGTTGGCGCGCATTTCTTCGCGCATACTGCTGATTGCGTTTTCGAGTTGGCCGAGTTCGGACTTGGTGCTGGTTTTAAGTTCGCCCAGTTCATTTTTGGTTGCGAATTCGGCCTCAATGGGCGGCTTGCGGCGGTGCATTTGAACAACTTCCAAAATTGTTTTGTAAATATAAGCGAGAAAAAAAACGCAGCCGATGAATGACAATAAAAAAAGCGGGTCGGGATTGATGTTCATTTTAAATTTTATGGAGCGCCGCCGGCGTCCGGATCATCATCCGAGCGCAAAACGCGCGCGGCAACGTCCGGCCCGCCGGCAACTATTCTGGTTATGGGGTATTCATTTTCTTGCCTCTGTTGTGCCTATTTATGGCTTTTGATAAGGCAAAAATACCACGGAAGGCGGAAAGTTCGTTTGCACCGTTTACAAGATCGTTTCGGGGTGTGGGAGCGCGGATCCCGCAGGAGGAATTGGGTTATTGAGCAGGAAAGAAGGCAGGAAATGGGGCCCCACTTCGCCGAAGGCTACGCAGGGCAGGCGTATGGGACGCTATATGACGGATGAAGAGCGAAAGACGAGAGACGATCCCCCTTCGTTCACAGAGGCGTAACTACGGGGGAACAGGCGAAACTATTTTGAAGGGACGATGCGACCGGATTCGAGAAGCTTCATTTTTTCCTGATCGTTGGCAAGTTTTTCAAGGGCCGGGCTGGAGGCAACGATCTTGATGGGCTTGTCATAAGCTGAAAGGCGGACGATGTAGCCGGTCCAACCGACTTCTAATTCGGTTTTATCATCCATAGCAGATGCACAAAATGCTAGATTGGTCGAAGCTCCGGCAAGTAAAGGGAATTGAGAAGATTTTTTATCGCGCGCACGTAGACTATCAATCGCTTTTCCCTCTTTTCTGAATTTACACTGATCGAGGAAAAAGACATCCAGATTAAAAGACGCCTGTTTTGCCTGATTATTCTTAACCGTAACGGTAATATCTAATTTAGGGTAATAGTCTTTGCGAGCATTAACTCCACCATAGCTTGCCTGTTTTTTGTTTAGACAATCCACGGTCATGGTTGTGCCGATGGAGGCATTTTGCAGATCGGTCGCGCTGGGATCGGCATAACAGAAAGAGATCAGAAGGGAAAGAGCAGCCAAGAATGGCATAATTATTTTCATGTTTTTATTATAGAAGATGAGGAATTAAAGTCAACTCTCGATTGCAGGTTTTGGGATTTTAGCATCCAATTCTTTACAGGTAGCGGATAGGAATTCTGAACCGAATTTTTTCTTAATATTATCGGCTTCAGCTTTTAGTCTTAACTGATAATATGGATCATTATATACAGGCTCGTAGTCCTCCGCAATAATTCCAAGTGCAATGCATTCCTCACGATTGACTTCCCGGAATCCCATGCCAGAATCAGCAGAAAAAGGTGGATATGGGTTATCAAATGCATCGGTAAAAATTGAAGAGTCACCTAATTTTATCCATACCGGATCATCTTTAAGCGCTATCATTCTTCCGTTATACAATTTACCACCGCATTTTTTCCAACGCTTTATCCAGTCAGGCTCAACTCTACCGCAATACATCATAATCAATTCAAAACAAGGAAACTGCCATTTTGCCATATCTGACATTCCTGATTTCCAATAGGAAAAATTATCACTCTGTTGTTCTTTTGTGAATGCGGCAATTGAATCCATTTTGTCTGGAATATGCGGTTCAGGAATCATTATGTTTTTAGAACAATGAGGGCATAGAATGTTTTGACCAGACATTTTTTCATCGCACAGAAGATGACCTTTGCAATACATGCAGACAAACCTAAAATCTGCCATGTTGGGGCTCCGAAGTCTTTTGTTAAATGCGGCAGAAAGGACTACAGTTTCCTCACGCTTATAACCTCCAGTGCGCGATAGGCCCAATCGATTTGGCTGGGTTTGAGGACTATTGGGGCGACGCCGGATGCGTCGGATTGAAGCGAGACGACATTATCTTTTTTATAAAACCGCTTGCAGACGATCGTATCGTCATATTTCAGGACGCAAACTCTGCCATTATCAAGTTCATAATCCGGACTGAAAAAAATAATGTCGTTTTCGTTGATTAAAGGAGTCATGGAGCTATCGCTGGCTCGGAAAGCGGCCAAGCGTTTGACACGAGACAAGCTCGGAGGTACTTCGATCTGGGGAACAAGGTGATCGGGTTGCTTGGTATCGTAAAATTCCGGTTTATGGGTTCGGCAATGGGCAATGCCGTATATTCCCACGGTCCGGCGGGTGATTTTAACCGGGGTAACAAGGCCGGTGATTTTTTCTTTGTTCTGGATGATTCCGGCCTCACGCTCGGCTTCCTCAAGCCGACAAATAGTGCCGTATGTCGGATCATGATGTCCCTTTTTAAGCAGATAGAGTGACTGCCTGGATAACCATAATCTCTTTCCGAGCTCCTCGTCCGATAAATTGAGCTTTTGCTTCAATTTAAGGACCCGCTTCTGGAAGTCCAAAGCTATCCCGGCTATGTCAAATTTTTTTACACTTTTCTCTTGCATATTTTGTAAAACTATTTTACATTATGCTCGTAACGGAAACATATGCCTGACTACAACAAGTTTAAAACAAGGACATGTTACCGAAACATCAGACAAGGCACAAGGAAAAACGGAGGGTGGGAAAAATGAACAAACAGAAACGGAGAAAAATCAGGTTCCCCGGAATAGTGGGGGCAACGCGGGCGCTCGGAGTTTCGCGGTCACATTTATGGTTTGTGCTGACCGGAGAGAGGCTTTCTCCGAGATTGCTTTGTAGATACAGGAAGTATCAGCGCGACATTCGGAGGACAGTGTGATGGTAACTTTATCTCTGCCGAATAAGCCCACTCTCCGGCCGGACGAAGTTGCGCAGATATTTTCCTGCTCGAAAGTTCACGTTTATCACCTTGTGGAAGAAGGCAGTTTGCGCCAGGCGCTGGATATCAAATCAGTGATGTGCCGAAAGCCGGCAATACGGATTCTCACGGAAAGCGTGAGGGAGTTTGTGGAGAGTAGAAAAATATGATCTTGATAACAGAACTCTTGAAATTTTCCGAAGCGGCGGTTGTGGCGATGACGATCCTGGGCGAAGCCGAAGGCGAGCCCTATGCCAGCAAGATCATGGTGGCTGAAATAATAGTCAATCGCGCCAGGGCGAGCGGGCATTCATTGAAATATGAATGTCTGAAGGCGAATCAATTCTCCTGCTGGAACACTCCGGAAAAACAACGCGCGTTGATCAACCGCGCTCTCTCTTATGCGAACGTTTTACCCGCATGGCGTGACTGCAAGGAGATCGCTCAGAAGGTTTGCCAGGCCAGATATCAACCCACCACTACGGCGACACATTATTACGCGCCGGGCCTGAGGAGCATTCCGCCGGTCTGGGTTAAAAACATGAAGCTGGTGGCGGTGGTCGGGGGACACAGATTTTATCGGGAGACAAAATAATGACGATGCAATGTAAATGCGGTAGAGAGTCCAGACGACATGAAAAAAAGACGCCCGAAGGGATATTCAAGAAATATTTCCGGATCGAATGCGCGTGCGGAATCGCGACGCCCTGGGCCTGTTCGTTGGAAGGCGAGGAAAAACCGGTGGATGAATATTTGAAAGAGGAATGGGAGAAGATTCAGAAGGATTTATCCGCTAATTACGCGAATGGACGCGAAAAATCGGAGGTGAATCAATGAGCGAGAAGACTGCGGTTGAAGTGTTGCCACCGGACCGCGCTGAAGGCGCGGCGGGAAAATCAAATTTGCCACGCGTGGCAAATTTGGAGACATCAAAAGTGCAACGCGTTGCACTTTTACAAGGTGTTGCAAGTCAACTACATGAAGAATTTGAGGCTTATGGAAAACTCGAAAACGAGGCTGCGTATCGTGCCATACGCATCGGCATATTGCTGCTAAAGGCGCGGGAATCTTTGAAACATGGCGAATTCGGACCATGGCTTGAGGAGAACGTAGTGGAAGTTCGCCGGAGACAGGCCTTCAACTTCATAAATCTGGCGCAGGCTTTTATTGATAAAAATCAGATCGAACAACAAAAAGCCTATCTGCTTTGCGAAGCAAAATCGGAACATACAATCAAAGCTGAGCCAAAAGTTCAGAAGATTGTTCAAATGGTTTTCGATTTCATCGGAGAAAAATCACAGGCGGAACTATTCGCGGAATATGGCATCAATGTCCGCGAGAAAAAATCGCTCGGCGGGGCGAATCATCTGCACCAGTTTCTGAAGGAGAATTATCCGGATCATCCGGAATATATAAAGATGAGCCTGCGGGAATTGCCGAAGGAAGTGAAGAAAGCCTGGGAAAAACATTTGCGCGAAACAGCAAACATACCCAGCGAGCAATTCAACCGCGTCACCTATCAAGCCGTCTGGCGGAACATGATCAGGTCTTTGCGGGAAAACGGGCTGGAGAAAAAAACTTATTCCTACCTCGACCGGCGCGAACTGGAAGAACTCCACGGAACGCTGCTGGACGTTAAAAAAGAAATCTCGGAGGCCCTGAAAAAATGAACACCGCCATTGCATTGTCACCAGACGACCACGCCATTCTCGCAAAACTTCCGGACAGGGTAAAAGACGAGACGCGGCTGTTAATTGATATTATGCGGGCGGTTATGGCGTCTGAGCGGCCTTTGGCAGAGATCAAGGCGCAATGCCGGAGGTTTACCGGCATTCGCGGGCTTTCGGAAAAATCCATCATCCGGAAATATTACGATGTCAAGAAGGGCGCCGGTATTTCTTGCCTGATCAATGGGTCTAAACTGCCGCGCGAAGACAAGGCAAACCTGCCGAAAAAGTTTATCGAGTTCTGGAAAATGCTCTGCGAACAGAACCAGCGCAAGAGCCGGCCGGCCTGGCGGATGCTGACCGCGAAATGGAAGGCAGGTGAGCCGATCCCAGGTTATGAAAAAACTCCGGTTGCGGCCATGCATGGAGTGCCGGCGGTGTGGAGTTATGGGAATTTGATGCGGTTCCGGCCGAGCGATTTTGAGCTTTCCGTGGCGCGGATCGGGCGGAGCGCGGCGGCGAACTATCGGCCGCTGGTGCATACAACGCGGGTCGGGCTGGAGGTAGGACAATTTATATTTTTCGACGATCTTGAGCATGATGTGAAAGTCAACGTGCTCGGGGTCAATCGGCAGGCCATGCGGCCGCTTGAGCTCGGATGTATGGATTTGTTCTCAGCCTATAAAATACTCTGCGGCATGAAGCCCACGATTGACGACGATGGCATCAAGCGAAAAATTAAAGATTACGAAATGTGCTTTTTGCTGGCCCAGCTCCTGACGCGAATCGGATACCGGCCGGAGGGGACAACGCTTTGCGTCGAACACGGCACGGCGGCGATCTCGGAAGAAACCGAAAAACTGCTTGACGAGGCCAGTGACGGCGCAATCCAAGTTGCGCGTTCAGGGATGGAAGGCGCGGCCGCGTTAGTTTACGAAGGGCGAGGAAAAGGCAATTTCCGTTTCAAGGCGGCGCTGGAAAGCTCGCACAATCTGGCGCATAACGAACTTGCGGCATTACCGGGGCAGATGGGCATGGGACGGGACAATTCCCCGGAAGAACTTCACGGCCGGGAAAGAAACAACAACGCCTTGATCAAGGCAATGGCTTTTTTGCCGTCGGAACGGTCGGCGTTATTGCGCCTGCCGTTTTGGGAGTTCAATCAATTTCAGCGTTTCGCCCTGGAAGTATATGACAAACTTAATAACCGCGACTGGCACGATCTGGAAGGATGGCTTGAGGCCGGACTGGTAACGAACGAATTCCGGCTTGGTCATGATTTGCCATGGATGAGCGCCGAGCGATTGCTTGCGGCTCCGGAGCATGAGCGCTCTGCAATTCAGGCGCTGATCGAAAAGCCGGGGTACACGCGCGTGCGCAAGATGAGCCCGGCTGAAGTTTTTTCTCAAGGGAAGACCAGATTAATACGACTTCCGGGGTATATCGCGCCGCAGATCATGGGACCGAAAAACGGCGTGGAGCGCAAGGTCGGCAAGAACGGCATGTTCGAGTTTGAGGACAGCAACGTCGGACCGGGGACGTTTCGCTTTCTGGCGCGGGCAACGAAAATTGACGGCACTGAGGAACAACTCGTGGAAGGAGAAACCTACCTGACCTTCTGCAATCCCTTTGAATCCGATGTTCTCTACGTCTGCAAATCCGGGAAAATCCAGGGCGCTTACGTGGGCGCGTGTGCGCGCTGGGAGAGCATCAGGCGCGACGATGTGGAAGCCATTAAGCGCCAGATGGGCGCGGCCGCCAGGGAAGAGACCAATCGGCTATTGCCCTACCAGGCGCGGCATACGGCTGAAATGCGCCGGCGGACAGCGGACGCAAAATGGAATTCTTCCGTTTTGTCCGGGAAGCCGGTGACGGAAGAAGAACGCGCTACGCGGGCGCGGATCAAGGCGGCGGAAGGAAATTTGGAAGACGTGCTCGGGACAAGAGAGGAGGCAATAAAAGATAACACTGAAGAATCTGAGGCGGCATTGAGCGAGGCGGTAAGCAATCTGGACAAAATATTTTAACCAAGGGAGGAGAAGATGGAGACGAATCCGGAAAAGAATCAACAGGTAATAGACCGTGACCATGCCCACATCACACTTAGCGCTGACAAGGTGAAACAGGCGTTGAATGCGAAAGTGGAGTCAAAAGAGATTGAGCAAATTCAGGCGGATCTGATCTGGTGGTTTTATTGTTATTGCCGGGAACAGGAATTCAGCTTGTCGGAAGCCGGCAAGGAAATCGGCAAGGACACAACCACGGTTTACAGGATTTTTAACTGCACCTACGGAGCAAAACTCGACAACATTTGCGCGGACATCGCCCGCTATAAACGGATTATTCAGGAAAGAGCCGGACAAGTACGGTTGGATTTTGTCGAAACTTCCATTGCGAAAATTATCTGGCGGGCCTGCGATGGAGCGCTGATCACGCAATCGGTGGCATTCATCTACGGCGATCCGCAGATCGGTAAGACGATGGCGCTGGAGGAGTATGCACGCCGGAACAATCACGGTCAGACGAAATTTATCCGCATGCCGGCCAGCGCCGGGGTCCAGTTGTTCATGCGCGAAATGGCGCGTTCGTGTTTTGTGAGCGCATTCCGGTCGTTCGAGGGAATGCGGGAAAGCGTATTGAACGCGATTGATGACAAGACGCTGATCATCATTGACGAGGCCCATCAATGCTTCTTGAGCTACCTGAAAGGCTCGCAAATCAAGGTATTGGAATTGATCCGGGAAATATACGACCGGACGCATTGCGGACTGGTGCTCTGCGGAACGAACGTCTGGCGGCGTGAAATCCAGGAAGGCAAATTGTCGCAAATGCTGGAACAATTGCGCAGGCGCGGCACGATTAAAATCCAATTACCGGCGCGGCCGCCAAAGGCCGATCTGGACCGGATTGCAAAAAAATTCGGATTGCCACCGGCTGAAGATCTTGCCCTGGATGTCATCAAGGAAATGCTGCACACCAGCGGGCTTGGGATGGTGGTGAAGTATCTGCAGAATGCGGCGCGGATGGCATCGCGCGAAAACAAAAAATTGTCTTGGGATCACTTTGTTCAGGCCCATGACATTATTCAGAAACTGAGCATAAAGACGGAGTAAATAAAAGGTAGGGCGAGAGCCTCCGGCCCCGCCATCCGAAAGGAGAACAAAACAATGAGCGAAACAAAAAAGAAGGAAGAGCCACGCGCCATAGACGATTCGCAGGTGCGCACACAGGCGCATTTGCTGGAGATTGACTTGGATGCGATCAATTTTTATGCGGGAGATCTGCGCGAAAAACTGGAGATCCTGCACAAGGAAATGGAATTCGCCGATCCGACCAAAGACCAGGCGTTTGAAAAATTCATGTACAAACTCCAGCGTTTTGCCCTGACATTGCAATCCCTCGCTGAGTTGAAAAAGTTGACAAAGGCCATGCAGAAATTCGGGATGCCGACTGATGAGGAGGTCGCGGAGATGCTCAGAATAGCAGGCAGGGAGGTCAGAGGTCAGAAGCCAAAAATTTTAATTACACATGCTCAGAAACAACTAATTAATCAAGGAGCCAGTCCATGCATGATGCGAAACTTAAACAATTAGTCACGGAGGCGGTTGTGCTTGATCGCCTGATCGCCGAACGCAGCGCCCGACTGAAGGAAATAAAGACCGAGCTTATCAAAGAGGCGAACCGCCGGCCGGAAGAACACACCGGCACTATGGGTGGCGGTCTGTCTTGGACGGCTGAAGATGAGATAGGAAACATCGCCCGCGTTAATTTTCCGGCGCCGACTCTCAAGGCCAGCATTGACGGTGAGGGCAAAACGATCGAGAAGGTTCGTCAGGCAGCCAGCACACACTTCACCACGTTGTTCAACCAGGCGCCGAAGTATGTTCCGGTTAATGGTTTCCGCGCTCTTGCCGAGTCATTTCTGGGCGGCAAGGCCAGCAAACTGATCAAACTCTGTACCACAGCCAGCTCGCCCCGGGTGAGCTTTGAAACGAAATGCGCCACGGGCGCATCCGCCAGTGGCGGAGAAAAACCGGAGTAAACCATGGCCACAAAATTATCGATTCCTAAAAATTCGTTTTCCCCCGAAGAAGTCGTCTGGGTGCGCGCCTGGTGCGCGACGGCATCGGCTATATCCTGCCAAAACACGGAAACGGCCGCACGCTGGGCCGATGCCTGCCTAAAAGATTTCAGGCAGCGATTTCGTAAATCCGAAGGGGAGAAACCGGAATGATTTTTAAACATCCAAAGCGGGCTATGCCCGCAACCCAATGTTATTAATGCTTCCTTCCCAATGTGGTGCGAATTTGGTTCGAAAAAGGCGGCGGCGATCTTGTGCCGCCTGCGGGTTTCCCGCGTTTGCGCATA
>Ga0074199_1000725_pt1 | contig 42907 bp, 40 predicted proteins | sample EPASupsiteSAE347_FD_64528 | JGI IMG/M metagenome (GOLD analysis project Ga0074199, IMG submission 64528) | Bioremediated contaminated groundwater from EPA Superfund site, New Mexico - Sample SAE3-47 | ecosystem: Environmental > Aquatic > Deep subsurface > Groundwater > Contaminated ... | reverse complement strand
CCCGGCCGATATTTCCTGCCACCGGGCATCCTCCCGCAACCACCACGCCGCAACTTGTCACCGGCCCTTTTTTCCCACGATACAATTTGGCGAGATCACCACGGCATAATTTGGCGCGTAACAGCATTGTCTGAATCTGCATGGGCATTACGAACGCTGGGTAACTGGCAAGAACGGGGAACTTGTCCTGATAAAGATAGCGCGGTTTGTATGCGGCAAGACTGGGCGAACGGTGAGTTTACTGCCCGAGTTTGCGCAGCCGTACCGGATCGTGGCCAACAGAACGATCCAGGCATATTTCATGGGACACTCGGATGGCAGCGCCGTACAACGCTGGTTGGGGCTTTTGAAGCGTTATTGGAAGCGCTGGGTGGGTTGGCATAAGAAGTTGAAGGAAATTATCGGCTCATATTTCGGGCGCTCTCCGCCCGGAGAGAGCGCCAGCGCCCTTTTAGAAAGAGCGCTGGCCTCCTGCGGAACACTGACCGGATTAACCAAACTGCTGGTTGAGTCTTTCCGGGTCACGTGTTTCGGCCGCTACCGTTGTCATGTTTCCGGTTGCGCAAAATAAATAACGTGGTTTAAGGCCTGTTATCAGCGTTCCGGGAACACCACACAACCGGTATATTGCCTGAAAGCGGGATGATTTGCAAGGATGGTCGCCATGAAAAACAACCATACAGCAGATCAAAATTGGGCATCAGAGCGCGTTTTAGGCCGTTACGAGGCGGCGCGGTATCTGGAAGAAGCGGTAGCAGGCGGAATATCCTTGAGCCAGGCGTTGGCCGGGGCGGCTGAACGACCGTGGAACGGAGATCGCGGCGAGATACTTTTCGCACATTGAAGAAATCAGATTCGGGCGTTACGGGCCTATGTATTCCACGCGGCCGTCGGCTGAGAGAAGAAGATTCCTGGTCAACGGTGTATTTTGCCATTTTTTGTATATGGCGCCAAGATCCGGGTTCAATTTGTCCCATCCCCACAGGTGAGTCCAACCGGAAAAGGATGCCCGGAGTTTTTCCTGCGTGTCATAGACCGAGGAGTCTTTCCTGGAGTGTTCGCTGTGCCTGTGAATGAAAATTACGTTGCCAAGCGCCACGCACTGGTAGCCGGCCAAAAGTAACCTCAGGTTCAGGTCTTCCGTCTCGCCGCGCAGTTGGTCGAACTCCTTGCGCAGTCCGCCCGCTTTTCGATAGGCATCCGACCTGAATGCCGCCAGGCAGCCCATGACCGAATCGCACTCCATATTGCCGAGCCTCAGATGCTCGGACATGAACACGCGAACGTGTTTTTGGGTCTTCTGGTTCGTGGGCATTCCCATAAGGTGAATATATCCCTTCGGGTGTATCAACATGTCGCCAAAGGACCATATTTCTCCGTCCGGCGCAAGTTGCAAGCCTCCAACGGCTCCGGCCTTCTCGTTGAATTCCAGGTATCTGAGCATCCGAAAATCCCACCCCGGAGACAGGAATTCTATGTCGCCGTCAAACCTGCATATGGCATCGCATCCGTATTCGTCCATGAGAATGTCCGCGGCCTCGGCCATGTTGGGGGTGAGGCCGATATTTTTGTCGCGCCGGATTATCCTGGTGATTCTGTCGGAATAGCGCCGGATCAGGTTCAGGCTGTCGTCGGTGCTGCCGTCATCCACCACGATAAAAGGACAGCGCGTATAAGTGGTGGCAAAATAGGATTCAAGACAGGGCACCAGACAGTTGTCAATTTCAGGTTTCTGTGGATTATTGAAGCCTTTGGAATAGTCAACGATCCTTGTGCCGGAGCCATTGTTATAATTGACCAGTATGCATCCAAGTTTGCGCATATTTATTGCCGCCTGTCGGGGATGAATCCCGCGTTGGAGTCGCCTCCGCCGTGGAAGATCCGTGGTTGAATAATCACTGCGGAAAATCAGAGGCCTCGGCCCTGCTTTCGGTCGTTGCCCAGAAATCCCATTTGATGCCGAAAAGGAGGGCCCAACTGTCAAGGCTGCCGTCAAATGGACCGCTGACAATCGGGCTCCATTGATATCTGGCCGCTATAGAGAGCGCCAAAGAGCTCGTTTTCACCGGGTAAAGATCCACTCCGGCAAGCACATGTCCGCCGACCGCCATGCTGATTTTCGACTGGCCGGGCAGATCCACCTGGCCGCCGGAAGTCTCCACGGTTTCGTTGTAGTCCATTGCGATCCGGGTGACGTTCAGGCCGGCCCCGGCCCAGGGAACCGCCATGCCTTCGTGCTGATTGTAGCGCATCTTGCCGGTCAGGAACATTTTTATCTGTTTCAAGTCTATGTTGAGGTGGGTGTTTTCATTTCCCGACCCCGGCGAGTTATATTGGGTTCCTGAACTTTTCAGGTAGGCCAGGGCCAGTTCAAAGTCGGTACAGCGATTTACTACCGCGGAAAAACCCAGGCCGGGCTCGGCCTCTCCGCCCAGTTTCAATTTTTGATAGGTATCATGCGCGTCAATCGTGGCCGCGTTATTGACGTAACCCACGTAGGGCTGCAGAACGCACCTGTGCCATGGTTCCTCAGCCATGGCCCGGGGTTGCATGAAGAACGCGCCGGCCAAAAAAAGCAATAAAATACTCGCGGTTTTCAGGGGGAATGACGGCATTTTTTTTCCTTCCTATTGTGAGCTGTTTGTAGAGGCCACGTGTATGATCGTCAGTTCCGCCATCCAGTCGTTGGCGTCCTGCAACTGCACCACGTTGGCGCCGGCGGTGGTTCCGATGCGGGTATAAACAACCGTCGTGGCGCTGTTCGTATCCAGGGAACCGAGCGTTCCGTTGCTGACGGTCCAGAAGTAAGGTCCGGTCCCGCCCGTGGCCGTGAGCACGGCAAAAGTGTCGTCGGCGCCGAGAGTCAGCGAGGAAGGGCTTATGGCCAGCGGCGACACGTTGACAGGCTGGTTGTAATAGCTCGGCTGCGAGTTGTCCTCGCATCCGGCGCAGAGCATGAACAGAGTCAGACACAGTCCCGACAATATCAAGCCATGAACGATGTAATTCCGTGTATGCATTCCGAAGCCGGCCGCATTTAAGCCGGATAGGTTCTAAACATTTAAAATTATCTTCTGGGTTATGCCGGTATCCTCGTCATCATGCTTTGTGGCGCCGAGGAACTCGTCGATAGCGGCGACCGCCTCCATCCGGTACATTTTGTCCGCCTGGCTGGCCAGCTCCAGGCGTTCGATGTATCCGCGGAACTGGAGCCTTACCTTGCCCTTGGTCAGCAGCCGCAGGGCGATGTTGTATATGTGGGCGTTCGTGTAGCCCGGTTTGGCGATGTACTCGTTAAGCTTGTCCGCCATCTTCAGGTTCGCTGCCGTTGGACCGGCATTGTGAATTTTGTCGCGCACGTCGTGGCGCGTCACGTTGATGAGGATGTCCTGAAGCGACTTTGTGTTTTCAGCCATTTCTCAGCCTTTTCCTGTATTTCCGCATTTGAATGCCGGGGAACTAATGATGAACGACTATCCGTTGCGTGGTTGAGGTGTCATCTTCCTGGTCCTGTACGGCCGCCAGAAATTTGTCTATCATGGCAATCGCCTCCGGCTGTGACATTTTATCGGACGTGTCCGCCAGTTCGAGGCGTTCGATGTATGATCGGAACTGGAGCCGCACCTTGCCCCTGGATAGCAGGCGCGAGGCGATGTTGTACATCTGAGCGTTTGTGTACCCAAGCTTCGCGATATACTCATTGAGCTTGTTCGCAACCGAGGTGCTCACGCCCTTTGCGTTGGCCTGCGCGTTATCCTCTTCCGCATCCGCCTCGTAGCGCGTTACATTGATGCGGATGTGTTGAAGCGGTTTTAGGTTGGAAACATCTGCCATATTTGCACCGGCTACAGAGATTCGAGCCTTTCCTCCGGGCCGACCAGCTTGGTTATGCGAATGCCGAAGTTGTCATCCACGACTACCACGTCGCCCTGGCCGATCAGTTTCCCGTTTACAATAATGTCGGCCGGACTGCCCACGGCGCGATCCAGCGCGATAATCGAGCCGTTGGCCAGTTTCATGATTTTTCCGATCGAAAGATTGGTGCTTCCGAGTTCGACCCGCAGATCCACGGGAACATCAAGGATCATTTTCAGGTTGAGCTCCGCATCTTGTGGCTGCGCGCCGTTTTTAGCCGCCGCAAGAGAGGATAGTTCCACGGCGTTTGCCTTGACTTTTTCGCCGTTGTCTGAGCCTGCGTTCTGGCTCGGCGCCGCCGGCTCGGGAACGGTTGTTTTTTCTTCAGGTTTTGCCTGTTCCTTGTCGTTGCTGTCCACCATATGTCATTCCTTTTTTGCGGTTTTAACGTTTGCGGCGCCGGTCAGTCTGACGGCCGTTTTTTTCTGGTGCTGGCCGAGTTCGGCGTAATAAAAAACGCGGTTGTCTATATGCATTTCCACCGGGGTGGAAATCCTTTTATCCATGGTCACGATGTCCCCGGCCTTCAATGAAGCGAGTTGGCGCGCCGAAATAGTGGTCGTCCCGAGTGTCGCGCGTATTTCCACGGGGACGTCGTTGAGCGCAGCCAGCATTTCGCGCGATTTCGTCCCCTCCTTTTCAGTTTGTTCCTTGTTTTTTTCGAGAACGGCCTGGATGAACGTAATCGGGTAACATATATTAAGGGCGCCGGTTGTTTTGTCAATGCGGATGTCAAGTGTGGTTATAAAACGAAGTGTTTCAGGGCTGGCCGCCTGAATGTGACCGGGCACGGAGGACTCCTGCAGCACGGCAAAATCCATGTCGGCCAGGGACGACCAGGCATTCTTGAGCGCCGCGCACAGGAACTCTTTCACTTCGTTAAGAATGGCGGATTCCATTGAAGTGAGCGCCCGGTTGGAGAAGGAACGCCCGCCGTCGCCGCCGAGGAGAATGTCTATAAGCGAAGTCGCAACGCCGAGGTTCAACTCCACCTCGATGTTTCCGAAGTTCTGTTTTGACGCCGCATTCGGTTTTGTGCCCAGCACGGCAATATAGGTGGGATTGGCAAGCAAGGCAACGGCTTCGTTGTAGGTGGTCTGGTCCACGGCAACCACCTTTATTTCCACCTGCTTGCGAAGCCTCCTTGTCAGTTCGTGCGCAAACCTGTTGGCGAACGTTTCCTGAATCCCGCGGATCTTGTGGACTTCGTCGGCGGAGATGATCTGCGGCTTGCGGAAATTGTACGCGAGCACCTTGACATGGTCCGGGGGGTTGGCGGGCTGATTTTCGGCGGAGATGTCGCCGTTTTTCACCGCCTCGCGAAGGGCGTCCATTTCCTCCTTCGATATTGTCTGCGCCATGTCTGTCCTCTATTGAATCAGGTATTCTCCGAAATAAACGTCAATGACCGCGCCCGACATTTTGCCTTTGACCGCCGCGTTTATCTCGCTCATGATGTCCCTTTTCAGGGTTTCTCTTCCCCTGGCGCTGTCCAGTTCGTCTATTGTTTTTCTGCTCGTTGCCAGAATGACCCGGTCAATCAGCATGGGCATGGCGGTTTTCAATTCCTCCGTCATTCGCGCCTCGCTCAGCACCAGGTGCGGCTCTATCCTGATGAAACGCGTGCCTTTCGTCTGCCCGATGTTTATGTTGATCGGCTTCATGTCGAGCACGATTTCCGCGTTTTCCTTGACCGCCGCCTCGGCCGGTTTCTTTTCCGCTGGCGGTTGCGCGGATTTGACTACGAAATAGCTTGCCAGAGGGGCGGCGATCATGACCAGCAGCCCCACCGCCAGCACTATGATGAGTTCGGTCTTGCGGGCCGCCGGCTTCTTTTGTCCCTTTTCGCCTTCGCCCTCGGCTCCTCCTGCTGCGCTTGCTTCTTCTTCCGCCATGACTGTTTTCCTCCTCTTTGCGTCCGGCTAAAAGTCTGATGTAAAAACGGACGCGGCGTCTGCCAGCAACAACGCCGGCAGGCGCCTTATGTTCTGTTTCCGCGCCCGCGGATGTCGACCGGGCCAATTATTTTTTACTGTTTCAAGGTCAGCAGACTCTGGAGTATCTCATCAGCGGTCGTGATGGTCTTGGAATTTGCCTGGAATCCGCGCTGCGCGGTGATCATTTCCGTGAATTCCTTGGCCAAGTCCGTGTTGGAACTCTCCAGATATCCCTGCCGTATCAAGCCTATATTGGTTCCGTTTTCCTCGGCTGCCGCCGGTTCGGTCGTACAGGCGGCAGAAGTCCAAGTATAAAGATTGCTGCCTTCCGCCTTCAGGCCTTCGTCGTTTTCAAACGTCACCACGCGGATCGTGCCCGCCTCGGTAGAGGTGCCGTCCGAGTCGGTGACGGTAACCGTGCCGTCGGTGCCGATGCTATACGAAACCAACGTCGCGTCTCCGGCTGGCTCGAGATTGATCGGGTTGCCATCGGTTCCGATCAACGCCTTGCCGTCGGAATTGACCAGATATATCGTGTCGGCATCCTTTACGTCAAGCGAAAAGTCTCCGGCACGCGTGTAATATTGCGCTCCGGTGGCGGCGTTTGAGCTGTCCGTGTCCATCACTATAAAGAATCCGTCACCCTGCAGCGCAAGGTTCGAATCCACATTGGTCTCCGTCAGCGTGCCGCCGGAGAAATCCCTGCTTATGTTGGCAATGTTTGTGCCGAGGCCGACCATGGAGTCAACCATTGACTCTTTGAATGTTATCTGGCTCTGCTTGTAGGCCGTGGTATTGACGTTCGCAATATCATTGCCGATGACGTCCAGTTGGCGTTGATGAACGCCGAGACCGGAAATTCCGCTGTATAATGACTGCAGCATGTTTGCTTCCTCCTTGTTTTGCATCATTTCGATGGAACGAAATGACGCTTTTTGATTTATTACTCCATTTCTTCCGTTGTTCCAGATTCGGATTCCGATGATTCCGATTCCTCGGACAACTCTATGCTTGTGATTTCGTCTATTGAATAGGTCGTGTCGCCGATTTGAAGTTCAAGGGCACCATCCGACCAAAGTACCTTGTCTATGGTCCCCGTCACGGTGGAGCCGTCGCTCAAACCCAGCGTCACGTTTTTGCCCTGCAGGGTGAGGGCATTCATCATGTTCTGCGTATTCTGCATACTGCTAAAGCTTGAATTCAGGTTGGTCATCTGTTCCAGGGCGCTGAATTGGGCGAGCTGCGCTATCATGTCCGTGCTGTCCAGGGGGTTGAGCGGATCCTGGTTCTGAAGCTGCGTTATCAGGAGTGACAAAAAGTCGTCTTTTCCCAGCGAGGATATGTCATTGCTGCTGCTGCTGGTGCTGGTACTGCTGCTGGCACTGGACGATTCGGTTGCTTCTGCGATCGCGTCAGCCGTGGTTGTCCCCTCCTGCAGGGCGCTGAGTGCTTGGGTTTCCATCTTTTTTTCCCTTCCTGATTTGTTTCACATTCCGTCAAATTAACATAATGATTACGCAACTATCCATAGTCCGTTGTGATTTTCCATGCCGTATCCGCCGGCATCGGAGGCGCCCGCCTGGACTTTCGCGATTGATTTTTCCGCTGATTTTGCGGCCTGTTTTTCCAGACGCTGTTCCTCCCAGTCCGTGGCTTCACGGTGGAAGTTGCCGTATTGTTGCCCTTCCCGGTCCTGGGTGGTTACGTCGAACTCCGCCAGTTTCCAGCCGTTTCCTTCCACGAGTTCCCTGATAAATTTTTCGTGGTCGGACACGAATTCGCGCACGTGGGCGTTCTGCGCCACTATGCCGATTGATATTTCTCCTCCTGATTCGCTGCAGTTGAGCATGATTTTTCCCAGGTTCGGAGGCGTCAGGTTTATTGTCATCGAATTGCTTTTGTTATATGTCATGGCCATAAGGTGTTCGTCGAATCTTGATACGAATTCCTGCAATCGCTCCGTTCTTGTCAAAATCTGTTCAAGAGGCAGTTCGTTTGTCCCTTTCACCTCATGCGTTTGGATGTCGGCCGTGGTTTTAAGATTCACGGAAAAGGCGGCCTTGTCCATGCCTGAGATCATGAAAAGTTTTTCCGCCTGTGAATTGTCGGCGAACATGTCGGAATTCCTGCCCGCCTGGTCCTTCGACGATCCGTTGCCGCCGTTGAATTCCGATGAAAGGGAGCGATTTTTCGCGGCGGCGGTTACATCCTGGACGGATTCCGCGTTCTTGAGATTAATCGCCGTGCCGTTTGCGGCGGCGCTTTCCGTCCCTGCGCCATTTTGCCGGATGGAGCCGGCTTTCCCCTGGGAAGAGAAATAATGATTTTTTTCGGCGGAAGTGATTTTGACCTCGCTGACATCCGCATCGGTTGCCTGGCGGTCCGTTGAATCCGTGCTTGGAGGATTAGTGCGATTTTGCCGGCTTGGACTGGTTGCCGCTGTGTGGGCGTGATCTGTTTTTTGAGCCGTATTTTTTACGTGGACCGTGTCCGCCGCCGGCGCCTTGATGAGACTGCCGGAGGATGATTCGTTTGTTGACGACTCGCCGCGAGTCTGTGCCGTGGCGGTTGCGGATGGAAATGTTGATGAGGATTTAGTCGCGGTGCCTGAGACTTCTCCGCGCATTCCGCCGTCATTAAGTCCCCGGCTGGAAGCAACCTGCCGGCCGCCTTCATCCCGCAGGCCTACATTGACTTCGTTATCCGTTTTGGCGTCGCCTTGGATCGTATTTTCCGATACTGCTGAGTTTTGGCGGTCGGCGCTGACTTGCTCCATGCCTCGTGAAACGTAGGCTTTATGAAAACTTGCCCTGCCGGCGCCGGAGCGCTCGAATACCTTGATCGCATTTCTGTTGTCCGTCGCGGTATTTGATGTTGCCGCGGTTTCCAGGGAAGTTTCACTCGCGAACGTGTCCGAGAGCGTGTCCGCCTGAATTTTCTCTTCGATTTGCGCTTGATTTTCAGCGTCGGAGATGGGGTGGGGCGGCATGGCATTTTCAGCCTGTTCCGTTGCGATTGCGGATTGCGTCTGGGCGTCCTGCGCCGTCGCCACCGCGCTTTCCCCGGGCCGGTTTGCCATATCGGCGCGGCCGGTAAGGGTGTGATTGTCTTCGGCTTTGGAATTTTTCGGTTCAGAAGTCTGTTTCTCAAGAATCCTGCCGGAGAAAATCTGCCTGGCGTTGTTTAAATCCGCCATGTCGGTTTCAGGCGCGCCGCCGGTTTCCGCATATCCCTCCGCCGCCTGCGGCTTTTCCTCAGCGGCGACCGAGTCGCTCGGAAGGCCTTCCATGGTTTCGTTTTCCGGATTCCACGGCTCGGCTTCGGCAAAAACCTTTCTTTCTCCCGCGTCCTTCTGCTCCCCCGGATATGAGGAAATAAGAGTGCTCATGACCGAATTGAAGTCTTTCGCTTCGCCGCAATTCTGCCTTGCGCCGCCGACGAGGTCATCGGCTGCGGCGTCGGCCTTGAGATTGCAGAGCGAAAATGTTTGTTGACATTGCATTGTTTCGTTATCCGTTTTTTGTCTCTTTTTTCATTCTGCGGATTATGTCGGACCACTGCGCGGCCGTTTTGGCGCCTTCGTCTCCGGTGGAAACCAGCGAATTCAGGATGGCGGCGGCCTGGCGCTCTCCGATCATGCTCACGATGACGGCGGCGCGTTCGTCATCCATTTGCCGCAGAAGGGAGGCCGCGTTGTCCGGCGCCATCTTGCTGTACACGTCCGCCAGATGTTTGAAGTTCGCGGCTTCCGAACGCTTTGTCTCCACCAGCAGCTGGTCGAATCTGGCCTGCAATTCCTTCATGTGCTCCTTCAGGCCGTTCATAATTTTTTCCTGGTCGCGCAGGTTGTTTTCCCTGGTGGCGAGTTCGGCCAGTTTCTCGTCATAGAGTTCCTGTTTGGCTTTGAGGTCGTTGATCATATCGTCAATGACCTCCTGCTGCCCGGAAAATACTGTCAGCGGATTTTTGGCCGGGGGCGCCGCCTGCGCATCGACGCGCTCCGCCGGTTTGGCGAACGGCGCTTTGCCGGTGGCCACAATCAGGCTTAGCGCCGTCAGCGCCAGCGCGCAGCAGGCTGATGCGATTATGAATGCGATTTTCATTTTGCCTTTTTATTCGGCGACTTCCAAAAGGTTACGCTCGAAAATCTGTCCGGCCATTTCATCCATCTCGTTCTGTTCCTTGTGGTTCTGATCCGTAAGCCAGCGGCCGGCCTCCTTTTCCTTGAGCTTTTCCATTATCTTCACTTCCTTTACGAACTGCAGCAGCCGTTCGCGTATTTTTTCGACGTTGATCTCCATTTTGTAAACGTCCTGAAGCTGCTTTTCGGTCTGTTCCTGCAGCCAGTGCAGGTGCGTAAAATGCATTGCCAGGTCATGAGAATCCGTTTTTACGCCGTTGAATTTTTCCGCGCGAACGACATGGGCGTTCAGATTTTTCTGCAGCTTGAGCAGGATTGTCCTGCTTTCCTCAAGCCTGCGCAGGGCCTGGCCCATCTGGATTTTGGCGGCCTCCTCCAGGGCCTCTTTTATATTCAGCACCTTTTGCAGTGAAAATTGGAAAGCTTTCATGCGATTGCCGTTGCCAGTCCTTTAAGGGTGTCGTTCCATCCGGACGACGTGTTTTGCGTCTGGCAGAGGAACGTGTTTATGGACTTGTATTTGTCCAGCGCCTCGTCAATTTTCGGGTTCGATTTGCGCACGTAGGCGCCCACGTTGATGATGTCCTCCGCTTTTCTATAGATGGAAAGCAGGGAACGCAGCTTGTTTGCGTTCTGGCGATGGTCTTCCGCGACCACGTCGTGCATGGCGCGGCTCACGCTTTTCAGGACGTCAATCGCCGGGTAATGGTTCATCTCCGCCAGTTCGCGCGACAGCACGATGTGTCCGTCAAGAATGGAGCGGACCGCGTCGGCGATGGGGTCGTTCAGATCGTCGCCTTCCACCAGTACCGTGTAATAGGCGGTGATGCTGCCTTTTTCCGAGGTGCCGGAGCGTTCCAGCAGGCGCGCCAGTTGTCCGAAGACGCTGGGGGGATATCCCTTTGTGGCGGGCGGTTCGCCGGCGGCCAGGCCGATTTCCCTTTGCGCCATGGCGTAGCGCGTGACCGAATCCATCAGCAACAAAACGTTTTCGCCCTGGCTGCGGAAATATTCGGCAATGGCCATGGCCGTTGCCGCGCCCTTTATGCGCATCAGGGGGGACTGGTCGGAAGTGGCGGCCACGACGACCGATTTCGCCAGACCACGGCCCAGAGCTTCGTCAACAAAACCGCGCACCTCGCGGCCGCGTTCGCCTATGAGAGATATCACGTTCACTGTTGCGCAGGAATTGCGGACCAGGCTTCCCATCAGGACGCTTTTTCCCACTCCGCTGCCGGCGAAAATCCCCAGGCGTTGTCCGCGCGCGCTGGTCAACAGCCCGTCCAGGGCGCGTATGCCGGTTATGAACACCTCCTTGAGGCGCTGGCGTTTGAGAGGGGAGGGGGCCGTATTGTTTATGTCGACCGGCACGGTGTTTTTCAATTCCGGACCATCGTCTATTGGCCGGCCCATGCCGTCCACGATCCTTCCGAGAAGCTCATAACCGGCCTGCGCCTGCAGCCGGCCGCCGGGGATCACCCGCGCGCCGGGCCTGATGCCCTGCAGGTGTTCAACAGGCATCAGCAGCACAAAGCGGTCGCGGAATCCCACGATTTCCGCGGGCACAAGCTTGGTGCCGTGTCCGTTGCCGGCCTCGATCCAGGCCAGGTCGCCGACGGAAATGCGCGGTCCGATTGATTTCACCGTCAGTCCGATGACTTCGACCACGCGGCCTTCCATGCTTGCGCAGCATTCGGATTCCATGCCGGCGGTCAGGCCCGCCAGGTTAAGGTTGCTGATTGCCGTTTGCATTTGCGTTCTTCTGCCGTTCCATCAGTTTCTGTTTCAACAATTTCAGGCGTTCAGTTATCCGGGCGTCAAAGAAACCGTTCCGCGACTCGATGAAGACGTCTCCTGACTTCAGCGAGGTGTCGGCGACGACTTCCACCAGGTTGGATACGTCTTCGGCGCTGGTGTTTTCGCGTGCCGCCTTGATGTCCCTGGCGTCATCCGGGCACATGCGCACCCTGACGCCCTGCAGGTCTGAGAAAGGCTCGAGCGTTTTCCGGATGATATCCCGGATCATGTCGCGGTCCGGAAGCTCGTGTTGCAGTATGATCTCCGCTATTCTGAGGGAAAGTTCCATCAATTGTTCGCTGATGGTCTGTTCGCAACTGCTGGAATATTTCTTGAAATCGGATTCGAGGGCCGTCCACAATTTTTCCTGTCTTTTCCTGTATTCCGCCAGCTTTTCCTGCAGTTCCTTTTCCATGCCGGCGCGCAATTCTTCGCGCATCGCCTCGATTTCCCATGGCGGGATGCGTTGCTTTTTAGCCTCGGCCTCCTTGCCGCTGGCGCTTGTCAGGGTAAACCCGCGTATGTCCGCGTTCAACAGTATGCTGCTAGACATAATAATCCTCCCCGCCCTCGCCGATGACGATTTCACCGGCGGCCTCGAGCTTCCGGATGGCGCTGACTATTTTTTTCTGCTGCACCACCACGTCCGAGATTTTCATTTTTGGGCTGGTGGCGATTTCCTCTCTGACGGCCGCGGCCGCGCGTTTCGACATGTTGCGGTAGAATTTTTCACGCAGATCAATGGAGGCATTCCTCAGGGCCACCGCCAGATAACTCGTGCCGATCTCCGCCAGGATGCGTTTTATGGCCGCGTCGCTGAGGTTGACGATGTCGTCGAACATGATCAATTTATCGCGCACTTCCTCGGCGGCCTTCGGCGATTTGGCTTCTATGGCCGAAAGGCTCTGCTCTTCGATCGCCTTGGGGACGTGCTGAAGGATGCTGACCACGGTGTCTATCTTATCGCCCGTCTTGGTTTTTCGGTCCTGTTTCAGGTTCTTGAGCTGGGAATCCATGTATTCCTCTATGTGCGCGATTATGTCTTCGGAAGGCATGTCGGAAATGCACATGTGAATCATGGTTTCCTTCCTGAGGTCTTCCGGCAGCATGCCCAGCACGTCGGCGGCGGTGGGCGGGGAGAGGTGGCTGAGCACCACGGCTATGATGCCGGGCTGCTGGTCTGAAAGGATTTCGGCGGTTATATTGGGCGGTATGGCGGCAAACCCGGCAAAGGCCGGATCATCGGATGATTTGCGCGACTCCAGCAGAGACGCCGCCCGCTTCTCTCCTATGGCCTTGGTCAGCAGGGCGTTGGCCGTGTTTTTGTCGCCGTGCACCACGTTCCCCATCTCGATGATTTCCTTGGCGCAGTCGTTTATTGCCGCCTCCTTGTCACGCCCGGAAATGACACCCAGCGAGGCGATCATGTCCGCAACGTCCGTCATGAGCCCCGGCTCGAGTTGCTGCAGCACCGAGGCCGCCACCTCTTCGTCGAGGCTGGCTATCAGGACGGCGATTTTCTGCAGGCGGGACAGTTTGCTCGGGGCGGTCAATGCTGTTGTTGTGGCTGCCATGTTTTTTTAAGCGTTGTTTTATCGGTCTCAGTGCAAATCGGCATTATCAGCCTTTTCCTTCGCCCTTGGTCGTGTTTGCGATCCAGGCCGCGATTGCCCGCGGATTCTGTTCCGCGAGACTGGTCACGTAATCCAGGCCGGCATGGATGTTATCCTGCCCCGGCAGGCCGCTCTCGGGCATTTCCTGCTGCAGGGCCACCGTGATCGGCTGGCCGGCTTCCTCGCTTTGCGTTGAAAGCCTGGCGATAATTTTGCGGCTTGCGATGAAGATGACCATCAGCAGGAGTATCGCCATCAAGCCGTTGCCGATGGCGGAAAGCGAAATGGGAAGGGTCTGCCACCAGGCCGGTTTGGGAGGTTCCTTCGCGGGCGGAAAATCCATCTCGACCACTTTTATCGAATCCGTCCTGGCGCCGTTCTTCACAAGTCCGACCGCGGCGCTGATCATGTCCTCGATTTTTTTGAGTTCCTCGTCATTTCTCGGCTTTTCGCCCCTGGCGACGCAGACGGAAACGGCAATTTGTTTGATTTTGGCGCCGCTTTCCTTTATCTGTTCCACGGTGGAAGGCACCTTGTATTTGGTCTTGATGTCCTCCTCCTTGGTCTCATTCTTGGCGATTTGCGCGCTTTCCTTGCCGGCGGCGCCGACTTTTATGGTCGTGGTGGCGGTTTCGGCCGCCCTGATGGCTTCCGGCGAACTGGTGCTGCGCGATGAAATCGTTTCGTCATAGACGACTCTGCCTTCGGCGCTGTAGGTCTCGTTGCGTTTTTCCGTTTTGCTGAAATCCATGTCAGCGGTCACCTTGACGATGGATTTTCCCATGCCGAGCGCCTTGTCCAGCATGGCCTGGGCTTTTTTGGAAAGAAAATTTTCAAGCGTCGTTTGGGCCTCGAACTGTTCGCCGGCGGCCTCGACCTGGCCTGCGGCAGGGTCCGAGCAGCGTGAGAGCAGGTTTCCGCGCTGGTCCGTCACCGTAATGGCCGAAGGCGAGAGTCCCGCCACGGCGCTGCCGACAAATCTGGTTATGCTGGCAACCTGCGTCGGGCCGAGAGCGGCGCCGTTTTCCAGGTTGACCATGATGGAGGCGCTGGCCTTTTTTTCCTCCTCGCTGGCGAAAATTTTGTCCTTGGGGAGTACGAGGATTACACGGGCCGAGGCTATGCCGTCGATCGAGGAAATGGTGCGCTCGAGTTCTCCCTGCAGGGCGCGCTGGTAGTTGATCTGCTGGTCGAAATCGGTCAGCCCGAACTTGGGCTTTTCGAACAATTCGAATCCGGCGCTGTCGCCATTCTTGGGCAGCCCCTCGTTCGCCAGAATCATGCGCGCCTTGTACACATCCTTGGCGGGCACATAAAGGCCGGAATCCGAGAGGCGCGTCTTGATGTTTTGCCCCTCGAGTTTTTCAACGGCGGTTGCGGCGTCTTTGGAGGATATTTCCGCGTAAACAAGACGGTAGCTCGGACGCGACCCCCAGTACAGCACCCCGCCGGTAAGCGCCATGGTGACCAAGAGCCCCATGATGACGCTGACCTTTTGGTTTACGCCGAACTGCCGCCATATTTCGGACATCTGTTTGCCGAGCAACGCAAAATTGTTCGCCATTTTTCGTTTCCTTTACAAAATCAGTCCGTTGTCGCGGATTTTACGTGTTTATCTTGATTATTTCCTTGTAGGCATCTACCAGCTTGTTGCGGATTTGCATCATCAGGTCGAATGCTATTCCCGCCTCTTCCATTTTGATCGGAACTTCATGGATATTGGTGGTTTTTCCGGTCACCAGTCCCTGGATCGAGGCATCGGCGTTTTTCTGAAGCGTATCCACCTGGTCCACAAGGCCCTTCAACAAATCCTTGAAACTTTCGCCCTGCGTGTCCTCCTTTTCCGAGACGGCCTTGTTGAGGCCCGAGACGAGGTCGGTATCCGCCAGCTTGTCTATGTTAAGATTTCCGTTTATTTCCATGGCTTATCTCTTTCCGATCTCCAGCGCCTTGGAAGCCATTGTCTTGGCGCTGTTTATGGCAGCCAGATTGGCTTCGTAGGCGCGAGTTGCGCTCATCATGTCAACCATTTCTTCAACCGCATTGATGTTCGGCGTGTTCACATAGCCGTCCGGGTCAGCCTGCGGGTCTCCCGGTTTATAAACCCGTTTTGGGGGGCGGCTGTCCTCAACCACGCCCTTGACTTCGACCCCGGAGTTTTTCGTGGTCATGCCCTGTTCGCCCATGGCCTTTTCCAGTTTTGCGGAAAATATAACCTCCTGCCTGCGGAAAACTTTTCCATCCGCCCCGACAGTGGTGTTGGCATTGGCGACATTGTTGGCTATTGTTTCCATGCGCTTGTTCTGCGCATCCAGGCCGCTGGAACTGATCATTATGGCCGGTATCAATGAAATGTCGTCAGACATGTTGGTCTCCATAAGTCATGTTCGTTCCGCAACATCCTCAATATCAGGGCGGACGCTCATTGAATCGCCTTTCTCAGCGTGGACATTTTTCTTGCCAGCGCATCAGCGGCGGTGTTGTAAAGTGTCGTGTTTTCAAGCATTAAGCCCAGTTCCTTCTGGGTGGATACGTTGTTGCCGTTGCTTCCCGAAGTCGAGGTTTCATCCTCCTCCACCTGGTACTCGACCTGCCTGAGGTCGTTCAAGTTGCCGGAACGCATGGCTTCGGCCAGGTCGTTTTTGAAGCTGACGTCCTGCCTCTTGTATTCCGGCGTCTGAGCGTTGGCCAGATTGCCGGCCAGTACGCTATGCCGCAACGTGCAGGCATCCATCATTTTTTCCAGAATTGTGGCGGTTGCATCCATTTTCGCAATTATCTCCAAGCAGGTTGCATGCCACGGGCCGTTTACGCGGCCGGGGCTTCATCTCCGCTCCGGTACAGGGTTATCTTGTTGCGGAGCGTTCGTTCGCTGATTCCCAGCAGTTTCGCCGTCTGTTTCCTGTTTCCCCCGGCGGATGCAAGGGCCTTCATGATGGTATCGCGTTCGATCTGGGCGATGTTGAAGGTTGCCGTCGTTGCGGCGGGAGAATTGCAAACCGGCCTGATTTCACCCTTCACCTCCGGCGGCAGAACTTCCGCCCCGAATCTGTCCCCGCTTGTCATCACGCTCAGACGTTCCACCATGTTTTCCAGTTCCCGGACGTTCCCCGGCCAGGAATAGTTGCAGAGCGTGTCCAGAGCTTCTTCGGTGAAATGCGCGCCGTCGCCGTCTTTACCAGCCTTAAGCCGGCAGCGTTTCAAAAACGCGTCGGCGAGCAGCGGAATATCCTCGGCCCTTTCCCGCAACGACGGCACTGCTATGGGCAGCACGTTTATGCGGTAAAAAAGGTCCTGGCGGAATGCGCCGCTCCTGATGTGTTCCTGTAGATTGCGGTTGGTCATGGCGATCACCCTGCAATTCGTGGCAATGGTCTTGTTGCCTCCCACGCGCTCAAACTCGCGCTCCTGCAGAACGCGCAGCAACTTGGCCTGCAATCCGTTCTTGAGTTCGCTTATCTCATCCAGGAGCAGTGTGCCGTTGTTCGCCAGTTCGAACCTGCCGATCCGCCTGGTTATCGCGCTGGTGAAGGCGCCTTTTTCATGGCCGAACATTTCGCTGTCCATAAGTTCGTCGGGAACCGCCGCGCAGTTCATCCTGATGAAGGGTCCGTCGCGCTGGGCGCCCAGTGAATGGATCGCCAGCGCCACCAGTTCCTTGCCGGTGCCGCTTTCGCCGGAAATCAGCGCCGTGGCCGAGGAGGTGGCTACGTTTTCGATGGTTTTCATCAGGGAACGCATCTTCTCGGATTTTCCGAGCATCTCCCGCCCGCGCGGCAGCTTCCAACCGAGTTCCTCCTTCAAATAGGCGTTTTCCGCCTGCAATTTGACAAGGTCCCGCGCCCGTTTCACGATCAGTTCCACCTGTTCCGGCGAAAAGGGTTTCATCAGAAAGTCATACGCCCCCATGCGCATGGCTTCGACGGCCCGCTCAACTGTTCCGAATGCCGTGATGATGACCGACAGTGTGTCTATCTTGCTTTCGGTAATGAAGTTAAGAAGCTGCGTTCCGGTCATCCCCGGCATTTTCAGGTCAATGAACGCCAGATCAAAATCCTGCTCCTGGAGAAGGTTTTTCGCCTCAAGGCCGTTGCCGGCCTCGACCACTTTTATGCCGTTGCGTTTCAAGGTTTCAACGACGAATTCGCGCATCAGAACGTCGTCGTCAACCACCAGCGCCTTGTCAATGCTTGTGATCATAATGAACTGCTCCTCGGTAATATGACTTTGAAGGTTGCGCCTCTGTTTTCTTCACTGAGAACCTGGATTTCGCCGCCGTGCGAAGACACGATTTTGTGGCAGAGCGATAATCCGAGCCCCGTGCCGTCCTGCTTGCGGGTGAAGAAGGGATCGAATATCTTGTTCCTGTCGGCCTCGCTGATTCCGCACCCGTCGTCGGCCACCGTCAGGATGGTGGTTGTGGAATTCTGCTCGGCCGAGATGAGGACGCTGCCGTTCTCCGCGCAGGCGTCTATGGCGTTCAGGCCCAGGTTGAGCAGCACCTGGCGCAACTGGCGGATGTCCGCGTTCATGCCTATCGGCCTGGTCTGTTTGAAATTCAACCTGACTTTTTTATGGGCCGCACGGGGTTCGAGCGTTTCGCGGACCGTCGCGAAAAGTCTTTCCGTGTCGAAATCTCCGTATTGGGGGGAGAGGGGCCTGGCATAGGTCAGAAGATTGGAAATTACGTAGTTGAGGTTTTGCGTTCCCTCCACGATCTTGGAGGTCAGTCGCGAATATTCCGGCTTGTTGGCGAGGTCCCGGTTGAGGAGACGGGCGAAACCCTCGATCGTGCCTAGCGGATTGCGTATTTCGTGCGCCACGCTGGCCGCCATCTCTCCCAGGGCGGCCATCCGCTGCTGAGAGGCTACTTTTTTTTCCAGCACCTGCAGTTCGGTCACATCGCGCAGCACCTCCACGGCGCCCAGGACGCGGCCGAGCGGAGAACGGATCGGCGACACGCTGGCCATGACGGTTATTTCCTCGCCGTCCTTCGTGGTCGTGGCGCGCCGCTCGTCAAGGGTCGGTTTCCCCTTGTTGACCGCGGCCATGAGCATGTCGGCGTTTCCAAGTCCGTTCGTGATGGCGTCGTACCGCCTGCCCTCGATTTGCTTGTGGCTCAGGCGGAGGATTTTTTCCGCGGCCGGGTTGCAGCGGTTCACCACCAAGTTGTCGTCAACCACCAGCACGCCGTCGGTCATGCTTTCCAGTATGGATTGCAGGCGGCCGGAGGTCTCCTGCAGTTCCCTGACCTTGTCCGACAATTCGGTGTTTTTTGAGTTGAGTTGCCGGTTCGCCTCGGCCAGGTCTTTTTTGAGGGCCTGGTAGGCCGTGTGCAAAAGTCCGCTCTGTGATTCGAAGACGTCAAAGGCGCCCTTGATCTTCACGAGCAGATTCGGAATATTGTCGGCGTTTATGTCGGTTTCTTTTATGAGCGCCTGCATGAAGATGTGCCTCCGCGTTGCGTTCGCCGGCCGTCCTTTCCGATCATGAGGCCGCGCGGACGAGACGTCTTGTTTCCCTTTCCAGCATCATCGCCTTTTCCAGCATGTCCTTGATTTCAGTGACGAGTTTTGAGGCATACTGCCTGTCGGTCTCCAAATGCGCCAGGGTGCGCGCGCCGTTTGAAATTCCGTTGAAGTGTTCCAGCATCTGCGATGCCGCCATATTGGCCGAGAGCAACAATTTCGTTTCCGGAGTCGCTCCCGCGGCCTTTGCCGCGCGCATGATTTCATAGCTCTGTATAACCCTCCGGCAGGATTCCCTGCCTTTCACCATTGCCTTTAATGTCTGTTCCATATTTTACAATTTCGTTTGCAGGTGGCCGGCGATTTCCCGCTTGTATTTTTCGATGTCCCGGGCCTGCTGGAGCATGGAGATTGCGTTTTCATTCATCTCGATTCCGGCCGATGCCAGCATTTTTTTCGTTTTTTCCATATACGCTATGAACGGGACGACGCCTTTATCTTCCAGGATGACCCTGCCTATGCGCAGGCTTAATTCCTGCCACATAAATTCCCGGGAAATATCGCCGTCAAAGGCTATTTCGAAGATTTTCTGCATGTTTTCCACATCGCGTTTCTGCAGCAGCTGGTTGAAACATGTCATGAAAGTCTGGCGGATGAACTCGCCATGCGCATCGGGCGGGAGTTTGGACAGTTTTTTCACGATGGATATGATGGTCTCGTCTGAGTATTGTTCGTCCGCCTTCAGTTCCTCCAGCTTGATGGCGGCGCGGATCGCCGTTTCCGGGCCGGCGGTTTTGCCGGTCGCGAGTTTGAGGCGCCGGATGGTCTCCTTTTTCTGGTCTTCGTCCATGGACAGAAGCGCCCAGAGGTATGCCGCTTCCGACTGCAGGTCTCCGGGCTGCAGGCTGTTGCACAGCTTGCGGAGCAGCAGGTTGGCGTTCTCGTGCTGTCCGGCGTTTATCAGGCAGCGCGCATTTCCAAGTATGGACTGCAATACCATGGCATTTTTCGACTTGTCGAGTTCGGCGGTCTGGCCGTTGGCTTTGCTGCCGAAATAGAGCAGGGCTATTTTGTTGTACTGTTTCTCGGCCAGGTCGTGCAGGCCGATGGCCTCAAGCCTCTTGGCCGCCAGCAGCAGGGCCTCGATCGCCCTCGAATCCTCAGGGCATTCGTCCGCGGCGGTCGCCGCGATGTTGATTACCTCGCAGAGGGCGGTCTTTTTTTGCAGGCTCAGTTTAAGCAGTTCAAAGAGCGCGTCGCCCTGGCGCGCGTCATACGGAAAGCGGTTCAAATACGCCAGCAGCCAGTGGCGCGCGCCCTCGGCGTCGTTGCGTTTGAAGCGCGTTTCGGCCAGGTCGAGCATGGCGTCTATGATCAGGTCGTTGCGCTCGTTGCGCTCGACCACCTTTCTCAAATATTCCTCGGCGAGGTCATATCGTCCCAGGATGCCGGCCAGTTGTCCGGCCTTGTAGAGCAGTTCGGAAAGTTCCTGGCTGGCCTGGGGCATGTTGATGTATTTTTCTATCAGGTTGAGCGCCTGTTCGAAGCGACCGTTTTTTATGCCCTCGTTGACGATCATGAGGAATTCGCGTGCGGCGGTGTCATCCCATGAAAAGCTGTACAGAAACGAGGCGATCATAGCCTCGGCGTCCTGCATCCTGCCTTGTATCCTGGCGATGGTCGTCAGCATCAGCAGGGTTTCGGCCTGGTGGCCGGTCGGTTCATGCGTGAAAAACTCGTCGAAGAATTTTTCCGCGTTGTCATATTGTCCCTCGTTGAAATAAAGACGCGCCATCCGGAAAAGGGACTCGGAGACCAGCCGGTCAATGCCGGAGTTGGCCAGGCTGGAAAATTGGCCGATCGCTTTTAAGAGCAGATCGTTCCTCAGCGAATCCGTATCCAGTACCCTTGCGGTGGCGCCCGAACGTCCGCTTTCCATGTATTCCTGCCGTTCCAGGAACCAGTCGTCCTGCAGAAGGGTCTGCTCGTCCGCGATGGCGTTTTTCAACTCGAATTCATATTGCCAGCGCGGGTCGGAGCGGTATGGCGCGCTCATGGCGAGCAGTTTCTGCATGTCGTTCCATTTTCCCTTTTCCATGAAAATGTCCATCCGCACCAGCAGAATCCTGGCCCGGTCATCCTTGTCCGTTGCCACTGCCAGGGCTTCGTCGCTGGCCCTGGCCATGGTCGCCTCGTCCTTCAACAGATAGGCGGCTTCGATCAGCGCGATGCAGGCCTGTATCCGGATTTCCGGACGTTTTTCCATGTCAAGCACGGCTTCCAGATACTGCTTGGCCATCAGGGCGTGCGGTTTGGGTTCCCGGCGCGCATATTGCACCAGCAGTTTTCCCATGGCCAGGCCGGCCTCGCCTTTTGCCTCGTGTGTGTCCGCTTTTTCTACGGCCAGTTGCAGGCATTCGAAGGCTTTTGCGAACGTTTCACGGACCACGTGTTTTTGCGTGAATTTTTCCGCCTCGTTGATGTGCGTCCTGTAAAGCGGAATTTTTTCCGCCCGCGCTTTTCCGCGAGACTTCGCCAGTACGCCGGAAAACACGCAGGCCGGCAGGATGATGCCGGCGAAAATTAAAATCGCGATGCCGATGAGAATGTGCTGCCGCCGCATTTTGCCGCGGAGCCTTCCGGGAAGCGCCGCCTTGACGCGGTCAGCCAGGGACTGTGTCCGCGTTTCGGGTTCGGTCGAAACTTCTTCCGGTTTTTGTTCTTTTGGTTCTTCGGCCATGATCAGACCCTTGATATGACGCTGTCCAGCACAGAGAGGCGTTCTGAAATCGAGGTCAGCCTTCTGCCCAGAGCGTCCAGGCCGGCGATGTCCCGCAGCATGTCAACGTCGCGGCAAAGTCCCAGTTTTTCCAAGTCCTGCCATAATTTGTCGGAAATACCGGCCAGGCAGAAACGGCCGCTTCCTTTTTTGCCGTGTTCCTCCGCCATGCGCAGCAGCATAGGGACGGCCCGGTCGTCCATTCCCCTGGTGTTGCGCAGATCGAGAGCCACCCAGTCGGTCGCCTTGTAGCGCCTGGAGATTTGCGTCAGGCAGGCCGGTCCCAGGCGGGCAGGGCATTTCACCAGTTCAAACCTGCCGATGCGTTTGGCGCCGTCAGCCGGTTTACCCGGTCCGCCGCTCCGTCCGGAGGAACTTTCCCTGCCGCATAATTCCGCAACCCGGGCCAGGGTCTTCCCGAGCATTTCCATGTCCACGGGTTTGTTCAACACCTCGAAAATTTCGAGTTCGTCGCGCTGGCGGTCCGGAATGGATTCGGATTCGCCGGTTATGCAGACGGCGCGCACGGCGTGGCCGGTGTTGCGCAGTTTTTTCAGGACGTCCGTGCCGAGACCGTCCGACAGCCGGTAGTCCAGCACGACCAGGTCGAAATTATTCGCCCGGCACATTTCCTCCGCCTCGCCGGCCGTGGCGGCATCGGTAACATGACATCCCATTTCCTCCAGGCACCTGCGGTTGGTCCACAGCACCAGGGGGTCGTCATCAACAAGGAGAACATTCAGGGTCATGTGATGGTCAGAATGCATATTTACCGCTTGTCGGATCAGGGTAGCGCGGGATGATCAGTATCTGTCCGGGCGTCAGATGTTCCAGATCCGTTACATTTCTATAATTGGCCTGGCGGATATGATGCGCCTCGGTTTCATCGCCGTAAATGGCTGGATCGGCGGCAATGGATTCGCACGTGTCGCCCGGCTTGATTTCGTAATATTCGAAATTGCCCAACTGGAGAATTTTCAGGGTCTCCTTGAATTTTTCCCTTTCCACCTTCAACTGTTCCGCCTCGCAGCCGAGAGATTTAACGGCCTCATCGAGCCGGCATATCTCGGCCCTTTGCTTGTTAATGAGTTTGCCGGCATCCCGGAGCCCGCCGGTCAAATCCGATATCCTGGCGTCCCGGTTGTCTATTTCCGATTTGAGGGCGTTATATTCGAACGCCTTTTTTTCAAGTTCCTGGAGTTTTCCCTGGATGTATAACGGGGACGATCCCTTATCGGACGCCGCATCGCTCTGTACGGCAGGTTGTTGAATCAATTCCTTTATGCGTTTATCAACCCTGTCATATTCCTTGTCCAGTTCGGCCTGCGGCAATGTGTTTTCGTTTGCGACTGCGGGCGTGGCGTTTGTTTCGGATTGGTCGGCGGACATATCGGATGAATTCGTGGCGCTCGTCATGTCCAGGAGCGGGGGATTGGAGATGGCGACGGCGTTGTTGTTGACCGGCGATCTGGCGCCTTTGAGCGTATTTTTTACCGGGTCCGGGGCGGTTTGAGCGGCTGGATTGCCGCCATTTGGTCCGATGCTTGTGCTTAATGCCGTATTGCCGCCGGCCATAAGCATGAGCGCGGCCGCAGCCATGGCTTCATCGCCCGCATATGAAGCCGGTACGGTCCAGGGTAGACATGCAATCAGCCATACGAGCGCCGCCAGGCAGTTCATTTTTACATGCCTGTCGTTGCCGGAAGCGCTCAGAAACCGGTTTTGTAAAGTAATGACCATCCCGATTACCTCCTTAAAATCTTTTACAGCCCACAAAGACCGAATCGGATTGATAGCAATGTAGATGCCATCACGCGTTTGCCGCGATTTTGTCGCTGCGATTGCCGCAAGGTTCAAGCGTCAGCATGACGTTGCAAGTCATTCATGATTAAGGCGATAAAACAGGCGTGGCATCGGATTGCCGCAAGAAAAACCGGGAGGCCGGCAGTTGGAAGACATGTTTTGAGGAAGGCCGGCGGAAATGTCGCCAAATCCGGCATCGGCAACCGGCGGGGAGCTATTCTAGGCCGTACTCTTTTATTTTTTTGTACAGGGTGGTCCGGTGGATTTTAAGGATATCGGCGGCCATGTTCTTGTTGCCGTTTACGGACTGCAGGACTGAATTTATAAGACGCTGTTCCGACTCTGCCAGGCTCATTATCTGTGGTTCGGCTTTATCGTTTGTTTGCGAAGCCTCGCCTGATTCCCGCCTGACAGGAGGCTGGGAGGGGGAATAGTCGGATAAAAACAGGTCGGAGGCGTCGATTTTGTCTTTGGTTGCGAGAATCAGGCTGCGTTCGACTGCATTTCTGAGTTCTCTGATGTTTCCCGGCCACGAGTAGTTCAACATGGCCTGGCAGGCCTGGTCGGTAAAGCACTTGAATTTTCTGCCGGTTTCCTTGCCGAGCCTGTTCAGAAAGTGATTGGCAAGGGGCAATATACTCCTGGTGTGCTCGCGCAGTGGCGGCATGGTTATCGGAATGACGGAAAGGCGGTAGTATAAATCCTCCCTGAATTTGCCGTCGGCGACCATGGCCTTGAGGTCGCGGTTCGAGGCCGCAATAATGCGCACGTCAACGGAATTCAACTGGCTGCCGCCGAGCCTCCTGAATTCCTTGTCTTCGATCACCTTCAGGAGCTTGCTTTGCAGGTTAAGCTCCATGTCGCCTATCTCGTCAAGAAAAACCGTTCCGCCGTCGGCGATTTCCAGCAGGCCCTGTTTCTTGTTTTTCGCGTCGGTGAAGGCGCCCTTTTCGTAGCCGAAAATCTCGCTTTCTATCAATTGGCCGGGAATGGCGGAGCAGTTGACCTCAATGAAGGGCTTGTCGGCCCGGTTGCTCAGGCGGTGCACGGCCTTTGCCATCATGCCCTTGCCCGTGCCGGTTTCACCCATGATGAGCAAAGCGGTGGTGTCGGAAAGCCCGGCGATGCGCTGGGCCCTTTCGAATATGTCCTTCATGGATTCGGCGCCGATCATGTTGTCGAGTTGCCAGACGTCGTCGTAATTGCCGATGGTCATGCGGCTTAATGAAAGCACCCGTTCCGAGAGGTTGGTGTTTTTGCCGACGTTGCGGACGATTTTTTTCACATACTCGTATTCGAAAGGTTTCGGCAGGTAATCGTAGGCTCCGCATTTGATCGCGCTCACCGCCGTTTTTATGTCGGAAAAGGCCGTAATCAGGACTATGGCGCCGGCGTTCTGGGTTTTGAGGCTGTTTTGCTCGGCCAGAAAATCCAGGCCGTTGCCGTCCGGAAGGCACATGTCCAGCAGGGTCAGATGAAATGAATTCCTGGCGAGAAGGCCGCGGGCGTCGGAAAGATTTTCGCAGGACTGAACGTTGTTTCCCCAGGAGGTCAGCATATCGCAAAGGGCCTTGCGCTGTAGGGCGTCGTCCTCGATTACAAGTATTTTCAGTTCGTCCGCGTCGTTCATTTGTATTGCCCACCCCGTTTCTGAGAATTTGTCGCCTGCCGGTATTTCAGGCCCTGATGAACGGCATCTCCAGCGCCATGGTCAGGCCTCCGGACTTGTTGTTTTGCGCCTTTACGGTTCCCCCGTTTTTTGCCGCCAGTTTTCGGGCGATATTCAGGCCGATCCCAACGTGTCTGCTTCTGGTAGTGTAGAACGGCAGGAATATTTTTTCAAGGTCTTTTTCCTGCACTCCCGGGCCCTGGTCTTCGACAATAAAGCGCAAGGAGGACCTGTTGAGCGCGCATTTGAGGCGGATTTCCTTTTTGCCGCCGGCTTCCGCGGCATTCCGCATGATTTCCAGAAGGGCTATGCGGGCCGCCTCGCAATCCGGTATGACGGTCTTGAAGGCCCCTGCGTTTTTGGCCACGATGATTTTCGCGCTTGGCAATTCCTGGTGCAGGTCTGCAAGCGTGTGTTCCAGGGCCGAAGAGGCCGTTCCCCGGCCGCCGGACTGCGTGTTCTCGAAAAACAAGTTCAGGCGTTTCGTCAGCGAATAGAGCGAATTGCATTCGTTCAGGATAAGCGGGAAATATTCCCGCGAGCCGTGCGGCATGGCGCCGAGGGTTTCCTGGGACAAAAGTTCCACGGCAGATTTTATGCCCGAGGCAAAGTTGCGCAGTCTGTGACGCATGACAGCGTTCATGCGCGACAAATCATTTTCATTCATTGCCATTTTTTTATCCGTTTTCCGTGGCGCATCAGGCCGTTATTCGGCGAAATAATTGGAAAAAGAGGCGAGAATAATTGAATTTCGGCCAAAAGTATAGGGCAAAACTCGGAAAATTAGATTACAATTTTGTAATCTGAGGATATGCCGTGCTGTCATAATCGTGGAGTGAAAGGTTCCTATGCCTGGATTGACAGGCCCGACAACATGCCGTCAGGAATGTATTGCGGTTTCATTTCCTGCATCATCTTGTCGAACTCCGCGGCGCTTAAGGCGCCGTCCTGGTCTTCGTCGTATTGGGCCACGATCTCATCGGCCGACTTGTCCGTGTAATGTTTGTCTTACAGGCATCGGGGGCAAAGCGGCAATATCTTCCGGCGCCATGCGCATTTCCTGCCGTTCGGGCTTGCCGGAAAATGATTGGCAGAAACAGCGGGTTGTGCTAGATTTTTTCTGGTTTTTAACGATCGGCCGTTGATTTCCAGGAAACCCCGGAGGTGATGAATGAAGGTTTTGTCGGTTATGACCGAAAAAGTCTTGAAGGTCAGGATGGATGATTCCCTGGAAACAATTCGCGATATCCTTGAAACGGTACCCTTTCACCATCTGTTGGTTGTTCAGGATAACAAGCTGGTCGGCATCATATCGGATCGCGATATATTGAAATTTCTTGACCAGTTTTTGCAGTCCAATGCCGTCAATAGGGATGCCGTTGTCTCCCTGGAAAGTAAAAAAGCCCACCAGATCATGACGCATCACCCCATCACGATTGACAAGGATACGAACGTCGAACTTGCCGTCAAAATCATGCTGCGGAATAACATATCGGCCCTGCCGATTGTTTCTTCAGAGGGATGCATACAGGGTATTTTGACGTGGCGTGATATTCTCAGGAGTTATATGCCTGCTTTGAAACAATGATATATTTGCGCCAATGGCATCCCTTCTGCTTCATCTGCATTGTATTATGACTCATTGTGATCATTTTTTTGTTTTTCTGGCTGTTATGTTGTTTGCCGCAGCATGCGCCGGCGGCTTCAAGGGGATGGCTCAGGTTGCAGTTACCTCCATGCCGTCCACGAATATTGTTTCGGATCCGGCGAAATATAATGTGGGCCTGACAACCAATCTGATTCCCTGGGCTACTTCATTGACGCCTGAGAAGGAGGCGCCATTGCAGTGGGGGCCGACCCCATACAGGCAGATACAGAACTCAAAAGGGACGCTTGACGTATCACCGAATTTTTCCATGTGGACCGCAGTGGTTCCGTTTGGCATGGTGTTTGTTGCCGCCAGCGAATCGCCAATGGCCCGGAACAGCGGCACGGCGCAGGTTTTTCTGGCTGACTTTTTCATGGACCGGTTTGAAGTGACCAGGGCGTTGTGGGATGACGTGGCAAAATGGGGCAGGAAGAACGGTTACGCTGACCTGCCCGTCATGCCTGCCGACCCGGCAGCGCGTTGCCAGGACCATCCGGCAACACAGGTGTCCTGGTGCGACAGCATAAAATGGTGCAATGCCCGTTCTGAAAAAGAGGGCTTGATTCCCGTCTATTACACTGATCGGGCTCAAATTCATGTATATAAAACCGGTGAACTTGATATCATTGCCGAATATGTTGACTGCGGTGCCAACGGATATCGCTTGCCTACCGAGACGGAATGGGAAGTTGCCTGCCGCGGCCATTTTGACGGCCGCTTCTATCCATGGGGCAATGATCTGCCTGACGGGACTCGTGCCAATTACTGGAACAGCGGGGACCCGTTTGACAACGGCACCACGCCGGTGGGATATTATGACGGCCATCAGGCGATACGGAATGCCGCGAACAGTCCCGTTGACATGGCCAATGACTTCGGCTTGTATGACATGGCCGGAAATGTGGCCGAGTGGTGCTGGGAAAAGCACGCCGCGCCGAAAGTTGATGAAAAAATCGGTCTGACCGTGGGAAAGGCCGGGTATCACGTCGTACGCGGCGGATCATGGCGGAGCGAAAAGCCGTATTTTCTGCTCTGCGGGTACCGCGGATATGCCCTGGCGGATATCCGCATGGACAACCTTGGATTCAGGACCGTGAGAAGACGTTGACGAAAGCAAATTGCCTTGTCGAAAGGAGAGCGCCATGATCAAGCTGACTATTGTGAATGGGTCGTGTATTTATCTGAACTGCATGTTCATCGAAATGCTGGAGGCCTGTACTTCGGACAACAACAATACCGTGGTGCGGATACACAACGGCACCACGTATGTCGTCAATGAGACGCCCGAAGAGATCATTGCCAGCGTGCAGGAATGGCACCGCAAGTGCCGGAGTAAAAAATAGAAACATAACGCGGGAATACTGTTCTTATGACTACCGGAATCGGATTATTAATGGCTTGGTTGTGTCTGCTGGCTGCCATCGTCATGGATGGCGCGAGCCTGTCCAGCTTCATGAAATTGTCGCCCGCCATCCTGGTCTTCGGCGGCACGTTCGGGGCCACCATGGCCGGATTTCCCATGAAGGAAATAAAGGAGCTTCCCAAAAAACTGGCTATCGCCTTCAGCTTAAAAAAACACGACTATGAAGGCATCATAAAAAAACTGGTGCAGTTTGCCCTTGTCAGTCGCCGCGACGGAGTGCTGGCCCTTGAAGACGAGATAGAAAAACTCAATGATGATTTCATGAAAAAGGGGCTGCAGATGGCCGTGGACGGCGTGGATTTGGAACGCGTGCGCGACACTTTGGAAACCGATCTTCAATCCCTGGCGCATTGGTACAAGGGCGGAGAGGAGTTTTTTAAGGCGCTCGGCGGGTTTTCACCCACGCTGGGCATCATCGGCACCGTGCTGGGGCTGATCATGATGTTGTCAGAACTGGAAAATTCGGAAAATATGGGCGAGGCCATCGCCTCTGCCTTTATCGCAACCATGTACGGAGTGTCTCTGGCCAACCTCGTTTATCTGCCCCTGGGCAACAAGATCAAGTCGGCCTGTGCCGAAGATATGCTTGAAAAACGGATCGTCCTGGAAGGATTGGCCGGCCTGGTGGCCGGCATCACTCCGCGCCTGATCGAACAGACATTGGTTTCCTACCTGTATCCTGAAAAAGTCTCCTCTGCCGAGGAGGGCAAGGCCGGAGCGGCCAAGAAGGGGTGATGAAGCCTTCCTGGGTGACGCATGGCAAAAAAGAAAAAAAATGTCGAGGAAGCAGAGCACGAAAACAGCGAACGCTGGCTGCTGACTTATGCCGACATGATCACTTTGCTGGTATGTTTCTTCATCATCATGTATTCCATGTCCGTGATGAATCTGAAGAAGTTCGACAAGGTGGCCATTTCCATACGATCCGGTTTCGGCGGCCGGCTCGAGGGAGGCAAGGGCACCTACGTTGCCGCGCGCGCCAACACCATTTTTGGAGAAGGACATGGGCGGCCGGGCGTCAGCGAGGTCAGCCACTTGGATCGGGAAAGGAAAAAGCTGCAGTATGTCGGCCGGCAACTGGCTCTCCTACGGCTGGACCGCGTGCTGGAGCCGATTGTGGATGTCTCGTTCGACGAGGGGAATTGCTTCCGGGTGATATTGTCGGACCAGCTGTTTTTTGCTCCTAATTGCTGCGATGTTGACCAGGAAACACGCGAACGGATATTGACGTTGGGACAATACCTCAAGGATGTCCCCAGTAAAATTACCGTGGAAGGTTATTCCGGTCCGGTTCCCGACGATGATTCCGACGTTGACAGTTGGACTATTTCCGCCGGACGCGCGCGCGCGATCATTGACGTGCTGACCAGGGAATCAGGGGTCAATCCGCGACGACTGGTTCTGCGGGCAAACGGAGAACGAACGCTTTACTCGTCGTCCCGGCGACTGGTATTGACGGCCAGCGGCGAATGGAAGGAATTGTCGTCCGCGGATGAAAATGACAACACTCAAGATCGCGTGATCGTCTGGATCCTGATCGAATGAATTTTTTCCATTCCATGACAACAAAAGACCTACCTGCTTTTACATCCGTTTGAACTGCTCGTCACGGGGCATCTTGTTTGTTCAGGATATATTTTTTCACTGTTCGCCTGTCGAGTCGCGTTCGGCGCGCCGCAACTGGTAAAAGACGGAGAAGTAGTGACAAAAGGCATCGGCGGTGAATCCCCGCCTGGTCATCAGGGCGCGGGCGGAGAGGCAAAGGGAACGGCAAGCGTAGTGTCGCCGGCCTTGACCTGACCCAATTCATTGACGATATTTCCTGATAAATCCTTTTTCCATCAAATCGGACGTAATGCCGCGTGAGCGTTTGATCATTTTTTTCGCGTTTGCGAGCAGTTCGTTGTAACTCATTTTTTTGCGGGCCAGGCCCTGTTCCTGGGCTTTCATGCCCACCGCGGCCGCTTCGCGCGGGAAAACCTCCCAGTCATCCATGGTGGGAATGATGTGCTCAGCGTCCAGTTTTTTGCCTATCATGTCCGCGAGCGCGTCCGCGGCTGCATAACACATTTCGTCGGTTATGGTTTTTGCGCGCACGTCCAGCGCTCCGCGGAAAATGCCTGGGAAGCCGACCGAATTGTTGACTTGGTTCGGGAAATCGGAGCGCCCGGTGGCCACGACCGCGGCCCCGGCTTCCTTCGCCTCCCACGGCCATATTTCCGGGACAGGGTTGGCGCAGGCAAAAACAACGGCGTCCTTCGCCATTGCGCGGACCCATTCCGGCTTGATTACACCCGGCCCGGGATTGGAGGATGCGATTACCACGTCAGATCCTGACAGGGCTTCGGCAATGCCGCCTCTTTTGTTTTCGGCGTTGGTAATCCGGCAAAGGCGCCACTTTTGGACAAAACTATCCTTTACCGATTCGATGTCGCTGCGTTCCTTGTGCAGAATTCCCCTGCTGTCCACAACCGTTGTTTTGGCCGGGTCGGCGCCGCGCCCGAAAATAAGGCGGGCCGCGGCCGTATTGGCTGCGCCGCTGCCGATGAAGGCGATTCTGACATCGCCGATTTTCTTGCCGACCAGTTTCAGGGCATTCAGAAGTCCCGACAGGATGACGGTCGCGGTGCCCTGCTGGTCGTCGTGCCAGACCGGAATTTCCGCCTTTTCGCGGAGCGTGTCCAGGATTTTGAAACATTTCGGCTGGGCAATGTCCTCGAGGTTGACGCCTCCGAAGGAAGGCTGCAGGGCCAGGACGATCTCTATTATCTTATCCGGGTCTTTTTCCTTGAGCACGATGGGGAATGCGTCCACGCCTCCCAGGTATTTGTAAAGAAGCGCCTTGCCTTCCATGACCGGCAGGCCTGCCTCCGGGCCGATGTCGCCCAATCCGAGCACGCGGGTGCCGTCGCTTACCACGGCGACCGTGTTCCAACGGTTGGTCATTTCAAAGGAAAGTTCATTATCCTTTGCAATGGCTTTGCAGGCAGAGGCCACGCCCGGAGAATACCAGATCGCGAAATCGTCGAAATTTTTCACGCGGCATTTTATCCCGGTCTCGATTTTTCCCTGGTAAAAGGGGTGCATGCGCAGGGCCATTTCGGCCGGTTTGTTTGCCTGCCGCGCCAGCGTGGCGGAGCGTTTGTCTTTTCGCTTGTCGGCGAGCGTCATTTTTTTCATGGAATAACTCCTGAAAGGATTGTTCGTGCTGCGTGAATGAAAGGGACTATATAGCCGCCGCCCGTAAAATAAAGAGAAAAATCGACAATTTCGCCGGTTTGTCGTATCCTGTCTATCAGTTGGCCGGTTTTACATAATTCCGGATGATCCGCGTGCCATGCGCAATATAATTTTTATTTCGGTATTTTTGGCGCTTGCGTTCCGCATTGATTCGCCGGTTTGCGGAGAGGGAATGAGCGTGGAACAGATGAAGACCAGAACGATGGGGTGGGCGATCAGGAGTTCCCTGAAGGCGTATTTGCGAAACGGAGATTTCCTCCAGCTCAAGCACCGGAAAATAACGGAAATCAGGAAAATGGATGAAAAGACGTTTGCGGTCCAGTATGCCGGCGCCTGGGCGGTCTTGAAAAAATGTCCGACGCTGGTGACGCGCTACCGGCTCAAACAGAATATGACCAAAGATCAGGTTTTAAGGATCATTGCCCCGCTATCGCTGCAGGATTGTCTTGAGGCGGTTGATGACATTCCGGATGAAACGCTGGTTGAGCAGTTCGAGTTATGCGTTAATGATCCGGAAAACGAGGATAAATCCCTGCACGAACAGATTGACGCCCTCATGGACAAGCTGACGAAATGATCTTCAACTTGTCGTGATATTCCTGAAGTGGCACCGGATGGCTTTTATGGCTTTTGATAGCGGCGATGCCCTCGACGCTCGCCCGGGCGGCGGCCATGGTTGTGATATAGGGAACGCGGTGCTGGATGGCCATGATGCGTATGTAACTGTCGTCAACCTTGCTTTCCTTGCCGGCAGGGGTATTGATGATAAGCTGGATTTCGCGGTTCTTGATGGCGTCCCGGATGTTTGGGCGGCCCTCATGCATCTTTTTTATAACAGTCGCCTCTATGCCGTTTTTCAGCAGAAGATTCCTGGTGTTTTCCGTGGCGAAGATGTTGAATCCGATCTTATGCAGTTTGGCGGCGATGGGCAGGAGTTCCGGCTTGTCCTTGTCGGTGACCGTCAGGAGCACGTTTCCTTCTATGGGAAGTTTGATCCCCGTGGCTTCCTGGGCCTTGTAAAATGCCACGCCGAACGATTTGTCTATTCCCATCACTTCGCCGGTGGCCTTCATTTCCGGGCCGAGAGTGGGATCCACCTCCGGGAACATGTTGAAGGGAAAAACAGCTTCCTTCACACCAACATAAGGCAGTTTTATGTCCCGTAATTCCGGGAAATCGGAGATTTTCCGTCCGAGCATGAGCAGGGTGGCCACGCGCGCCAGCGGAATGCCGGTCACCTTGGAAACGAAGGGGACGGTGCGCGAGGCGCGCGGATTGGCTTCTAGAATATATACCTTGTCGTCGCAGATTGCGTATTGAATGTTGATGAGTCCGGCCACCTTCAGTTCCCCGGCGATTCTTTCCGTGTAGTCCCTGATTGTTTTTATGTGTTTGGCGCTCAGGGTGCGCGGCGGAATGCTGCAGGCGGAATCGCCGGAATGGATGCCGGCGTATTCGATGTGTTCCATAATGGCCGCGACGAAAGTGTTTTTGCCGTCCGCAACGGCGTCAACCTCGGTCTCGATGGCGTTTTCCAGGAAGCGGTCAAGCAGCATGGGGTATTCCGGGCTGACCTTGATGGCTTCCTTGCCGTATGCGACAAGGGACTCCTCGTCGTAGATGACCTGCATGCCGCGGCCGCCCAGCACGAAGGAGGGGCGCACCATCAGGGGATAACCGATCTTTTGTGCTATGGTTATCGCCTCATCGAGCGACAGGGCCGTGCCGCCATCGGTCTGGATTATATTAAGATCGTTCATTTTCTGGCGGAAGAGTTCGCGGTCCTCGGCAAAGGCGATGCTTTGCACGCTGGTGCCCAGTATTTTTACGCCGTTTTGCTCCAGTTCCGCCGCGATATTCAAAGGCGTCTGGCCGCCGAACTGCACTATCACGCCTTCCGGTTTTTCCTTTTCATAGATGGCCAGCACGTCCTCGACCGTCAGCGGCTCGAAATATAGCTTGTCGGACGTGTCGTAATCCGTGGAAACAGTTTCCGGGTTGCAGTTGACCATTATGGATTCGTAGCCTTCATCCCGCAGCGTGAAGGCGGCATGCACGCAGGTGTAATCGAATTCTATCCCCTGGCCGATCCTGTTCGGCCCTCCGCCCAGGATCATGACTTTTTTTCTTTTGGACACGGGCACCTCATCCTTGAATTATAAAACGAAATAAATCGGCTGTGGTGGCATTTTAGTCAAAACACCCGGATAGCAAGCTTTTTTTTGAGGATTTTATTTTTGACTTTGTCGTAAAATAATGACATATCTGCTGCCGGTAGAAATATTGGCGGCTTTTGCATGGAAGGTGCAATTATGAGAGTTGCTTGGATCGGAGAGGTACGGATCAATTTTATTGGTATGATAGGACATTTTCTGGCGCTCGGCATGATTTTGTTTTTTTCCTTGGGGAAAACCTTTGCCGCTCCGTTCCGCCTGGCTGAAGAGGATAACGGCCGCACAAATACGGTCAAGGTCGCCGACACGGTCGAGATAACGCTGCCTGGCAATCCCACCACCGGCTATGAATGGGGCGTCTTTTCCTTCAACACCAATATTCTTCAAAAAACCGCTGACGCACAATACCGGCAGGCGAAGCTCCCGGGCGGTAAGTTCAGGGTTGGGGTGGGGGGACAATTCACCTTCAGGTTCAAGGCTGTCGCGCCCGGAAAAGGGGATATAAAATTGATTTATCGCCGGAATTGGGAGACGACCGCCTGCGACAGGGTTTATTCCGTTTCGATTGATGTGAGGTAGGTGGTTTTAATGCCTTTTAGTAATAAGAAACTTAAAGTCGCGCTTGTGCAGAACAACGCCGGCGGCGATGTCTCCGCGAATCTGCGGGGACTGGAAAATATTCTCAAGCGCGTGACGGATTGCGACTTGATCGCTTTCCCGGAAGTGTTTTACATCCGCGGCGCCGATCGCGATTATTGTGCCAATGCCCAGTCGCCGCAAGGCGAGGTCGTGCAATGGCTGCAACGCCTTGCCTGTGCGCGCCATGCCTGGGTTCTGGCCGGAAGTATAATCGAAAAGACCGGCGGCCGGCGGAAAGAATTCTTCAATACTTCTCTCCTGCTCGGCCGCAACGGAGAAATCGCGGCCAAATACCGTAAAATTCATCTTTTCGAGGCGAACCTCGGCAACGGCAAACGGGTGCGCGAGCGCGACGTTTATGAGGCCGGTCATCGTCCGGTCATGGTTGATATCGAGGGCTGGCGCTGCGGGTTGGCCATATGTTATGACGTCAGGTTCCCGGAATTGTTCAGGCATTATTCCGCAAAAGGCGCGCACCTGTTTTTCGTGCCGGCAAATTTCACGCAAAAAACCGGCAGGGACCATTGGGAAGTCTTGTTGCGCGCCAGGGCCATTGAAAACCAGGCGTTTGTGGTGGCGCCGAACCAGTGCGGCGCGAACTCGGCTACAGGCATCGTCAGTTACGGCAACAGCATGATCGTCGGGCCGTGGGGCGAGGCGCTTTGCCGCGCCGGTGACAAGCCCTGCGTCCTGACCGCCACGCTGGATCCGGAAGATTTGAAAAACACCAGGATCAGAATACCGGCGCTCAGGCATCGCCGCATGAGATAGCTGGACAAAATGAGATTTAATGTTTTCAGAGGATTTATCACCGCGCTACGGACCCTTACGCTTCTTCCCGTGCCCGGGAAAGAGGCGGAACGCGCTGCCGATTCGTTGTATTTTTTTCCGTTCATCGGAGAACTTCTGGGCGGACTGACGTTCTTGATCGCCTGGCCGCTGGCCGTTAAATTTGGCTGGACCTTTGGGGCGGCCTGCGCAGGAACGATAATTTTGACGCTGCTGACGCGTTTTATGCATCTTGACGGTTTGTCCGACACTGTGGACGCCTGCCTGGCCTCCACGGACCGCGCCCGGCGGCTGGAAATAATGAAGGATCCGCACATCGGCAGTTTCGGAGTGGCGGTCATTGTTTTCGCTTTGTTATGCAAGGTTGTGTCAATGGAAAGGTTGATGTCGCTCGGCCATTGGGACTGGCTGTTTTTGCCGCTGATACTTTCCAGGACCATCATGGTTCTGCTGGCAGTGACTCTACCTTATGCCAGGGCGGAGGGCGGCAAGGCTTATTCCTTCGTTAAGGATGGAAAGCAGGCGCACTTTTACGTAGCCTGGGTTTTTGCCCTCATGCTTTGTTTTCTGCATGCCGGGATATTTGGCCTTCTGGTAGTTCTGGCCGCGCTGGCTTTCGGTTTGCTGAATATGTTCTGGATGAAACGCTCTTTCGCGGGCGTGACCGGCGACTTGCTCGGGTTCGCCGGAGAGACCATGGAATGTTTCCTTTATTTTCTATTGGCCATGGTTGCCGGCTGGTTATGAATTTGTTCAAGATAAAGGTATTATTAGAGTCTTTTTTTCTAGCCGCGCTTGCCTTGGCAGCGGGATGCTCCGGCAATATGTCCTGCAAGGAAGCGCAAGCCGATGCGCCGCTCGCGTGTTCGAACGCCTGGGCCAACCTGGATTTTTTTCTTTCGCATCGAAAACCGCCACTGCCGGTCGGGGAACTCAAATTGCGGTTGGAAAATTTTCTGAGCACAAATTCCGTCAGGGGACAATACGGCCTGTATTTCGAGGATTTGAATTCAAGCGCCAGGTTCGGCATCAGTGAAACCAATACCTTCAACCAATGGAGCCTGTTAAAACTGAATGTGGCGGCGACGGTGCTGAAAAAGGTGGAGCGCAACGAAGTTTCCCTGGATCAGAGGATCAGGCTGGACCCCGCCGCGCTGGACACGGCCACTCTGTTTCCTGACATGAATCATGCCGGGGACGAGCCATCCGTGCGGCAGCTTCTGGAGCAATTGATCAGGTATTCGGACAACACGGCTTCCTTCGCTCTCAGCCGGCTTTTCACGCCGGACGAGTTCCAGGAAACTCTCCTTGCCTTGGGCACTTTGCCCGCCCCGCCGGACAAGCCAAGAAATTACCTGCCGCCGGTCTCGCCCAGGGATTATGCCAATGCGCTGCGCGACCTTTATTTTGCAAAATATCTATCGAGACCATCTTCCGACCTGATTCTGGCCTTGATGGCAAACACGGTCTATGACAGCCAGATCCGCATGGGATTGCCGCCTGAAATCAAGGTTGCTCACAAGGTGGGCTTCAATGCCGGCGGCGGTGAATTCCACGACTGCGGCATCGTCTATTTTTCAGGCGCACCGTATATTCTCTGCGTGATGAGCAAAAACAACACGCGCGAGGAGGCCGACCGCGTTATCGCCGAAATCTCGCGGCTGATTTATGAATTTTTATTGGAAACTGAAATTTGTCCTCGTTCACTTTTTGTCGTCGCATTGCCATCCGATGTGTTCTTGTTTGATTTTTTGCCGGACAATGGGCGAGGTGTATTGAACTGAAAAATTTTGCCTTGGCCGTTTTTCATAAATGTTAAAAAATAACAAAAAATGTGTTGACATATACCCCGGGAATTGGTTTCTTGATAAAAATATATTTTAGAGGGACATGAAAAGCAGACGAGAGAAGGGCATAAAGCATTTCTTGCCGGCGCTTGTTGTAATAATGAGCGCCATTTTTATTTCCGGGATTGGTGTAATCGGCAGCCCTTCCATTCCAGAGGCTGGTGCATCCGCGGCGTCGGCCGTCATCGGCTCTGCCCAGGTTCTTGAACCTGCGGAAACGGACGTGGATGTCGAACGGTCCATGACCATGAATTCGGTTGCGCAGCCGGGATGCCGCGGGCGCGACAGGGACGGCGACTATGACGGATTCACGGACGAAGAGGAAAGAAGCTTGGGGACAAATCCGCGTGATGCAGGCAGCCATCCGACCCTGGCGGATAATCATGACAAACTTTCAGCTTGGTGGCCTTTGGCGAATAATGCGGACGAGGCTCTCGCCGGCGAACAAAATGGGGTATTGGTGAACGGCGCGAAATTCAAACAGGGGACACTGGAGCTCGACGGCCGCAAGGCATACGTGAATTTCGGGTCCTCTCCGGCCTTGAGTTTTTGCAACGATTTTTCATATAGCCTGTGGCTCAAGCCGAAGGAAAACAGAGATTTCGAGCGGGTGCTGGGGAAAATCAAGAGTCGGACCGGGGAGAGCGAGTATTGTCTTTTCATCGGATATTTTGGCCGGATCTGGAGCGTGCTTTCATCGGACGGCAGCCTTGACTGGAACAAAAGTCTCTGGCAGGGGACGGTTTTGCCTGTGGTCAAAAAGAACAAATGGCTGCACGTGGGGGTAAGTCCGAGCCGGACTGGCGGTCCGAGCCGGACTGGCGATCCAAGCTGGACTGGCGGTCCAAGCCGGACTGGCATCATGGCAGAAGGCGCGTTGATGTATGTTAATGGGCAGAGGGTCTGGACCTTGGATTTCGGCATTCATGAGTTGACCAATATTTTTAATGGCACTGCGGATCTGACCCTGGGCACGTTCGACGTTCAGGGAACAAAAGTGGAAGATGCGTTCAAGGGCAATATGGCCGGGATGATTTTCTGCAATGAAGCTTTGAGCGACCTGGAGATGAAGGAACTTTACTTCCTTGGATATAACGGCGACCTGATCGGCTACGTGAATCGCGACAGCGACGGGGATGGACTGGTTGACTGGTGGGAGCGGAAATATTTTTCCGACATAAGGCGGAACGGCCTGACCGATTCGGATGGCGACGGCCTGACCAATGCGCAGGAACAGCAGTTGGGCACAAATCCGAATTCCCTGGACACGGACGGAGACGGGTTTTCTGACGGGGAAGAAGTGACGGCGGGAAGCGATCCGCTGAATGCAAACTCAACGCCTGTGCCGAAAAAGGTTCTACTGGAGGTTGGTTCCGAGCATGGCGGCTGCATGCCTTCCGCAGGCACGCATGAGTATGCTCTTGGCAGCACGGTGAGCTGCTACATCGCCGAGTCTCCTTTGACTGAGGGCAGTACGCAATATGTTTCCATTGGCTGGACCGGAACGGGCAGCATGCCGTCCTCAGGCACGAACCTTGAAATTACCGCCATCCTGCAGACGAATTCCGCCATCAACTGGCTTTGGACAACGAATTACTGGCTGGGCTTGAGCTCCGGCGAACATGGAGCGGTACTCGGAAAATCCGGCTGGTATGGGATTTTTTCAATCGTCAGCATCGGCGCCACGGCAACGAATGAATACTGGCAATTTGCGGGCTGGTCTGGAGACGTGGAAGGACTGGACACCAACGCCAACCCTGTTTCAATCCTGATGGACCGTCCGCGCACTCTGCGGGCGATTTTTGAGACGACCTTGCCCCCGGACCCGGCCGAGGTGGCGCCGGCAATGAAAAAAGGCGAGGCGGGCATTCTTGGGAAAAATATTTCGTTTTTGTATTCGGGGGAGAATAAAATCCAGACCGGGGCGGACACGAACGCGTTTGAGGTTAAACGCCTGGCGGTTGTTAGGGGGAAGATTCTTGATCGCGGGGGAAATGTATTACCGGGAGTAACCGTAACCATAGCAAATCATCCGGAATATGGGCAGACATTGAGCAGGCTGGACGGCTGGTATGACATGGCGGTGAACGGTGGTTCCGCCATAAGCGTGGATTTTCATAAGGATGGATTTTTGCCGGTGCGGCGTACCATTGACAGTGCCTGGCAGGAATTTTCGGTCTTGCCGGATGTATGCCTGATTCCAGCCGATCCTGTTGGAACATTGATACAATTCGGCGCAACGAACGCGCAGGTGGCGCGCTCGAGCGTGGTTACGGATCAGGATGGCGCGCGGCAGGCTACGGTGATAATTCCTTCCGGAGTGCAGGCGTTTCTGGTGGATGATCTTTCGGCTACGCAGGCGGTTGACCAATTGACCATGAGATTTACGGAATACACCGTGGGCTCGAACGGACCGGCGTGCATGCCTGCGGAACTGCCGTCAAGCTCGTTTTACACGTATTGCGTGGAATTATCCGCCGACGAGGCGGAAGGGAAGACGGTGAAGTTTGATCAGCCGGTGAGCTTTTACGTGGATAATTTTCTGGGCATGCCGGTGGGGTTGAACGTGCCTGCGGCGTATTACGAATGGAAAGGATGTCCGGGGTGGATGGCGGAGCCGGACGGCGTGGTGCTTCAAATAATCGGGACAAACGCGCAGGGTCAGGCGGAGATTGACCTTGACGGCGATGGATTGGCGGAAGACGAGCCAGGACTGGAAGAATGGGGGATTACGGCGGAAGAACGGACTGAACTGGCGAAATTGTATGCGCCGGGAAAAAGCCTGTGGCGGGTGCGGGTTGAGCATTTCAGCCCATGCGATTTGAATTATCCATTTTACGTTGCTCCGGATGGGGCGAAATATCCGGATGTCAAGGTCAAGGAAAAGAATGAAAAAGTAAAAGGCGAATCCCGGCAGGACACGGGGGGATCCATCGGGATAGAAAGCGATTCTTTCAACGAGACGCTGCCCGTGGCCGGCACGGGCTATGAATTGAATTACACCAGCGCCCGCATTTCGGGGTACAATCGTTCCATAGGGATTCCCGTGACCGGAGACGAAGTTCCGGAACTGGTCAAACGGGTTGAGGTGGAAGTAAATGTGGCTGGACGGACATTTACCAACATTTTCCCTGCCCAGGCCGATCAGGTATGGGATTTTGAATGGGACGGGAAAGACGCCTATGGCCGCAATATGACTTGGGCGCAGAAAGCCGGCGTGACGGTGGGTTATGTCTATGACGGCTACTATGGTTTTACTGATCAACGGAACGGCGGCAGAACATTCGGGACAATGGACGGCGTTAATATTCCCGGTGAAATCGAGGGGCGCGCGGATGTGGTGTTGAGCAAAGGTGCGGAAATAACGCTGGGCAGAGCGGATGTCCGTCAATGGGGCATGGGTGGCTGGATGCTGGGGATTCATCACGCCTATGATCCGGCTAATCAGATCTTGTATTATGGCGATGGCCGGGAAAGCAGCGGGAAAACGCATACGTTTTTACGTTGCATTAAAACAGTTGCCGGAACAGGCAATGCGGAATATTCCGGGGACGGCGCAGCGGCAAAGGAAGCAGCCCTGAACCGGCCGACGGATTTATATTACGGTCCGGATGGGACGCTTTATATTGCCGATGCGGGAAACAACCGGATACGTAAAATTAGTCCGCAGGGAATAATTACCACCATCGCCGGGACAGGAACGGCCGGATATTCGGGTGACGAAGGATTGGCGATCAATGCTGAATTGAATAATCCGGTGAGCGTGGCCGTGTGCGCGCATGGGGTGGTTTATATTTCCGACAACGGCAACAACGTTATCCGGAAAGTCACGCCGGACGGAATTATTCGCACAATAGCCGGAGATGGAACAGAGGGGTATGCAGGTGATGGCGGGCCGGCCGTGAATGCCCAATTGAATAATCCGTTAGGGATTGCCGTTGATAAAGAGTGTGCAATATATATTGCCGACAATGGCAACTGTCGTGTGCGGAGAATTGGGCCCGATAAGCGGATTAACACGATTGCCGGGATAGGAGAAATTAATTGGACGGAATGGCAGAGCGGCATGGGCGACGGCGGGCCAGCCATTAATGCCGGCTTCTTCTGGTTGTGGGATGTGGCCGTGGCGGATGATGGCTCAATCCTGGCGGTGGATTATGGAGATGGTCGTGTGCGCAAAATTGGGAACGATGGTATAATTAACACGGTATATACGAAGAGTGTTCCCTGGTTTACTTGCAGGTCGGTGGCTGCCAAACCGGGGAGTTCGTCGTTTTATGTAGCAGAATTCATGCTTATGTTTCTTTGTCCTTCCCTTGTCTGGGAAGTTTCGCCGGATGGTACTTCCAGGCGCGTGGCAGGGATAGACGACTGGGATGCGCCCTTTGGTGACGGCGGACCGGCAACTGCGGCATATCTGGATGACGCGGAAGGCGTTTGTTTCGGGGCAGATGGTGTCTTGTATATTGCCGATACTAAACATAACAGAATCCGATCGGTAAAATGTGATTATCCCGGATTCAGCAATGACGAAATAGTGATCGCATCCGAGGATGGGGCCGAAATCTATGTATTTGATGAGGTGGGTAGACATTTGCGGACGCTGGACGCTGCCACCAAGTCCGCGCTCTACGCTTTCTCTTATACCTCCGAGGGTTTGCTGGAAAAAGTCACTGACGGCGATGGCCTGGTCACCACCATCGAGCGAGATTCGTCCGGCAATCCCACGGCCATAGTCGGCCCATACGGCCACCGCACGGAGATGAAGCTGGACGCCAACGGCTGGCTGACGGAACTGACCAATCCGGCAGGCGAAAAGAACCTGATGACCTATACCACCAACGGCCTCCTGACCGGCGTGGTCAGCCGCCGGGGTTTTGAATTCAGGCAGGAATATGGTCCGGATGGCAGAATTATGAGCAACGCCGACCCGGTCGGAGGAGGTAACTCGTTGGTTAACCAGGAATTGACCAATGGCTGGGTTGTGGCGATAGCCGACGGCCTTGGCCGGACAAACACGCATATTGTGGAACGTCAGACTGACGGCACGGAAACAAGAAAGATCATTGACCCGGCCGGGCTTGAAATAAACAGGACTGAAACGCCGGAAGGAAATGTAACCATCAGCCACCCGGATGGCACGCAGATAACAATGCAGCAGGGGCCAGATCCGCGCTTCGGCATGCAGTCGCCCATTGTAAAACATCGGGAAATATCAACGCTTTGGTATTCCTGGAACGTCATGGATTACGAACGCATTGCCGGTTTGTCAGATCCATACGATCCTTTGAGCATGACGAACATGACCGAATATCTGACCGTGAACGGCAGAACGTGGGCCAGCCAATACACGGTTGAGGATAGAACCATGGTCAGCGTCACCCCCATGGGCCGGCAAAGTATTGTAAAGACTGATGCGCAGAGCAGGCCAATCCAAACTGAGATCCCCGGATTATTCCCGACGGCATTTGAATATGATACACATGGCCGAATAATGCGACTTACGCAAGGCACGGGCATGGATACGCGTGATATATGGTTCGGTTATTCATCAGATGGTTTTCTGCGGTATATTACCAATAATTTTGGGCAGACTGTGCAGTTTCTGGCGGATCGGATTGGACGTGTAACAAACCAGGTTTTGGCCGATGGGCAAATCGTACAATTACGGTATGACCGCTCAGAAAGTCTTGCGGGTTTAACGCCGCCAGAGCGGACAGAGCATGCGTTCAGTTATACGCCGGTAAACCAGATGGCTGAATATTTGCCGCCGGATTTAACTTCAGGGCCAACGCCGACACGTTACACATATGACACGTCACGGCGCATGACAAGCATTATCCGGCCCGACGGACAAATCGTTACCAACGAATATGATTCAGCCGGCAGGTTGAGCGCGATTGGCTGGCAGAACAATCGCGTTGAACTGGCTTATGATTCGGCCGGGCGAGTAGCGCAATCCCGCATGTCGGACGGAGTGAATCTTGATTATACATATGACGCTTTCCTGCCAATATCGGTGAGT
>Ga0074199_1000724_pt1 | contig 42957 bp, 36 predicted proteins | sample EPASupsiteSAE347_FD_64528 | JGI IMG/M metagenome (GOLD analysis project Ga0074199, IMG submission 64528) | Bioremediated contaminated groundwater from EPA Superfund site, New Mexico - Sample SAE3-47 | ecosystem: Environmental > Aquatic > Deep subsurface > Groundwater > Contaminated ... | reverse complement strand
TCGGGGATTAAGTGTTTTAACTAAATCTGAATCATCTACACCTCGTTCATCTTCGGAAACAAGTTCCTCATCAGATTCGAGTTCGTCTTCTGGAACACACTCGTCACAAGAATCATCCTCCAGTTTACAAGACTATTATAATCAAGGTCTGAGTCTTTGGCAAAATAGCAGACCTAGTGATGCAATCCCCCTCTTTTTAATGGCAATTCAAATTGATGAAAGCAATCCTTCTGTCGATCCTTACCAACTTGGATCAGATTATAGAATGTTAGGATGGTCATATATTGACAATGGGCAATACGACAACGCTATATCTCCATTAAAAAGAGCGATTGACATCAACGCCAATGATGCCTGGGCACCTTATCATCTGGGACGTGCTTATCAATCTTTGAAGGACTACAATAACGCGGTCTATTATTTTAACTTAGGATTACAACGTGCTCAAACATATTATCCCACGGAAACTTCTTTGTATCAGACTATGAAAAGCGCGCGGGATGGGGTTGTATCGTTACAACAACAATCTGAAACAACTACGACGCCATCACCCACGAAAGTCACTTCAGTGCAAACAAATTCTCCATCTTCTACAAAATCATATACTACACAATCAACGACTGAAGACACTCAATTAAAAGAATATAAAAATAAAGGATATTCCCTCTATGCAGAGGAAAAGTATGATGAGGCAATTGAATATTATGACAAGGCACTATCTTTAGCACCCAACGATGTCACCTCTTTATATTTCAAAGGTAATTCTTTGCTGAATTCAAAGAAATATGATGAAACAATAGAAATTATGGATAAAATAATCTCAATCAATCCTCCCAGTACTCAATGGGAAAATAGGGTTGCTGATGCTTGGGCTCTTAAAGGAATGAGTTGGGGTAATAAAGGAACGATAGAAAACGATCTAAATGATTATGAATCGGCCCTTATGTGTTATAATATAGCATTAGAAATACAACCAAACAATCAACAAAGTAAGGATGGCAAAAAAATCATTTTAAAACAGATGGAAATTATTAAAACATCCCAAACATCTTCTAAACCTTCATCAATAAGTCCAGCTACAGGACTTATTGTAGCCCGAGTTTCAGATGAGGCAACTCAACAAAATGAAGGGGAACCACTTCCCTATGAATATACTGTAAATAGAGATGGTCATCAAGTGGATATCACTCTTTCAAAACTAAATAATCTTCTCTCTAAAAATGAAAAAGGTGAGATGGTTGGATATTATATTCCAATAAAAATTACTGGTGTGCAAAAGGGGGACCAAATCACAATCCAATATGACGATCCTATCCCATGGTTCGGCCTAGGAAAGCCAGTTGGATATGTTAAAGTTGAAATCGCCAGTAAATCAACCGCGTGGATTCCAAGCTCTCCTAAATTAAAATTTACATGGAGGAGTAAAGAGGGTCAACAAGGTCAAGGGATAAGTGGGGAGAATAGAATTGAAAGTATGGGTGCCAATGTAGCTGGATATCCCAATGGGGCAGATACTTTATCAATAAATGTTGCATCTCTTGGAAAAGAGTGGCTTGGAATTGGGGACGAAATAAATCAGGGGGACGTGGAAATTAAATTGTGGGTTTTTAATTCTCAAACTTATGGTATAAAAGTGTTTACTGAGGCCTATGAAAAATCAAAAGGTTTAGCAGTTATTTCGGCGCTTTCAGGTTAAACTCAGTAATTCTCTTATTTAAAAAACGGGACTTGAAAATGATTTGCGTACGGGCCGTTGCCCAGCGAGGGCTCGCAAGACGCCCGAGCGACTCCGAGCGTAGCGAGGAGGGGTCTATCATACTCCAATCAGTTACTCTCGCTCCATAGATTTCACCATTTTATCGATATACTGCTGAAATTCCGGATCCGCATTCTGTTCTTCAAAATATTTTATTTTACATGTCCAGTCTTTGGATCTTTCGACTCTGTTCTTACACACTTTGCATTTTGTGGATTGATAATGACGAATCATGTTTTTTAAGCTGTGGCCTATTGCCCCGCCGCCATATTTACACCAAATTGCCTTCATCCCTAATGATGGAAGTCCGATGGATTGACCTAATGGACTAGGTGAAATATAAGAAATTCTGAAATGGCTGCAATATCTCAAATATTCCGTTGGATCCATTTCATCCAAAGCGGGCAGTATTGTATCTTTTGTTAATTTATCAGGATTTTTAAAATCAAATCCCATCACTTCGAGATGTTTACGTGTTGCTTCTTTTCCTTCCGAAATGAGTAACTCCTCAACTGATTCTTTTTGAGGGGGTACTGCCAATGGGTCTGGATGTTCATCAATCGTTATTAACAATTCATTACATTTTTCGACGTAACCGGTGCATCCCTCATCGATAGCAATTTGTTTAGCTTTTTCCAAGTACTCTTTTGCCAGATCAAGATCTCCTGACCAATAAAAATACAAGAAAAGATCAAAGTAACCGTTTTGTAAATGATCTTTATTCGTTTCGGTCTTTAATAAATCAATAAATAATTGAATAAAGGGGGCACGGGTTTTCGCTTCGGCCTGCATTATTTCAGGATTGATAAATCCCAATATTTGAATTTGGTAAATTATTGATTCAACTGCAATCGCAAGTGCCAAAATTAACTCAGACTTATAGCGGCCTTTATTTAATTCTAAAATCGATTGTCCCATGGATAAAAAGATACTTTTTCGAATTGAATCCAATGCTTGGACATCTAATTGATAGATAACTAAAAAAGTGCCTTCACCCTCTCTTTCATCATATTTTTTCGCGTATAACACCCTTGAAAGTTGAGAATCAATTCGAACTAAATAAAGTCGATATCGCATAATTTTGAGCAAATGCTTATAATTTGGTGTTGAAATTTTATCAGCAAGCTCGATTCCTTGCCTGGTGAGATCTAAAATTTTAGGATGTTCTTCAATTTTTGAAGAATCCGATTGAAAAATCAGGTTAAGGATGGCATTTAACTTATAACTATCATCATCAGGAGATGAAGCCACTTCTTCGAATAATTTTTTCGCCTCATCGAATTCTCCGGATTTTGTTTTATGAGAAGCTAAATCTAATGAAATTGCTTTTAACTCTTCACGATGTCGATTCCTGGTTTTTTCAAGTTCGGTTGGATAAATTGCCTCCCCAATCCCCAAATCAGAGACTTGGTGTCGGGCAATCCTTTTTTGGGCAGTTAATACTTGATCCTCTAGTTCTTTCAGATTTTCAAGTTTATGGAGTAGTTTTATTCTTTTCGTAGATTTATTAGACCAATCTGGATCTTCTTGATCTAAAACATCCCAAACATATGGTTGAATTATGACCCAATAGAATTGATCACATTTTTCATAATATTTTATCAATACAACAGGAATTCCCTGATTTGCAAACAGATTGATATCATCGATATCTAAATCATGATATGGTTCAGGTACACAAGGTTCTATTGTTGATTTCAACTGAACGTAAAAACTCGTTTTTGTTACTTTCTGTTTTTTTTCGATAAAACTACTGCAAATACGTACATCAAAATCTAGGCCAAAATCATTTGTTAGCTGGTTTACAACCCAGTCACTCAGTAATACTGTCAGTTTTCCGACAGAAATCTGAGAATATTTTTGATTTGTTGACCGTTCTTTTGTCATCGGTAATTATGGATTATAATGAGCCGATAAATAGATTCGCTATTTATTTGCACATAATTGGAATCAGGGACTCATTCGTACGATACCTCAAAGGCTCAGTTCCGCCTACCCCGCCACTGCCAGCCACCCGGCAAAAATGACAACCTGCACAACCGTCAGGGGCAGCCCCACCCGCATAAACTCAAAGAACGTCAGAGTCGCCCCCTGTTTCTCCGCGTTCTGGACAATGATCACGTTGCTTGCCGCCCCCAGGATCGTGAGGTTGCCGGCAATGGTGCTCCCGGCCGCAAGCGCCATCAGCTGGGCCGTGCCGGCACCGGCCTGCACCACGAGCGGCTGGAAGAGCGCCACGAACGGGACATTGGAGATGAACTGGCTGACAATCACGCTCGTCCCGAGCAGCAGCGGGACCGAGGAGAGCATGGCGCCATCCACTATCGACTGGAAGAAGCCGGTCTGCCAGACGCTTGCCATTAAGACGAACATCGCGGCAAAGAAGACGAGCGTGCACCAGTCGATGGTTTTGAGGATCGTAAAGCGCTTCTCGGAGAAGAGGATGATGGGAAGCGCTGCGCCGATCGCGATCAGCGGCAGGGTCACGAGCATGGAGCTGAATGCGAGCGATGCAATCACGTTTGCGGCCGCGAGCAGCAGGATGATCGCAAGCGAGATCTTGACGAGAAGCGTGAGCCGCTCGTCACCGGGCGTTGCAGGAAGGATCGCGTACTCGCGGACCGCGAACTCTTCCCTGTAGAACCAGCGCAGGATCGCGTACGCAGCGGCAAGGCCAAGAAGGGTCGGGACCGCGAGGTACAGCGCAAACGTGACAAAGGGCGAGACCATGCCGGCGTTTACCGCAACGAGGAGGTTCTGGGGGTTGCCGATCGGGCTCATCACGCTGCCGGTCGTGATCGCAACCGCGAGCGCAAGCAGCAGGAGTTTCCGGGAAATTTTACGGTCTGCAGCGAGCGCGAGCACAAGCGGCGTCCCGATCACGGCCAGCGTGTCGTTCATTAAGACTGCCGAGCCGATGCCCATGCCAAAGAGGATGAAGAGCACGACCTGGCCGGGATTCTTCGCACGGGAAAAGAACCGCCGGCCGATCTCCGCGAGATAGCCGCTCGCAACGAGCGCCTCCCCGACCACGAACATCCCGAAGAGGAAGAGCATCACGTCGATGTTGATCGCGAGCGCTGCATCGTAGGGAGAGATCTGGCCGGTGACGAGCACGGCTGCCGCTCCGCCGAGCATGATCTGCCAGATCTTAAGACTGAACCGGCCGACCTGCCGGACCGCGATTAAGAAAAAGACGACTGCGAGGATGACGAGGGGGATGTACATACGGGATCGTTCCTATGCCCGGACCTGCCGGAAGGATTCTGTACCGCGGTCCGGCACCCGGGCCCGGCATGCTGAAAACCTAGGGGGTGTGCTGGACATGCCAGTGCACGAGGATCCCGTCCTCCATCCGGCTGACCTCGTCAAGCCTGAGCCGGCAGAACCCGGACTCCTGCACAAATCCCGGGCCATCCGCGAGCGTGGGGGCGTCCTTCCCGCCGATGACGATGTTCCCGATGAACGTGTAGATCTCGTCGACAAGGCCGGCCGAAATAAGCCCGGCGATCAGGGTCCCGCCCCCTTCCACCATCAGCCGCCGGATCCCCCGGTCCCCGAGTTCATCCAGCAGGCGGGAGAGGTCTACCTCCTCCTCGCCGGCCACGATCACGGAGGCATGCGGCGCAAGTGCCGCGAGACGGGCCGGGTCGGCCGCACGCGAGACCGCGATAATCCGTTCCCCCGGTTCCTTGTGGAGGATCTTGGCGCCGGGAGGAGTACGGGCCCGGCTGTCCACCACGATGCGGACCGGGTGCAGGGGAGCCCCCCGGCCGAGCCGGCCCTGCCGGTTCTCGTCCGATTTCACGGTCAGGGACGGGTCGTCCGCAAGGACCGTGCCGATCCCGACCATCACCGCATCGCAGCCGGCCTTGAGGGCGTCGACCCGGGCAAAATCCCGGGATCCGGAGATCTTCACCTGCCGGCGCTCCCGGGTCGAGAGCTTGCCGTCGGCGCTCATGGCGGTATTGACAATCACGTGGGGGCGCATCTTTATCGTTGGTTGCCCCCCTGCGTATATCAACCCACCGTTTTTCCAGGTCAGGATCCTTACGGCTCCGTTGCCGGCGGCAGGGAACATCATAGAGACTTTAAAATAACAAGAACTTCAAAAAACGAACTGGTATGGGAGAGACGGTCGCAAAACAGATCGGCATCGGGATTCCCGACGCCGACCTGGTCCGGATCATCGTGATCGGCGCACTCACGTTCTCGTGCATCCTGCTCGAGACCCTCGCGATCTCGCGTCCCATCAGCCTGATCGTCACCTCGCTCTTCTTCATCCCCATCGTCTATGCCGTGTACTCCTTCCCGCGCACCGGCCTGTACGTGGCCGGCATCTGCGCCCTGGCATACCAGGCCGTGGGATACATCATCCTGTTCCCGGACCCCGAGGCGATGATCGGGGTCACCGGCGAAGCGGTGCTCTTCATCGTGATTGCCGTCATCTTCACGTACTTCATCGGGAAGATCCGGGAAGGCGAGATCCGGTACCGGACCATCTACGAGCACTCCCAGCTCGGCATCCTGCTCTTCGACACCCGGAACTTTGCGATCAAACACCCCAATGCGAAGTTCCTTGCCATGCTCAACTACCCGGCAGAAGAGATAGCGGTGACGGGCATGACCGATCTCTTCCTCACCCCCCGCGAGAAGGAACGGTTCCTCGAACGGCTGGCCAAGGAGACCACCACCTCCGACTTCGAGACCCGGTTTGCCACGAAAGCCGGGGCCTCCTGCTGGGTGAACCTCTCCTGGGACCGGATCGACGAGAATACCCTCAGCTGCTCGATCATCAACATCAACTCCCGGAAGCTTGCCGAGAAACTGAACACCGACAACATGATGAAGTACCGGATCCTGACCGAGAACACGCCAACGAGTATCCTGATCCTCCAGAACGGGACGATCCGGTACGCCAACCCGTCGTTTGCCGCGTTCCTCGGGTTCACGACCCTGGAGAGCGCGAACAAGGATCTCGTCTGGTTCATCGATCCCGCGGACCAGCCGCTCTTTACCGAATTCATGGAGGAGCGGGGAAAGAAAAAGATTGGGACCATGTCGCAGGTCTTCCGGTTCGTGACCAAGCGGAAGGAGCCGCGTATCGGCACCCTGCTCGCAACGCCCATCCGGCACCAGGACAGTCCCGCGATACTGGTCAACATCGTCGACATCTCCGAGAAGCAGCGCCTCGTGGACCAGATCCAGCAGGACAACGAGCGGCGCCGGGGCATCATCGTCACGGTGGCCCACGAGCTCAGGACGCCGCTCCAGCCCATCCTCGGGTACCTGAACCTCCTCCTCTCGGACCCGGACGGGTTCGCGATCCAGGACGATACGAAGAAGATCCTGGAGCGCTGCCTGGTCAGCGTGGACCGCGAGCGGGAGATCATCAACCAGATGCTGGACCTCTCCGTGCTCGAGAGCGGAAAACTGAACCTGACGAAGACCGAGTTCTCGCTCCTCCCCCTCGTCCAGAAGGTACTTGACGGGGGCGGTTATGCCGCCAGGGCTGCAGTCTCCGTGGACATCGACAACAGCGTCACGGTCTTTGCCGATATGGACAGGTTCTGCAACGTGCTGGACTCCGTCTTCAGCAACGCGGTCAATTATTCCAAGCCCCCCCGGAAGATCGACATCGTCTATCATTCGGATAACGGAGACACCCCCCATCCCCTCGCGATCCGGGACAACGGTGTCGGGATCCGGGCGAACCAGTTCGACGCGATCTTCGAGCCGTTCCAGCTTGCCGACGGCAGCACGCTCTCCCGCAAGTACGACCGGCTCGGCCTCTCCCTCTCCATCGTGAAGAAGATACTCCAGATGCACGGCGGCGACATCACCGTCGAGAGCGAGGTCAATGCCGGCAGCACGTTTACCATTCATCTCCCCAAAGGACGTGAACCATGACCAAGAAGATCATGCTTGTAGAAGACGACCAGCCCATCCTCGACATGATGGATATACTCCTGCGCAGGATCGGCTACGAACCAGTACTGGTGCCCGATGTCCAGGATGCGCTCCGGCGCGTGCAGAGCGATCCGCCGGCCCTCATCCTGCTGGATATCATGATGTCGCCGGTCAACGGCTGGGAGTTCCTGGAAACCATCAGGAACGAGTACCAGATCCGGGACCTGCCGGTGATCCTTTTCACGGCATCTCCCTCGGTCAGGGAACGTATCGACGAGATGAACGACCCCCGCCTTGGCGTGCTGCAGAAACCGGTCTCTATTGTGGAACTCAGGGCCGGCCTGGAACGGTTCCTGGGACCGAATCCCGACAGCCAGTAAACGCCTGCCGGGTTCTGCCAACGAAGGGTCACGGGGCCGGTTCGGAAGGGGAGTCCGATCGGGCGTCCTGAACTTTTTTGAATTCCTCGGTGATCCCGCGGGAGATCCGGTGGATATCCTGCCCGAGGTTGTGGATCTCCTCCTCGATATCGGACCGGTGTATCCCGGCTTCTGTCTTCTTGCGTTCCTCGTCAACTCCGTCCGGCAGTGTCATGGTGCATCGCTCCGCTGTCGTATGTACGTATTCTCGTGGCGCAGGGCATAAAAAAGGTGCGGTAAATCTCCCGTGCAATGGCTGATCGGGGGTCCCGACGCGATCCCGGCACCGGGTCATCCGGCCTTTTTTTAGTTCATATCGCGGTTATCAGCCGGACACCCGCAAAACGATGAACGGCCGGCTTTCGGGAATCGTCCTGCACCGGAAACTGCCACGATGCGATCAGATGCCGGACGGCTTTATGAAGTGCCGGCCCAGGTCGGCTGCGGCCTGGTCCGTGGAGAAGATGATGAGGGCGTCGCCGGCCTGCAGTACGGTAGCGGCATCCGGCTGGGCCGTGGTTTTGCTCTCGCGGCGGAGCCCGTAGTCCGAGATGCCGTACGAACCCTTCAGGTCGAGTTCCCTGATCGATTTGCCCTCGGCAAAGGAGCCCGGCTCCACGGTGAGCATGTGGATGCGCAGGGATAAAAGGACGGTGTCCATGCCCATCGTGGGCTTGTTCTCCCCGTTCCGGGTGAACTTGGCGTACCCCCAGTTCTGGATCTTGCCCACGATCTTGGCGATCTCGGTGTCCGGCAGCCGGTACTTCTTCAGCGCCCGGGAGAAGATCTCCTTGGCCGCCTCGAACTCTTCGGATACGACTTCGTCTGCCCCGAGGTTCAGCAGGTACTGGGCGTTCCGGATATGCTGGGTGCGGGCGATGATGTAGATCGCGGGGTTCATGCGCCGGGCGGTATGGACGATCCGGGGCGTGGCCTCCGGGTCAGAGACAACGACCACCAGCGCCCGGGCAAAAGCGATCCCGGCATGTTCGAGCAGGGCCTCCTGTGTTGCATCGCCAAAGAGGAAGAACGGGCGGCGGGCTGACTTTTCGCGCCTTATGATATCCGGGTTCAGCTCGATGACCATGTAGGGGATGCCGGTGATCTCGGCCGCCCGGGCCACGCTCTTTCCGGTGATACCGTAGCCGGCAATGATGATGTGGTCGGTGAGGGGCTTGGCGGGCACCTCCGGTTCCCGGCCCGCCGCCCGGTCCCGCAGGATCTGCCGGGGCGCATATTTATAGTAGAGCTCGACCACGCGTGGTGCAGCGCCCATCATGAACGGCGTGAGGGCCATCGTGATGATCGCGGACGCGAGGAAGAGCTGGTAGATGCTGTCCGGGATGAAATTGGCGTCAAGGCCGGTCTGCGCCAGCACGAACGAGAACTCCCCGACCTGGCAGAGCGCGAAACCCGCGATGATGGAGATGCGGGCCGGGAGGCCCAGGACCGCCACGGCGAACATGCCGGTCAGGATCTTGATGCCGATGATCAGGATCACGATCCAGATGATGAGCAGGATGGTCTCGTTGCTGGAGAAGATGCTCTTGGTGTCGAGCAGCATCCCGATCGAGAGGAAGAAGACCGCGGCAAAGAGGTCCCGGAACGGGATAATGTGGCTGAGCGCGTCGATGTTGTAATCCGATTCGCCGATGATCAGGCCGGCGAGGAATGCGCCCAGCGTGAACGAGAGGCCGGCCTGGTTGGTGAGCCAGGCCACGATCACGCAGATGCCGGCCACCGTGATGAAGAAGAGCTCGCGGTTCCGCTGGGAGGCCACGCGGTACAGGAGGCCGGGGATCACCCACCGGGCGAGGATGACGATGATGATTAAGATCAGGGCGACCTTGGCGATCTCGATGGGGAGCGATCCCAGATCGAGGCCGCCGGTGCCCATGAAAACGGGGGTGATCAGGATCATCGGGATGATGGCGAGATCCTGGAAGAGGAGGATCCCAAAGAGCGTCCGGCCCTGCAGGGTGTCCACTTCCCGGCGCTCCTGCAGGATCTTCATCACGATTGCCGTGCTGGAGAGCGAGATGATGAACCCGAAGACGATGGCGGCCTTGGGGGGGACCCCGATAAGGTAGGTTGCGGCCGCGATGGCGACGATCGTGGTGCAGAGCTGGGCGAGGCCCCCGATGATGACGATGCGCCAGGACTTGAGCAGTTTCTCGAACGAGAACTCGAGGCCGATGGTGAAGAGCAAAAGGATGATCCCGATCTCGCCGAGGGTCTCGATCGTGGACTGGTCGGTGATGATCTCAAGGCCGTACGGCCCGGCGAACATGCCGATGATAAGGAAACTGACGATGCTCGGCAGCTGGTATCTCTGCCCGACATAGAGGAGGATGATCGAGATGATGCCGATGCAGACCAGCGAGAGCATGAAGTCCATTACCGGATCCTCCCTGCAGGTATGGCACGTACGACACCGTCATCTGGCCCCGCATCCCGTCGGGAACGTTCCCGGTCCATGGTGCGCGGAACGGCAGTATGGAGATGGCGCGGGAGGGATGAACGGATCGTGAAGTAGCGGGTCATAAAAGAGACAAGTGCAGGTGTCAGTGCCCCAGGCCTGATTTGAACAGGCGACAACCAGATCTTCAGTCTGGCGCTCTCCCGGGCTGAGCTACTAGGGCAGGGATACAAATGTTGTTCCTGTTGACTAATAAATGATGTGGGCGAAACGCGGTACCGGAAACGCGGTAGTCCTCCTGTCCTTTTTTATACGCCGGCATGTCAGTAATGATCAATGCCATCCGCGGATACCGGGGACGATTCGGGGCTTTCGCGCGCGGTGAAGAGCCGGGCCGCGAGGGTCGTCCACCTGACCCACAATGATCTCGATGCCGTGGGAGCGGATGCGATCCACAAGATGAAGTTCGGGAAAGACGGGGTCTTCACGATCTGGTGTTCGGTGGGGAAGTTCCCCGCCCTCTTTGCGCTGGTGGCTGCCTGCGAGGGGAAAGGCGATCTCCTCTCCATCTCGGATCTCGGGTACTGCAGGGATGCCCCCGCGATCGCAGCCCGGGCAGGTAAGAACGGCTGGGTCGTGGAGTGGCGGGACCACCACCGCTGGCGCGACGAGGAGGTTGCGGCCGTAACAAAGGCAGTCTCCCTCCTCCGGATCGACACGGCGACCTGCGGCACCGGGCTCGTGGCCCGCGACCTGATGCCGGGCGATCCCGTTGCCGGCGAGGTCGCCCGCGTGGTCTGCGACTATGATCTCTGGAAACAGGCCGATCCCCGGTCCGCGGTGCTCGGGCAGGTGCTCCAGAGAAAGGAGAACCGGGACCATGTGCTCGACTGCCTGATCCGGGGCGTCTTCACCGATGATGCGATCGAGCGGGAGTACGCCGCGATCCGGGCCGAGATGGACGAAATGATGGGCCACAGCCTCCGGCAGGCGACATTTTCCGGTACGAAGTACCGGATCGTCTTTGCCCCGCTCTACGGGTACCCGAGCGAGACCGCCCACTTCATCCGCGACAAACGGAACACCGAGATCGAGGTGATCATCGGCAGGGACGGGAAGTTCTCCATCCGCTCCGTTCCCCCGGTGAGCCACCTCATTGCCCGGGAGTTCGGCGGCGGGGGGCACCCGCATGCCGCGGGGGGTTCATTCAGTTTTACCGTGGTCGAGCGGTTCACGTGGTGGCTTTTCAAGAAGAGCCGGCATTTCAACGAACTCGTGAACGTGGCCGAGCGGTTCTGAACGATCTGGTTCCCGAAGCGAGAGCGTTGCTGTTCCAGAAACCCAATGTTTATATTCCCAAAAAAAAACGTGTGGGAGGGTATATTCATGAAACTTTTTCTCTCGATCCTGATCCTTGCCGGCCTCATCCTTTGTGCTGGGCCGGCCGCCGCTGCCACGCCGGGCAGTACAACTGATATCGTGTTCCGGTGCACCGATTCCTTCACATCGTCCTCCTGCAATGCTGAGGGGGCGTCCGTGTACATCAACGACGAATACCGGGGCACCGTCAGCAGCGGGGAGTTTACGATCCCGTACCAGGAGGGGTTCACCCTCTACAAGCTCACCAGGGACGGGTACTATGACAAGAGCGGTTCGATCGAGGAGCCGGCTCCCGGCCAGACCGGCGACATCGTCATCGATGCCACCCTCACCGAGAAACCCACGGGCAGCGGGAAGGGATGGCTGCGCGTCAACGCCAACGTGAACGGCGGAACGGTCTTCTTCAACGGCCAGGCGCAGGGAACCATGAGCGGAACCACCCAGTCCTTTGAAGTGAGCACGACCGGGACGCCATACACCATCTTCTCGGTCAGCCGCGACGGCTACCAGACGTACTCCGGCGCGATCAACCGCATGCCGTCCGACGGGGAGACCATCGACCTCTATGCCACGCTCAACCCCGTCACGACCACGGTCCCGACAACCGCAACTACCCTGATCGGCGGCGACCAGGGCTGGTTCCTTGTTACCTGCAACGCGGACGGGGCCTCGGTTTACTTCGACTCTGCGTACAAGGGAACGATCGCAAACGGCCAGCTCTCGGTCCCAATCTACTCCACCGGCACGCCGTACACGAACTACCGTGTCGAGAAGAGCGGGTACGTAACCGCCACCGGTACCATGCCCGCTGCCCCGGCCAAGGGACAGACCGTCACCATCCCGGTATCCTTGAGCCCGGTGGTTACCACGGTTCCGGCCACGGCCGAACCTGCCGGGAGCGGGAAAGGATACCTTGCGTTCCACACCAACGTTGACGGCGCAACCGTGACGATCGGTTCGTTCATGGCGGGCGTGACAAAGTCAGACGGTCTCCTCACCGTGCCCGTCTCCCCCACCGGGACGCCGTTCTCGGAGTTCACGATTGCAAAGACCGGGTACACGACCGCCACCGGTACCGTGCCCCGCCAGCCTGCCACGGGAGAGACCGTGGACATCTTCGTGACGCTGAACCCGGAGCAACCGACGCCTGTCCCGACTGCGCAATCCCCCCTGCCGCCCGCCGTGGTCGTGCTCGCGATCCTTGGGGCGTCACTGATTGCCGTGGCCCGGCGCACCTGACCTTTCATTTTTTTTGCGTCCGCGAGGTACGGTGTACCGGATCCCGGGATTAATTACACCGAAATCATCCACTGAATTTATAATCCCTATCTTCCAATGAGGATACCATGAGATACTCCGTCATTGTTATTGCCGGGCTTTTTATACTGGCATGCCTGGTGATGCCGGTCCAAGCATTCACCTTAAAATCCCTCGACATTTCGGTGGCCCCGGGCGGCGCTGCCACGATCAACGCGCAGTACGAGCTCTCCTTCCTTGAACAGACCGCGGTTTATTTCCAGCTGGCAGACCCGTCACGCGAGCTCCAGTCCGCCTTCAATTCCAAATCGTCCTCCCCGACCACGGTGGAGAGCGTGAGCTCCACTTCCGCCCGCATCAGCGTGCCCTCGTATGCCGATGTGAAAACCACCGGCGAGGTGACCACTTACACCACTCCGTCCCTCTCGTTCGAGCGGGCACGGGCCGCGCTGGACGGCTACTGGTTTGCCCCGCTGGTTACGCTGGACTTCTCGAGCGATGTGATCACCGTCACTTTCCCGGACGGGTACTCGCAGCAGTTCACCGGCCAGGTCAGCATCCCCTCATTGAGCCACCACAGCACCGTATAATCCCGGGCAATTTTCCATCCCGGGTATCTCCGGTTTTTTTTTAGCGCTCGCACTCCGCGTGCGCCACAAGGGCCTGCCAGTATTCCGTGGCATTGTCACCGGTACAGTATCCCCCGACAGTAATCTGGTCCGGGTCAAGGTGCGAGCGGGCGAGTTCGATCGAGGACTGATCCGGGTCCAGGAGCACGATCTGCCGGACCGTGTACTCGTTCATGAGATCGACAAGGACCGGGAGTTCCGCATTCCCCACCACAACCTTGTGCTGGTGCTCAAGCAAAATTTCCAGGTCTGCCCGCTCCGGTGCGGGATGGAAAAAGAAGACATTCTGCCGGGCAAGCGCGGCACATTCGGCATCGGCGACCCGGTCGCAGATCACCACGTGACCTGAAACGCCCATATCCCGCATGGCCCGCAGGATCGTTTTGTAAATTCCGCAGATCGCATCCGACCACTCGTCCGCATCCCCGTAATACGCATCCGTGATCGCAAGGACATGGGGTGCCGGGAGAGCGCACCACGCCCTCCGTTTCTGCACCACGATTCCCGCCGCGTCTTCAATGATGGCCGGGGTATCGGCATGCAGTTCGCGGATCGCTCTTTTGTCTGCCACGCCATCGATGGATGAGAGCAGCCGGTCCGCATAAAATTTCCCGCCCGCACACGGCATCCCGATCTCCGCAGGGATCTGCGGCGCAAGCGACCGGTCGAGCAGGTAGGTTGTGATATCCGCAGTCCTGCCCCGGTGCTCCGCAATCCAGCCCGAAAGAGCTGCAATATCCGGCTTCTCCGGCTCCGCTCCCAGCGCCCTTGTTGCGAGTTTCAGCCGTTTGCCCATGATAGAGATCTTATTACTCATAAGCATCTAAAAAGTACTGATGAATAACCAGCCGCTGCTCGTCACCTGCGGGCTGCCGTACACAAACGGCCCCTGCCATCTCGGTCACCTGCGAACGTACGTCCCTGCCGACATGTACGTCCGCTATATGCGGCGGGCAGGCGAGGAAGTCCTCTTCGTCTGCGGTTCGGACAACCACGGCACTCCCATCGTGGTCTCGGCAGAAGAACAGGGGATCTCCCCCCGGGCGCTCTCGGAGCGCTACCACAAGCATTTCGATGAGACGTTCAAGCGGATGGGCGTCCGTTTCGACCGCTTCGGCATGACGGACGACCCGGCCACCCAGCACCGCACGCAGGAGATCGTCTCGCGCCTGGAGAAGAACGGCTATATCTACAAGCAGGTAGTCCACCAGGCATACTGCACCAGGTGCAAACGTTTCCTCCCCGACCGGTATGTCGAAGGCACCTGCCCCCACTGCGGCAAACCGGCCCGGGGCGACGAGTGCGACCAGGGCTGCGGCAAGCACCTGGAGCCGGGCGAGATCAAGGACCCGGTCTGCAAGGTCTGCGGCACCAAGGCCGAGTTCCGTGACCAGGAGCATTACTTCTTCAGGCTCTCGGAGTTCAGGGACTTCCTCCTGCCGTTCCTCGACACGGTCAAGGGCACCAGCAATGCGAAGAACTACGCCATCGGCTGGATCAAGGACGAACTCCATGACTGGTGCATCACCCGCACGCTCGAATGGGGAACCAGGTTCCCGGGCCGCAATGATCTCGTGGTCTATGTCTGGGTCGATGCCCCGATCGGGTACATCGGGTTCACCGAAGAGTGGGCGAAGGCAAACGGCAAAGACTGGAAGCGCTACTGGTGCGGCGAGAACCGGGTCACGCACTTTATCGGCGGCGATATCATCTACCACCACGCGATCTTCTGGCCGGCGCTTCTGAAAGGGGCCGGCTACTTCGCCCCGCACGCGATCGTTGCGAGCGGGATGCTCAAAGTCGACGACCACAAGTTCTCGAAGTCCCGGGGCTACGTGGTCTGGACCAACGACGATTACCTGGACAAGGGACTCCCTGCCGATTACCTGCGGTATTACCTGCTCGCGTACACAAGCCACACCAAGGAACTGAACTTCTCGTGGAGCGTGTTCGGCGAACGGATCAACAACGAGGTGGTCAATATCCTGGGCAACTTCGTGTACCGCACGCTCTTCTTTGCGCAGAAGGAGTTCGGCGGCGTCCCGAAGGGATCTGTTGACCCCGCCATCACGGCCGAGATCGAGAAGAGTCTTGCTACTGTCAACCAGTATATGCAGGACTATGAGTTCAAGGGCGCCGTGGACTCGATCATGGCGCTCGCTGCGTTCGGCAATACCTACATCCAGACGAACGCCCCGTGGAAACTGATCAAGACCGACCGCAACGCAGCGGCGCATGTGATCCGGAATGCAATCCAGATTGTCAAGGCCCTTGCGCTCTTAATCGAACCGGTGATGCCGGAGACTGCCGCCACGTGCTGGGCACAGCTCGGGTACACGAGCCCGGTAGCAAAGCACCCGATCAGCGATGCACTCGTACCGGCAGAAGAGCGGGCGCTCCAGCCCCCGGTCCCGCTCTTTTCTAAGATGGAAGACGACCGGATCAGGGAACTCGATGCCCTGCTCCAGCGGCGCGTCAGCGAGGCGAACAAAAAGATGGAAAAGACACCCCAGATCACGATCGAAGATTTCGCAAAAGTTGAGATGAAGACCGGGAAGATCCTTGCGGCCGAGGCAATCCCCAAATCGAGCAAACTGCTGAAGTTACAGGTGGATATCGGGGGGGAGACACGCCAGATCGTGAGCGGTATTGCGCAGTTCCACAAGGCCGAGGCGCTCGTGGGAACGAACGTGGTGGTGCTGACCAACCTGGCGCCGGCAAAGATCTTTGGCGTTGAGAGCAACGGAATGATCCTCGCGGCCGGGGATGCTGCCTCGCTGTTGGCACCGCAGCAGCCGGTGGAACCGGGAACAAAGATCCGGTAATGTTCCTTCCTGTTTTCATATTGGTGCACGGGCAGGTCCGGGAAAGAGGGATGGATTGCCCTTCGGGGTAGTGGATGATACGCACGGGGTTGATCCCGGGCACCTTGCACCGGGGAAAGTGTGCCGGTACCGGCAGCCGGGGGTCCTTCGTGCGGGAAATGATTGCGGTGAGAGAGTGGCCGCGATAACCAAGCCAGAGGAAGTCGCGCACTCCAGGTTCCATGTCGGCCAGCCGGAATGATATATTGCCACCATGGGGCAGGTTGGATGACAGAACCTCCCGGTTCAGGCAATGATTAACGGTTCAGTCGTCGGCCTGGTGGCTCGTGCAGTATCCATGAGCGCACTTCTCGTAGAACTGCTGATGGCATTCTTCTGCCATCCAGAAGGTCTGGGCCGGCAGGATATCAGTGACAATGGGCCGGTCGCCGTACCGGCGCGATATGGTAAGCCGGTTGCGCGATGCAAGCGCGGCAGCCTGCTGTGCCTCGTTGTGGAAGAAGATTACCGGGCGGTACTGCGGTCCGGTATAATCACCCTGCCCGTCAGCCCGTGTCGGGTCGTGGAAGGTCCAGAAGAGATCGAGCAGCTGATCGTAGGTCACGAGCGCAGGATCGAAGACAAGCCCGACCGCTTCCACGTGGCCGGTCGAACCCTCATCCACCTGCTCGTACATGGGTTCCGGAACGGAGCCCCCGGTATAGCCGGCCACGGTCTCCACGACGCCCTCAACCCGGCGGAACGCTGCTTCGAGGTCCCAGAAACAGCCGGCGGCAAAGGTCGCCCGTTCCAACGAAGCAGGATCGTTCATCCATACGGTATGGGGGTCGGTACGACTTGGCTGTTGCGCCCGTTGGGGTAGCGGAACTTAACTATCCCGGAAATCCCGTGCACCCGGAACATGGACATAAATATCTCCGGGTCGCACCAGCGTAGTAACGATAACTGAGGCGCCGGATGTCCTCTGCACCTACATTCTCCACCCCGCCGTCACCGGAATCCCCCTATAAACTCTACCGGAAGGGTTATTCCTGCGGACGCGAGGGGAACCACGAGGAGGCGCTGGACTGGTTTGCACGCGCCCTTGATGCGGATCCCGGCCTAACGCCGGCGTGGGTGGGTCGCGGGTTTGCGCTGGGAAAACTGGGCCGGTACGAAGAGGAGATCGCATGCTGCGACCGGGCGCTGGCACTGGATCCCTGCTGCCTGGAGGCCTGGAACAACAAGGCATTTGCACTCGGGATGCTGGAACTGTTCGAGGATAAAGTGGTGTGCTGCGAGAAAGTACTGGCAATCGATCCCGAGAACTCGGTGGCCTGGAACAACAAAGGCGTGGCCCTCGGGATGATGGGTCGCTACGATGCGGAGATCCGCTGCTGCGACCGCGCCCTCGCGATCCGGCCGAAGTATCTGTCCGCGTGGGTGAACCGGGGGTTTGCGCTGGGGAAACTGAAACGGTACGACGACGAGGTCGACAGTTACGACCGCGCCCTGAAGATCTACCCGCGGTACCTGTCAGCGCTCATCCGGAGAGGGAATGCCCTGATCCACCTGAAGCGTTACCAGGAAGCGACTGAAGCGCTCCGGCGTGCGCTGGAGATCGAGCCCGATCATGCGTTCATACTCTACCGGCTGGGGCTTGCGTTCTCGTCGGCCGGGAACCATGATGAAGCGATTGACTGCCTGCAGCGCTCCCTTCGGATCGATCCCGCCAATGCGGATGCCTGGGTAGTTTTAAGCAACTCCTGTTTCCTGTCAGGACAGCTGGAAGAGTCGGCACGGGCATTCGACCAGGCCTATTATCTTGACCGGAAAGAGGTACGGGCGGGCGTCCTGAAGGGAATGTCGCTGATGAAGGCCGGTAAGTTTGACGATGCTCTGCACGCATTCTCGGGCGTGATGGGTATCCTGCTCCGGTGAATGCGGGCCTGTGCACCGCGATGATCCGCTTTTTTATGCCAGTTTCACGTACAGAGATGCATGGATGTTGAGGAGTATGCCCGACGGGGGCTTGCGCTGGGGACGGACGAGCGCACACTCGAACGGGATCTCGCCGGTCAGATTCTCCGGATCAAGAATACCCGTGCGGATTATGCAGCGCGGTTCGCCCGCGCCGTGATCGAGGAAGCGAAGAACGCCCGGGGCCTGACCGGGGATTTCTTCTCGTTTGAGCCCGCGGGCGTCGGGATGGGGGAGTTCGGTGTGGGATCCCGTGGGCGGGGAGATTTTTTCGCACACCGCCAGATAGCCCGGATCATCGGGACGACTTCTGCCTCGGTCGGTGTTGACGAGATGGACGATGCCGGGGCCGTGGTGTCGGACGGGGGGAAGTATATCGTTTGCACGGTCGACGGTATGCACTCCCGGCTCTCCGATTACCCGTTCCTGGCCGGGTTCCACGTCACCCGGGCAACGCTCCGGGACGCGTACGTGATGGGGGCCCGGCCTGTCATGCTCTTCTCCGATATCCATGTGGCGGACGACGGGGACGTGGCAAAGATCTTCGACTACACGGCCGGCATCACCACCGTGGGCGAGGCCATGAACGTCCCGCTCGTGACCGGGTCCACCCTGCGCATCGGGGGCGACATGGTACTGGGCAGCCGCCTGACCGGCTGTGTGGGCGCGGTCGGCGTGGCAGAACACCTCACGGCCCGCAGGGAAACGCAGCCGGGTGATGTCCTCCTGATGACGGAGGGCGCCGGGGGAGGCACGATCGCCACCGCCGCGATCTATTCCGGGTTCCCGGAGGTGGTGGAGCAGACGATCAACCTGAACTTTTTAACGGCCTGCGAGACCCTGATGAAGAGCCCGGTCTTCACGCAGATCCATGCCATGACCGATGTGACGAACGGCGGCCTGCGGGGCGATGCCTTCGAGATGGCGGAAACCGCAAAGTGCCGGATCGTCATCGACGAGGCGGATATCGGAAGCCTCGTCCAGCCGCAGGTGAAGGAGATGCTCGAAGTCCTGCAGATCGATTACCTCGGGGTCTCCCTCGATTCCCTGCTCGTGGTCGCCCCCGCTGCGGCCGCAGGTGAGATCTGCTGTGTCATCGGTTCGGCCGGTGTCACCATGAAACAGGTCGGCCATGTGGAAGCAGGGAAGGCAGAGGCCGTGCTCCGGGTCGGCGGGAAGGATCTGGACTTCTCGCCCCGGTTCCGCGAGTCCGCGTACACCCCCGTCAAGAAGGTGGCCGACACAGAGACACGGGACTTCGAGGAGATGAAAGCCGGGGTCCTGCAGGCATCGGAAGCGGCGATCCGGAAGAAGGAACGGGTGCTTGCGAAATTGGCCGGTAGAACATTATAATTTTTCCGGGGGGCGGTATTCAAGACGTCCCGTGCATTGGATCCCAGTCAGTCAGAACCGCCGGTGCAGGGATTGAGAAATTCACGTCCCCGGTAACTCATTGTCATTCCGGTTTTTTCGCGCTCACGATGATATTGAATGCGAGCTGGGGGATCCGTTTCTCCACGAATGGTTCGATGCGGCTGGCAAGGTTGTACATGGGATCGGCCATATCGATATGGGCAAAGGAACACCAGCGGACCGAGATCTTCTCAAACCCGGTTGCAGAAAAGAGGGCCTGCATCTCGTCCTCGTCGTAGTAATGCTCCCCGAAATTCTTCATGACCACGTGCCTTACCTTCATGGTCTCGCTGATCCGGTAGAGCGCCGGAATGCCCCGGGTGATCAGTTTCTTCCCGAGCGTGCAGATCGCGATGACCCCGCCCGGCCGGAGCACCCGGTAGGCTTCCGAGAGCATCTGGCCGGGATTTTTGACATAACTGAAGACCAGGAGGCTGGAGATACCATCGAACGAATTATCCTTGAACGGCAGGGTTTCGCCGTTTCCCACGGCAAACGAACAGGCACCGAGGCGGACCCGGGCCCGCCCTACCATACGGCTGCTGAGGTCCAGACCCACGGCCGTGCCGCCGGACTGCAGGTATTTCTCGATGAAGAGCCCGGTCCCGCACCCGATGTCCAGCAGGTGTCCGTGCTGCGGGAGGGTCTCGATGACGTACCTGCTGATGTGGGTGTGGTAATCACGGCCCCTCCGGCAGTCGTAATGGTCGTCGTACGTGTCGGCCACGGAATCGTAATGGCTCCGGATCTTGTCGTGCCCTGCACTGCTCATACAAAGTGCTCCCGGATGCCGGTGGCCAGCGCCCCGACCTGCAGGTATTCGTTGTTCGCGTGATGCATCCGGTACTCCGCATCCGCAAGGGTGGCCGAGAGCGCCGGGTGGTTGTACTCCCGCTTGAGGACCGTACGGATCTCCAGGAGAACATCCGCTCCCGACAGGCCGTAATCGATCATCAGCGACTCGAGGCGCCGTGTCCCCCCTGCGAGATCGCCGCTCTTGATGGCGGAGACCGCAAGCGACGTGATGGTGGCGGTCTCTGACTGCGAGATCGCCGAGAGATCCTGGCAGGATCCGGTCTCCAGCGCTGCCTGGAGGAGCAGGATCGCCCGGCGCAGGTCCCCCCGGGAGGCGTGTACGAAGAGATCCAGATCGTCATCGGAACATGCCGTGGTACCGGGGCACTCGGCCTCCCGGATTTTTTTGAGATGGGGGAGGATGACCTCGTGTTCGAGCGGTGCGAAGAAGAGGGGCAGGCACCGGGAGGTAATCGGGGGGATGATGGCGCTCGGGTTCGTGGTGGTGAAGATGAACCGGCAGGTGCCGCTGGTCTGTTCCATGATTCGCCGCAACGCCTGCTGTGCCTCGCGGGTCAGGGCATGTGCGTCCTCGAATACGAGCAGCTTGAATTCGGCATCCAGGGGGCGGAGCGAGGCATACCACCTGATGATGTACTTGAAGTTGGCGATCAGGGACTGGTTCTTCTGGAAGAGGTGGGCGTACCGCGGGTCCTGTTCGAGGAATGCCTTGCCCTGCGAGAAGATGTCGGCGGTCTGGAAGATGGTGGTGTTCTGCTCCCAGGTCTCCTTGTAGAGGTCCTTTGCAAAGCACTCAATGGCAACGCTCTTGCCGGTGCCGTGGGGGCCGGTCAGGATCAGGTGCGGGACGGTTCCTGATGCGGCAAATGATGTGAGGTGCCTGAGCACGGCATCCTGCCCGAGGATGTCGGAAATGGTGGCGGGACGGTACTTCTCAATCCAGAGCATGGGACAACCTCGTTGTCATCTCACGTATTGCCTCAGACAGGAAATAATCATTATCAGATGCCGCGACAAGTCGGTCGCATTCACCCCTTGTGAGGCCGGCACAGGCCCTGGCGATCTCCGGTACCGCGCGGGTGACCTCATCGACGATAGTAAGGGTGGCTTTACGGGCTGTGCGCGAGAGGGGGTTGAGATCGATGGCGATCACTTTCTTCCCCATGCCCGCGAGCGCCTCGCACCGGTCACCGTCCTCGAGAGGGACGAGGACCACGTCAGCTGAGAACATGCCTTCGCGCCGGCACCATGCCCGATCGTGGGAGAGCGGGAGAAGGCGTTCAGCCTCGCCGGAGAAGACGGTTGCCCCGGCATTCCTGAGGATCTGTTCGATCTGTTCTACGCGCCGTTCGGTACGGTGGAAGAGGTTGACCTCGACCAAGGCCCCGCACTCCTTCTGGAGAAGGGCGATCTCCTGTGCGGCAAGGGCAGCGGTGTTCCCGTTGACCGAGATCACCGGGTGTTCCGCAACAAGGAGCATCGCCGCGGCGGTTCGTTCAGCAAGCCTGGCACTATCTGTGGTCCGCTCTCCCAGCAGGTAATCGAAGGCCTCCCCCCTTCCGTGGGCGGTCAGGCCTTCCATGGCCACGACCCCGTTGCGGGCGCACTTCGCCAGGCGCTCGCGGGTGACGAGAGACCGGTAGCGCGGATGATCGGGGGGGATCATGGCTCTTCCTCCAGGATGCGCGCCCCCTCGCGTGCGATGGCGCACCTGTACACGGTACCGAATTCCGCCAGGACCGGGAGGGTCTTGTCCCCGCAGGCGAACACCCCGTTCCCGAGCATGGTCATGCTGGCCGGTATCCCCTGCTGCCTGCAGCGGTCGAGCACGGCTTCGACTTCCGGTGTGACAAGGCCGCTCTCCTGTGCAAATTGCTGCGAGATCCAAAACATTTCAGGCAATGTTGCCGGGACCTGATGCGGAAATGCCGCGCGAACCCGGTCCATCTGTTCCTGCGACCCCAGGACGGTGGGGGTATGGATAGGGCCGAAACTGACGGCATAGAGGGAGACATCCGGTACGAAACGCCGTTCGATCGTGGCGTCGATACCCGGCCCGTGCCGCACCACCCACCCGCCTCCCTGGCAGGCCGCGACATCACCAAGGCCGGTCCGGTGCTCCACTTCTGCGTTGTGGGCTATCTGTGCAATGTCGTGAACGGTCAGCCGGAGATCGCTGACCCGGTTCAGGGCCGTCAGCATGGCCAGGAGCGCGGCGGCCGAGAGGCCGAACCCGGCGCCGACCGGAAGCGTGCATTCCGTTGTTACGTTCGCGGTCACCCCGAGATGGCTCAGAACGGAGGTTAACAGAGGGGACTCCGTTGCGATGGTCTCGACCGTTCCGGCGCCGGTCACGCGGGTGATGCAGACGGAGGTCCGGTCAGCCCTCCGGACCGTAACCTTCACGCCTTCCGAGATGACGATGCCGGCCCCGGCGCTGCCCGTTTCGGCATTCGTTGTCCCCTGCATGCGCATAAAGTAACCGGAGATATGGCCCGGGCAGAAGGCGGTGGCACAAGCAGGTTTCATGGTAAATCTCCCGGCAGGCAGGTGCCGGTTGTGTCGTACTAGTATAGCTGTTCCGGTCATTAAGGAATTGTGACACCGATGCCTGACGGTGTCCCGGGGGGATATGCCGGTTGCCCGGTTATGGGCTGTATGCCCTGAGGATCTCGCTCCATATGCGTTCAGCGATCTCCTCCTTGGTACCGCTGATCTTCAGGGTTGAATCCCTGCCCAGCAGTTCGTAGTCCCCGATCGTGCTGCCCATGGTCTCTGGGTGGTTCAGGAGCACGAAGGAGGCGCCCATGTCGAGGAGGGCCTTTGCCTGCGCTTCCGGTTTTCTGCCGATTTTGAATGCGATGGTGAATGGGGAGTATTTCGCTATCACGTCATCCAGCAGTTTGGGGAGCGGCACGAGGTCGACCTGTGCCGGACTTCCGCTGGGGATCTTCCCCTCGGTCCTGCGGGGGGCAAAATCGGAGATCGCGGCGGCGCTGATGTAGATGTCGGTGCCATGGCGGCTCCTGAGGTGGCGCAGCACCGCTGACCGCATCTCGCGGGCCGACTCGACATGGATATTGTCCACGCACGGGAAGGTGTCGTTGTGAACAACGGTCACCTCCGCCCCGAGCCGGTAGGCCCAGAGGGCCAGCGCCCGACCCATCTGCCCGCTGGACCGGGTGGTGAGGATCCGTACGTCGTCCACGGGTTCCCGGCAGGGGCCGCTCGTCACCAGCACCCGTTTTCCGGCAAGCGGCCGGCCCAGCAGGGCGCGCTCTGCGGCAAGGACGATCTCGTCGATATCGGCGATCTTGGCCTTGCCCTCCTCAATGCGCGGGGCGAGGATCGTGATCCCCCAGGCGCGGAGTCGTCTGATGTTATCGGTAAGGGCGGGATGGCGGAACATGCTGTGGTGCATGGCGGGAACAATCAGGACCGGCATGCCGCTCCCGATAGCGGTGGTGGCAAAGGTTGTGACCGGGGTATCGTCGATCCCGCAGGCGATCTTGCTGAGCGTGTTGGCCGTGCAGGGAGCGACAATGAGGAGCCGGGAGGTCCCCCCGTCCCCGCAATAGGTGACGTGTTCGACAAGGCCGGAGATCGCGGAAATGACCGTGCGGCCGCTGGCATAGGCCATGGCCGCGGGAGAGACGATCCCTGTTGCCGCTTCCGACATCACTACCTGCACTTCAGCCCCTTTTCGCCGGAGTGCGTGGATCAGCTTCACGTCTTCCACGGCAGCGATGCTGCCCGTGACGGCCACAACGATCTGCTTTCCGGCAAGGGTCCCTGTCCCGGTCATTCGATCACCACGTCCTGCACCATATGCCACCTATGCGGGCGGTACTTCTTCACTTTATGTACCTGGATGGTGGCAGAAAAACCTGCGCCTTCCACGGCTTCGCGTATAACCCCCGTTGCAGCACCGATGGTATGTACGTGGAGGATGCTTCCGGGCCGCACGTGGGTGAGAGCGGCCGGCAGCATCGCGATGGCATCGAAGTGCCCCATCAGGATCCGGTCGTAAGTGCCCTGCAGGGAGCCCCGGCAGTCTCCCTGCGTGGCGGTCACCCGGTCCTCAAGCCCGTTGGCCCGGATATTCCGTTCCAGGTACCCGCATGCCACGGGATTGATCTCCATGGCATGGACCTGTGCCCCGGCCCTGGCCACCGGCAGGGTGAAATACCCGATGCCGGCGAACATGTCGGCCACCCGTTCGCCTCCCGGGCCCCGGCGGACCAGATCCGCGATCCTCGTCTTCTCGTTCCGGTTTCCGGGAGAGAACATGACCTTCTCCGGATCCAGGTAATACGTAATTCCGCTCTCCCGGTGGCAGACCTCTCCGGCCGTCCCCCAGATCAGTGCTGCCCGGGGGGTTCGGGTGATATCCTCCAGGGCCTCGATCCAGACCACTCCCTGCGGGTGACGGAACCGGATCAGTTCCTGCAGTGCGGCATCCGCGGGTCTGTCACCATGGACAACCGCCACGTTCCCCATCATGTAATACCCGATTCCCCGGTAGGGTGCACGATCGGGGATCTCTTCATCGTACGGCGCACCCGGCCGTACCGGGACCCACGCCAGGTCCCCCTCGACATAGGGGCTCCGCTCCGGGTCGACCCAGTCCGCGTTGTCCAGGGTGCGGAGGTCCTTTGCTGCGATCTTCCTGACCTGCATGGACTACCTGACGATAACGAGGTGGTTGCCATCCCTCAGGAAACCGACATGATCCCCTGCCCGCACCTGCATACGGGGCGGGACCGGCAGTTCCACGGTACGGTTCGAGACCGGATCGAGGATGCCGATGCCGCTGGCCTCCGAGAAGACCACCAGCGCGGACTCCGCGTTCCGCGAGTTACCCACGATCCGGGTAATCTCCTCGTCCCGCAGGGATTTCGATATCCCGTCGCGGAGATCGGTGGTTCGCACATGGCGGGCCTCAACGCGCTCCACCTCGTAATACCGCGGTCCCGCAGCCACGACATCGTGTTTCTGGAACCGGGGAAGCCGTACGGAGTAGGTGATCCGATAGAGCTGGCGCCCGTTCTTTTCCCCCACGAGTTTCGGGTGCGTGGTGTACCGCCCGCCCAGCTGGGCAACGATAGCCTGCGCGATGAGCATGCCGATATGCTGGGAACCGATGATGATGTCGATTCCGTCCTTGGTCTCGTTCATGTCGGAGATGAAGGAGAGGCGTTCCCCGCCGGACTGGAGCGTATCCTCGACCTGCTGGGCGATCGATGCTGACATCTGCGATTCGAACATGCTCGGCGTGCGCCCCTCTGCCCGGACCTGCACAACCCCTTCGTAGTAACTCCCGCTGATCCGGTTGCACCGGTCGCACTGCTCCTTCTGCCAGGCAATCTCGGTGGAGCAGGTGGCCTCGACCGGTTTCCCGTACAATACTCCCTTCACCACGAGGGATGCCCGGGACCGGTTCACGGTCAGGTCCTCGATCGTTCCCGTCACTTCCGGAAATTTTACATCGGGATGGAAGTGGACCGCGCCCCGGGCCAGCGCCGGCCCCAGTTCTTCGCGGGTCCGGGTATTGTCGGACCAGGTGTTGACCTGTTTTATTGCATCGCAGCTGGGACACTGGACACACGAGACCCGGTGGTCACAGGTGAACCAGGGAGTATCCCCGATCCTGCAGTCCGGGCATAACCCGCCGGTATCTGAAGGTTTGCCGCATTTCGGGCAGAATTTATCCCGGATGCTCATAACTGGTAGATCTGTGCGTGCGGCACTGTATCGATCATGATACAGCCCGACCGGGTGAGGAGTCCCATCCTGATAGCGAGGCTCACGACCCGCTCGCCCATCAGGTTGATGTTCCCTGCCGTCTTCAGGGCTTCCCGTACCTCGTCTTCCGTTACCGGCACGTTCCCGTAGAATGCCTCCGTAACGGTGACCGTTACCGTGCCGTTGCTGATGGTCGTGTTGATCAGTTCGCGGTCGCAGACCGCCACCACGTCCCCCATCTCCGGGGACCGGTGAACCTTGAGAAACATTGATTATGCATTGGCGGGCGGGAATAAAAAAGATGAGTTCTTACCGGGGCGCCGTCACGGCAGCGTGACCGTCACGCCGTATACCTTCCCGATGGTCTCCGCGTGGATGCGGTAGCAGTCTTCCGGTGTCATGAGGCCGGCGGACACGAGGTGGTTGGTGTAGCGGGGAACGGACTTCGGGCCGATGACGGCACCCGGCCGGGCATTCTCGTCCATGTAGTCGCTCTCCATCGTGAATACGGCGCGGGTACGGACGAGTTCCGGGATCGCCTCATGTCTGGCGATCAGGGACGGGTGGAGGGGAGTGCCCGGTTCCCCGTAGTGTTTGACCACCCGCTCCACCGGTACCCCTGCCCTGCGGGCCATATCGGCGATATCGCTGCAGGGCCCGGTCTCGGCATGGATCTGGAGGGCGCACCCGCAGTCCGCGGCGCAGGAGAGGGCGTGGAGGAGGACTTCGTTCGATGCGGCCAGCACATCGGGACTCACGTCATAGTGCGGCCGGCCGCTCTTCAGGGCCACGGCAGCGCCCTCCGTAACGTACCGGGCCGCACAGTCAATCCCCCCTTTCATGGTCTCCACGGCTTCGCTTAAGGTCATCCGTTCCGTGAGCCGGGAGATCTCAGCAGGATGCACCCCGAGAATTGCATACGCAGTAACGCCGGTCTCGCGGATCAGTGCGGCAATCCGGATAGTCTCGTCGAAGACCGTTGCGTAATCCCTGCCGGAAACGGGATGGACCGAGAGGGACCAGGATGGCTTCGAGACAAGGAAGAGGTGTGTTCCGCCGGCCCGGTGGAAGTCCCGGACTGCATCGAGCCCCCGGCCATTGACCGGGTCGATGTGGATATGGTCGTCAGTCACGGGATACGGCGGGGATCTCATGGCACTCCACGATCTTCATCAAGGGGTATCCGCCTTCCGGTGCGAGCCGTGCCCGGCAGTACGAAAATCCCACGCGGGTGATGATCTCCACATCGAACATCAGGCCGGAGAGTTCGCTGTACCCGAACCGGTTCTCGGTCATCCGGTCACGGTCGAGCCGTACCGTAATCTCCTCGACACAGGGCTGGAGGATCACGGCCCGCTCGATCGCGGTCTCGACACTTGCTGCCGAAGCACGCGAGATCGGGGTTCCCACCCACTGGTGGTAGAGCGCCCCGAGCTTGATCGCTGCCTCAAAGATTGCCTGTTCCCTGTCGCTTGTCATGATCGGTTGCCTCAGATCAACTGGATGATGCCGGATTTGGGTTCCATTGCCTCACCGTGGCGGAGAAGCATCTCGATGCCCTCCCGCACTTTCTCGCGGGGAAAACCTTTCGAGCTCACGGCATCGATCACCTGCTCGATGCCGGCCCGACGCCCGTCACCGCCAATGTCGCGGATCGTATCCTTGATCACCCGGACGATATCCCGTTTCTCCTTGGAGATACCGGTCACGACTTTGTCGATGTCGAACGTGCCGGTCTTGGCATCGTAGGCGATCTGGCGCAGGCATGCATCGACGATATGGATAACGCGCTCGGCGTCGCTGGTATCGATGGTATTCGAGAGCCGGATGCGTGCACTGGCTTCGGCAAGCCGCACAAGCGCCTCAAGCTGCCGGGCGGTGACCGGCACGGGTTTGTTTGGTTCGGCGATACCTCTCAGTTTCAGGTAGTATGCCACGAGGGCCTCGCGTGCTTCAGCGGAGATAATCGGGAAGCAGGAACGTTTGGAATAGGCCACGTACTTCCGGAAGAGGCCCGGCTCGATATCCGGCATCACCGGCGCCAGCTGCTGCTGGATGTATTCGTCCGTGACACCCTCGATAGGCGTCTTCTTGTGCTGGGCGATCAGTTCACCGGTACTGTGAGCTTTTAAGATGTGTTCGGCAATCGCCAGGTCCCGCTTCTGGTCCGGCTGGTCGGTCATGATGAAGATCAGGTCAAATCGCGAGAGCAGGGACGGGGGCATGTTGATCTGCTCGGAGATATCCCCGAACATGTCGAACCTCCCGTATTTTGGGTTGGCCGCACCCAGCAGGGCACACCGCGACTTCAGGGTCGCGGTGATACCGGCCTTTGCAACGCTGATGGACTGCTGCTCCATTGCTTCGTGGAGGGCCGACCGGTCCCCTTTCTCCATCTTGTCCATCTCGTCGACCGCAGCAACCCCCATGTCCGCGAGGACCAGCGCACCGGCCTCCAGTGTCCACCGGCCTTCGCCGAATTCGTCCTTGACCGCGGTTGCCGTCAGTCCTGCTGCCGTGGAGGACTGGCCGCTGGTGTAGATGGCGCGGGGCGAGAGTTTCACCACGTACCGCAACAGCTGGCTTTTCGCGATACCGGGATCCCCGATGAGGAGGACGTGGATGTCACCGCGGAGGTGGCTGCCGTCCGGCATCTCCTTGGCAATTCCCCCGAATAACTGGAGAGCAATGGCCTGCTTCACATCCTCGCCACCATAAATGGTGGGAGCGATGGAGTGGGTGATCATCCGGTAGATCATGGGGTCGGTGCTCAGGCGCCGGATCTCGTCCTCTGCCTTCTCGTCGATCTCGACCTCCTCGAACTCCTTCTCCGCGATCTCGATGGAGTTGCATTCGAGGAAAATATCGAAGACAGTACTCTTCTCGCCCTTGACGATACGCTGCATGGAGCGGAGGATCCCGTTGATGATCACCCGGTCACCGGGTGCCACGGTTCCGGAGAGGTCATCGGTTACATCGATATCGAGGGTCTGGGGTTGCTCACCCCCTCTGAGGCCCTCGGGCGATTCCTGGATCCGGAGTTTCTGTGAGTCCACGAATTTCGACCGCTTGGGGACCAGCTCGAGTTTCTTGAAGGTACACCCGTCCGTGGCGCACCCTTCGGGTTCGATGAACTTCCCGTACTTCTGCTGCTTTACCGTGAAATGTCCGGCCGGGCACCGGAAGACGGCGTCGACGATCCTGGGGCGGACCTCCGTGGTCTTCCGGAGGATGCCCTCGACCGAGACGAACCGGTTGATGTCATCGGACCGGATCGCCCGGATCGCAGTTTTCTTGGGCAGGCAGGTGAACCGGATATTGATGCCCTTTGGCTCCTTCCCGTCCTTGGTCCGGATCAGCTGGCCTTCCCGGATCGCGTCCCAGACATCCTCCAGTACCTTTCCGGGGTTTTCGAGCAGCTCGTCAGCAAGGGCAATTCCTGCCTTGCCGAATCGTTCGACATCGCGGTAATCGATATAAAGGGATCTCTTGTGGGGATATTCGCGCGATAACTCCCCGAGTTCCTTTTTATATTTACTCTTCAGCAACCGGGTCCAGTCCCCGGTCCGGTCGCCTTCATGGAGGTCAGGTTGCTTCTCCATCTTCAGCTCCCTGTCGGCCTGGCGGGAGAAGTGAGCACGAACCGTGCGATCAGCGCCTCCATCTGGATGTCGCTGTCCGCACCTTCAGACAGGCGGAAATCCGTTTCTCCGAGATGATCGATCAGTTGCACTTTCAATGCCCGGTCCATGTCTTTTTTCAGGAGCGCACGGTACATCTGGTTAATCAGTTCGTTCGGTGCAATTCCCCGCTCGTGCAGGAGCTGGGCGAGAAGCGATTCTGCACCGTCAAAATCACACGCATTGATGGATAAGTCAAGGAGTTCATCGATCTCGTCCGGCCTGGCGGTCGAGGTGATCGAGTAGACCCGGTTCGCATCGATCGATGGGCTGATGATGGCTGCACCCTGCACGGCATTGATTGCCTTGCGCATGTCCCCCTGCGCGATATAGATGAATGCTTCCACGGCACCTTCGGAAATGGTGAGTCCTTCACGTCCGGCGATCCTGCGGATCTCTTCACGAATTGCCCTGGGATCGAGCGGTTTGAACCGGTAGATCGCGCACCTGCTCTGGATCGGGTCGATGATCTTGGAGGAGTAGTTACAGGAGAGGATGAACCGGCAGGTCTGTGCATAGCTCTCCATGGTGCGGCGGAGGGCGGCTTGTGCGTCCGTGGTCAGTGCATCAGCTTCGTCAAGGAAGAGGATCTTGAATGTAGCCTCGCCGAGTGGGGTGGTCCGGGCGAACTGCTTGATCTGGTTGCGAACTACCTCGATTCCCCGCTCGTCCGAGGCGTTCAGTTCGCGGAAGTTCATCTGCCAGGTGTCCCCGAAGAACTCCCGCGCAAGGGCAACAGCTGCCGTGGTCTTCCCCACACCGGCACTCCCGGTGAAGAGGAGATGGGGCAGGTTCCCGCTCCGGACATAGGATGACAACCGCTCGACAATCTCCTCCTGCCCGACAATATCGGAAAGCTTCTGTGGGCGGTATTTCTCGATCCAGATCGTATGGGCTTCATCCATGGGTGCACTTCCCGTAACCCGTTCCTCTAGGATATGTACGGCTTCCAGTTATTTGTGTCTGTATTCCAAAGAACATGAACCGGTGCATCCTCCCCATCGTGAAGAATGACATAATGTTTATCATAAGGATTTTTAAAAGTACTTTTATGAACGGGAACCTTTTTTATGCGGTGATCTTTGCATTCCTTCTCGCAGTATCACCGGTATCTGCAAATACCAATAAGATCCCGCCCGGGGCACCGATCTTTATCGGAGAAAGCGATCTCGATATCACTTCTGCTGTAAAAGACTGCCATGTAATCGGCTGGTGGCCTGATGGAAATGTCAGCGGCAACGCACATAAGAGCCTGACCCTCAAACAACTGAACGAGGCTAATGGCAAGATCGCTCATTTCAATGTCAGCCCCGATATTTTTGCAGGATACACCGGCAAGTGGTATTGTGAGGACAAAGAACCCCGTACCCTCGTCCTGAATGTCCTTGAACCAACGCTCTCGCTCAAGGTGTGGGATCTTGATCACGACACGGACGTAACCGGTCAATCGATTCCGTTTGCAACTAACATCACGTACCGGATCGATACGAACCTGAATCAGGCACTCAGTTACACCAACCGGACCGATCTGAATCCCTCGGACAGTTTTTATACGGTACAGCTGACCGGCCCCGCTGGGAAGCGGATAACCAATATTTACACCGGAAGCGTTGGGGGATCCGGCACTCAAATCATCCTCTTTGATGGTAATCCGTTTATCACAACGCCAACATACTTCGGAAATAATTTGGGGTCTTCATGGAACCGATTATCCCGCGATGCCACCGGAGGTCTCATGTACTCTTCCGGTGTCTATACCTTCACGGTTTCCCAGAACCTGAATCACATGCAGGAGTTATACCACGCTTCCGGAGTTACCGACCTGACCGGCATTGCTACAGACTCTGCCAGTGTTCAGATCCTGCCAGAGGAAGCACTGCCGGCAACGGAGGTTACAACCCGGGTCCAGCCTGAAGTAACCGACATAACGCCTCTTATAAGTACGGCCCCGCCAACAACCATGGCGATAATTAAATCAACACCTGCCACAACGGCAACTCAGGAAAAGAAGACCACGTATTCTCCCGTCTCCCTGCCCGTTGTTTTCGCTAGCCTCGGGTTCGCCGTGTTCCTTCTCGCTCTTCGGAAACACTAATCTTCCTTTTTTGTTCTCTGTACGTTATTATAATGGGAGAACTCCAATATTGAATGGAGATTCATGATGCAGGTTCGGTCGTATATCCTGATATTTGTCTTAATATTCTGTCTTGCTGTACCGGTCTTTGCAGAGGATGATTCCGGACAGCTGAATACAGCCGAGATCCTCTATTCCAAAAGTGTCGATTTGGCAAATGCCGGGAATTATCGCGATGCCCTTGAAGCAGCCGATCAGGCATTGGCACTTAATGTGACACCCACAGCATCCACCATCCCTCGTCTTCAAGCAAACCGGGCTGGCATTTTGGTGATGCTCGGCCGGTACGAAGAAGCGATTGCTGCAGCAGATGTTGCGATCGCGTATACGGGGAATATACCAACAACCAAATCCATCGCATGGTATAACAAAGGGGATGCCCTCAGGCACCTGGGGAGGATCTCCGAAGCGCGGGAGGCATATGAAACTGCTCATAATCTGGATTCCTCGCTTCCGGTGCCGGACATGACCACCTACACGGTAACGATCTCAGAAACGGCTACAGCAACGATACCTGTCCCGAGTGTCACGGAGCCCCGGCCGTCCCTTCAATCCCCGGCAACAACTCCCAAAGCACCACTTCCAACTATCATTGGAATTACCGGGCTCATGGCGGCCCTGCTCTGCCGGCGCCGCTGTATCTGACACGGACCAAGGACATCTGCTGGTGCAGGGAATATCCTTTCTTTTCTCAGGCTCTTCACGCTGCGATTTCAGGATGGCACGTCAGGGGACGGTTGTCACTGGCTAAATCTTGAATACCTCGGCCCCACAACGGTATAACCGTACTATGGAGGGAACAGTGCGGGTGCTGGCCGGGGAATTTACCCGGTCTACCCTGTGTGTCCCGGATCAGGACCGGGAGGCGCCGGGATGGATAGTGACACCCGGTGGCGCATGGTGCCGGCGGATGTACCTGGCCGGCGCCCTTACCGAGGTTTCGCGCGAGGGGGATCTCTGCCGCTGTCGCGTAGCGGATCCCACCGGGGTGTTCGATCTCGTCCTCGTTGGCAGGAACGGGGGGCTCGTGAAGGCCTTGGAGGAGATTCCCATTCCCTCCTTTGTCGTAGTCACGGGTACGGCCCGGCTCTACCGCAAGAACGGTACTGTCTCTCTGTCAGTCAGGCCCGAGGACGTCCGGGTATCCGACCGTGCCGAGCGCGACCGGCTTCTCCTCATCGCGGCTGAATATACCCTCCGACGGCTCGAAACGCTCGCTTTGGAGCTGGAGAGAAACGCACATGACGAACGCCTGAACGTGGCGATAGACCATTATGCCACCACTGCCCCGGCCCTTTGCGAACTGGCCGCCATGGCAGAGACCGCGGTGGGATCGATTCGGCCGGGGCCCTCTGCCCCGGCGGATAACCTGCAGCAGGTCTGTATACAGGCCCGTGATCTGATCGCGCTGGCAGCCGGCCCGAGGGGGATCGCAGTAGAAGAAGTGGTCGTAACGCTCGGCCAGCAGGGAATCCCGAAAGAAGTGGTCCTTGCTGCACTGGAGTCCCTAGTTCTGGACGACGAATGCTACCAGCCCCAGAAAGGCTATCTCCGGCTATTATGAATCTCTCGTTCATCCGTGAGGGGCCGGCTCTCGTGGTTGAGGGGGAGAATCGTATTCTTGTTGTTGCCGATACGCACTTCGGCATTGAGGCCGATCTCGCGTCGCACGGCATGCACTTCCGCAGCCGGAGCAGTGACCGTCTCGAGCGGCTGCTCCGGACAATCGACCGTGCCGACCCGGATACCCTGCTTCTCCTTGGCGATATCAAGCACAGCATCCCTTCGCTGACCCGGCAGGAATATGCCGAACTGCCCCGGATCCTCGGGGCTCTCCGTGACCGTATCCCTCTCATCATCTTCCCGGGCAACCACGATATCGGCCTTGAACGGTTCGTACAGGATGGCGAACTGCAGCCCCGCGATGGGGCCGTTGTGGACGGGGTGGCGTACCTCCACGGGCACACAAACCCGTCTCCAGCGCTGTTCGGCAACCTGATCATCCTCGGCCACCATCACCCGCTCCTGTCCCTGCACGATGAGGTGGGATGTGCCCTGCGGGAGCCGGCATACCTGCGGGCAACGCTCAACCCGGCCGTGGCGGATGCTTATGGCCCGGTGCCGGATCCGACCCGCCTCCTCTTCATGCCGGCGTTCAATGAACTGGCAGGTTACGACCTCCTCCGTATCGTGAAGGATCCCTTCTCCCCGCTCTCGCGGGGGATGGATGGCGAGGGAGCAGAGATCATCCTTGCCGACGGGACACTCATCGGCCCTATCAGTACGGTGGACCGTAATGAAGACGGCTGATCGGCTGGATCCGCGGGTCCGGGCCTGCATCGAAAAACGGGGTTTTACCCCGCTCTCCGAAGCACAGGAGCAGGCCATCCCCCTCGTCTTGGAGGGCAGCAACATTGTCCTCATCGCTCCGACCGGCACCGGAAAGACAGAAAGCGCCATGTTCCCGGTCTTTCATAATCTCCTCTCGCTGCCAGCCGGGGGCGGGTTCAAGGCCCTGTACATCACACCCCTGCGATCCCTGAACCGCGACATCCTCTCCCGGATGCAATGGTGGTGTGCCGAACTCGGGCTCACGGTTGGGGTCCGGCATGGCGACACTCCCGTTGCTGAACGCCGGAAGCAGGCGCTCTCACCCCCGGACCTTTTAATCACAACGCCTGAAACCTTCCAGGCACTTTTTATGGGAAAACGGCTCAGGAGCCACCTTGCTCATGTACGGTACGTCATCATCGACGAGATCCATGAACTGGCGGGGAGCAAGCGCGGTGCCCAGCTGGTCGTGGGCCTGGAACGACTGTATCTCCATGCAGGGGAATTTCAGAGGATTGGGCTTTCCGCAACGGTAGGCAACCCCGAAGAGATCGGGAAATACCTTTGCGGTTCGCGGCCGTGTTCTCTTATCCAGGTTCCGGTCTCGAAGCAGCTGGATTTGTCCGTTCACTATGTTGGAGATGACTTCAAACACCAGACCCGCGTCCTATCAGGACTTCTGAAACGTGAGGGATCGACCCTCGTCTTTGTCAACACCCGCGTGACCGCCGAAGCGCTCGGGCATGCCCTGTATTCCCAGGGAAATATCGAGGTCCACCATGGGTCGTTATCCCGGGATGTCCGGATCGATGCCGAGGACCGGTTCAAGCGCGGAGAGATACGGACCCTTATCTGTACTTCATCCATGGAACTGGGGATCGATATCGGCCGTGTCGACCATGTCGTCCAGTTCGGCTCTCCCCGCGAGGTTGCACGGCTGGTCCAGCGCGTAGGCCGGGCAGGCCACCAGCTGAATACCGTCTCTCGGGGAACGATCCTGGCAACTGGTTTCGACGACCTGCTGGAGTCTCTGGTCATAGCCAGGAAGGCGCGGGCAAACGAGATCGAGCCGGTGATGCCGCACCGGAATGCAGCGGATGTCCTCGCGAACCAGGTTGCTGCCATCGCCGTGGAATACGGGGAGATCGAACGGGGCAAGATCCGGGAGATCTGCGAGCGGACATCCCTTTATGCCGATTGTGGTGCCCTGCTCGATGACGTCTGCTGCCAGATGGAGGAGCACCGCCTCATCAGAATCGATGGCACCCGGATCGTCACCACCGCCAGAGCCCGCCGGTACCTGACCGGAAACCTCTCGATGATCCATGACGAGCGGAAGGTCCCGATCTTCGACATCGTCTCGCGGCGCACCGTGGGAACACTCGACGAGTCTTTCGTAGTAGGATGGGTCCACGCCGGAGTTGTCTTTATCACCAAAGGGCAGCTCTGGAGGGTCCTTGAGATCGCGGAAGGCCGGCTGACGGTGGAGCCGGCAAAAAAAGCTGTTGGCGAACTGCCTTCGTGGGAGGGCGAGCAGATCCCCGTTCCGTATTCTGTTGCTGACGAAGTGGGGAGGATACGCAGGAGCCGGAATGTGGATGCCTATACACCTGACGAAGAGGGACTACGGTATGCCGAAGGATTCCTCCGCGAGATGGACCGGAACCGGGCCCTTGTTCCGACCGATGCCCTGATTACTCTCGAGAACACCGAGGACGGGGTTGTCTGCAATGTCTGTGCCGGCCATAAGGCGAACGAAGCGCTCGGGCGTGTGCTCTCGATCCTCATCTCCGCCCGGTATGGCACCACCGTCGGGCTCGAGCTGGATGCGTACCGCATGCTCCTCCGCCTTCCTTCGTCTATCCGGGCTGCCGATGTCCGCGATATCCTCATCTCCCTTGATCCGGATCATATGCCTGGAATCCTGCGGCTTGCCTTGAAACGAACTGCACTTTTCAAGTGGAAACTCGTACAGGTAGCCAAGAAGTTCGGGGCGATCGACACGGATGCAGACTACGAGAAGATCAGTATCCATCGCTTGCTGGACTTTTTCGATAACACGGTAGTCCAGCAGGAGGCCTACCGTGAACTTCTTTCGGAGTATATGGATATTATGACTGCAGCTGCCATCGTACGGCTTGTCAGGGATGGCAGGATCGGAGTGGCCCTGGGCCCGCATTCCCTGATCGGGGCCGGGGGCCTCCTTTCATCCCGTGACCAGATTCCGCCACCCAGCGCTGATGGCGTGGTCCTCTCGACCTTAAAGAAACGCCTCCTCCAGGACGACGTGATCCTTGCCTGTATGAACTGCCGGAACTGGAAGTCACGCACGGTCGTCTCCCGGGTGGACGAGCACCCGCAATGCCCGAAATGCGGGGCCCGGCTGATCGCAGCCCTCAAGCCCTACGAAGAGGAACAGTACGCGCTGGTGAAGAAGCCCCGGCTGACCTCAGAAGAGCGTACGGTTGAGCAGCGGCTGATACGCAACGCCAACATCGTGTTATCGAGCGGGAAGAAGGCGGTGATCGCGTTGGCCGGCCGGGGTGTCGGACCCGATACGGCTTCAAGGATCCTTGGAACTCTCACCGAAGGGGATGCGTTTTACCGGGAAATCCTCAAAGCCGAACGGACCTTTGTGCAGACGCACCGCTATTGGACGTGAAACAGCCCGTATGGTAAAAAAGGGATCCACCAATTACATTATGCTCTCGAGTTTCTGCTCGAGGAAATCCAGACCTTTCTTGATATCTTCCAGGTTCTTTCCTCCCGTGAGGATGATCTTACCGGAAGAGAAGAGGAGTGCCACGATCTTGGGATCCTTGATACGGTAGACGAGGCCCGGGAATTGCTCGGGCTCGTACTCAATGTTCTCAAGGTTGAGGGTGATGACGACCTTGTTGAGGTTGATGTACTTGCCGATATCGTACGAACAGACGATATTGGTGATCGCAACTTTCGGCTCCTTGAATGTGTCGACTCCTGCCTCACGGAGGGATCGGATGATGATGCCGAGACCATCCGTCAGGGCCTTCTTGTCACGGATCCCGGTCAGCACAACCTTGCCCGATGAAAAAATCAGGGACGCGATCTTGGGATCTTCGATACGGTAAACCGCTCCCGGGAACCGTTTTGTATTGAGTTCGCAGCTCTTGATCTTGCTTGACACTTCCGCAAGATCAATGGAATCGGCGATCACGCCGGAAGCCACGATATTCTCAATTTTCAATGATGCGTACTTCTTATCAGCCATCCACTATACTATGCAGTCCCCTCAATCATAATACTAATGGAGAATCTTTATGTTCTCCCGACATGATGGCCGTTGGCCGTCGGAATTATCGGGACACGGGGGTACTTCTATCTGTTCTGGCACCTGCTTTCACGGAAAGGATATGTGTCAGTCTGCAGGGACAGATTGAAAAAGAACCACAGAGTATAATACTTCTGGATTTTATGAAGAAAATGGGGCACGGGACAGACGGTTATACGAAAATGTGCGAACAATTCGCCATCGAAGTCCCGGAATACTACAACTTCGGCTTCGATGTGATCGACGCGTGGGCAAAGAAAGACCGGAACAAACTGGCCATGATCTGGGTCAGCCAGACCGGGGAAGAGAAGAAATACAGTTTCCTTGATTTGGCGAACCTGTCGAACAAGGCGGCCAATATCCTCCTGAAGTACGGGATCAATAAAGGTGACAGGGTTCTCCTCATGCTTCCCCGGATTCCCGAGTGGTGGATCTTTGCCGTTGCCCTCATCAAACTGGGTGCGGTCTTTGCCCCCTGCCCGACCATGCTCACGTCGCGGGACATAAAATACCGTGTCAATAAGGGGAAGTTCCGGATGATCATCACCGATCTCGAAAACGCTCCCAAGGTAGAGGAGATCTGCAACGAGTGCCCGACCCTCGCGGCCCGGTTCCTGGCAGATGGCGAACTTGCCGGGTGGGCGAGTTTCCCGTACGAACTCTTGTACCCGGCACCGGTCTCCCACCGTTCAGTCAGCATTCCGGACAGCCGGAAGACCAAGAGCACCGACCCTATGCTGATCTACTTTACTTCCGGCACCACCGGGGAACCGAAGATGGTGCTGCACAATCACGGTTACCCGCTGGGGCATATCGTCACGGCACGACTCTGGCAGGATATCAAACATAACGATCTCCACTTCACGGTCTCCGATACAGGATGGGCAAAGTGTGCATGGGGCAAGATCTTCGGCCAGTGGATCGAGGGCGCCTGTATCTTCGTATACCACTTTGCCGGAAAGTTCCAGGCCACCGAGGTACTGCCTCTCCTGGAAAAGTACCAGATCACGACGTTCTGTTGTCCCCCGACCATCTACCGTATGCTGATCCTGGCCGATCTGGAAAAGTTCGATCTTGCTTCACTGCGGCACTGTACCAGTGCCGGTGAACCGCTCAACCCGGAAGTGATCCGGGTCTGGAAGGAAGGCACCGGTCTTACAATCTGTGAAGGGTACGGCCAGACCGAGACTGCCTGCTGCGTAGCCTCGTTCCCGATGCTCGAATTGCGGCCGGGCTCGATGGGGAAGCCATCCCCGGGGTGGAAGGTAGAAGTTCATGATGACCACGGGAAACGCCTCGGCCCCCATGAAGAGGGGAGGCTTGCGATCAACTGCAAACCCAAACCCCCCGGCCTGATCGTAGAATACCTCGACAATCCTGAAGAGAACAAGAAGTCCTTTGTGAACAACTGGTATTATACCGGTGATAAAGTCTATTACGATGACGACGGGTACTTCTGGTTTGTCGGGCGTGATGACGATGTGATCAAGAGTTCCGGATACCGGATCGGCCCGTTCGAAGTGGAAAGCGCCCTTCTCGAACATCCTGCGGTTCAGGAGGCCGCCGTAGTCGGTTCACCGGACCGGATCCGTGGCATGATCGTCAAAGCGTTTGTCGTACTGAATAAGGGGTTCGAGCCATCGGAAGCCCTTGTCCGCGAGATCAAGACGTATGTCAAGCGCACCACGGCTCCCTACAAGTACCCGAGGGCCATTGAGTTTGTGCCGGAACTTCCAAAGACAATCTCCGGAAAGATCAAGCGCAATGAATTACGGGCAGCCGAGATGAAAAAGTACATTGACAGGGATTAATTCCTTTACATCTGCTATCTGCCCATTTTTTTATCCCGTGCACCATGCATGGGTCTATATGTGAATCATACCCGGGTGGCTGAGGGGAAATTTTGGTGCATTATCAATAGAAACATGTAAAAAGTGCACCACTAAATGGATCTGTATGGTGCGTTATTCTATCACCATGGATGATTCCCTGGCTGAAACCATTGATACCTCTGCCAGTGCAAAGAAACTGTCGCGATCGGAATGGATCAGCGAGGCATGCCGGGTCCGGCTTGGTCCTGCCTCGGATACCAAAGTGGCGGAGCTCGTCCCCGCAAGCGGTCCGGTGTTCGATCCGGAGTACCACAATATCGGCGATTATAATCAGGCCATCAAAAAATTCCATATCGATGTTCCTGAGTTTTTTAATTTCGGCTTCGATGTCATTGATGCATGGGCAAAGAAAGACCGGAACAAACTCGCCATGATCTGGGTGAACCAGGATGGTGCCGAGAAAAAATTCACCTTCTGGGATCTGATGCGACTCTCCAACCAGATCGTGAATATGTTCATCAAGTACGGGATCAACAAGGGCGACCGGGTTCTTATCATGCTCCCCCGTGTCCCTGAATGGTGGACATTTACCATTGCCATGATCAAGCGTGGCGCTGTATATTGTCCTGCACCCACCATGCTCACGGCAAAAGACCTGAAGTACCGGATCAACATCGCAGATATCAAGATGGTCATTACGAGCATGGAGCATGCTGAGAAGATTGACGAGATTGCAAAGGAGTGCCCCTCCCTGACCTGCAGGATGGTCATCGATGGCAGGCGGCCGGGCTGGATCAGTTACCCGGTCGAGCTGGACTACCCGGCACCGGTCTCGGCAAAACTGATCACCCTGCCCGGTACCAAAAAGACCCGGAGCACCGATCCCCTGGTGATTTTCTTCACATCAGGCACCACCGGAGAGCCGAAGATGGTGCTCCACAACCACAGTTACCCGCTGGGACATATCGTTACGGTGCGGTTCTGGCACGATGTACGGACTACGGATCTTCACTTCACACTGTCCGACACCGGCTGGGCAAAGAGTGCCTGGGGGAAGTTCTATGGCCAGTGGATCGAAGGTGCGGCAATTTTCGTCTACGATATCCGGAGCAAATTCAACGCCACCGAGATCCTCCCGCTCATCGAGAAGTACGGCATCAACACATTTTGCTGTCCTCCGACCATCTACCGGATGCTCATCCTCGCCGATCTCGACAAGTTTGACTTCTCGGAACTGCGCCACTGCGTAAGTGCCGGCGAACCCCTTAACCCGGAAGTGATCAAAGCCTGGAAGGATGCAACCGGCCTGACCATTTACGAGGGATACGGGCAGACCGAGACCGTGCTCTGCGTGGGCACATTCCCGGGCATGCAGCCGAAATTCGGCTCCATGGGAAAACCATCCCCCGGCTGGCATATCGAACTGCATGATGAGCACGGTAAGGCAGTCCCGGTCCATGAGGAAGGACGGATTGCAATCCGGATCAACCCCCGACCGGTCGGAATGTTCCAGGAGTATATCAACAATCCCGAAGAGAACAAGAAATCCTTTGAGGGTGACTGGTATTATACGGGTGACAAGGCCTACCGGGATGAAGACGGCTACCTCTGGTTCATTGGCCGGGACGACGATGTCATCAAGGCATCCGGTTACCGGATCGGGCCGTTCGAAGTCGAGAGCGCCCTTCTTGAGCACCCTGCGGTCCAGGAAGCAGCGGTGGTCGGATCACCGGATGATATCCGGGGCATGATTGTCAAGGCGTTCATCATCCTCAAGCCTGGTTTCAGGCCTTCCGATACGCTCACCCGGGAGATCCAGAACCATGTCAAGCACGTTACTGCGCCGTACAAGTATCCCCGTGCGATCGAATATGTCGAATCGCTTCCCAAGACGATCTCCGGTAAAATCCGTCGCAACAAACTTCGTGAGCAGGAGATGAAGCGGCTCCAGAACGATCAGCATGCCGGAAAGACCGGCTGATTTATCCCTTACTTTTATTAGTGGGGGTGTGTAATCTATACAGGCGCGAGGATCGCCGAGCCAGGTCAAAGGCGCCAGGTTCAGGGCCTGGTCCCGTAGGGGTTCGCCGGTTCGAATCCGGCTCCTCGCATCGATTTTGATAAAATTCATCTATCCTTTTCAGGTTTGATAGTCATCAGGAAGATGCCAACCTGCCCGTTCCACACCCGATTTATTGATGCCTTCCTTTCCGCGGGAGGCGGGTGAGTGTCCGGATCCTGACCGGATGTTCGGGTTCATTCTCCGTAGCATCCTTGATGGACGGGATATGGAAAGCATTCCGTTCTATCATGGCATTCCTTTCCCGCGGGTTGTATCGTCTGATCTGGGCGGAGACATTCATGAACTCCTCGAATGCCGTTTTCCCATTCCTGCTCCGGCTCATGATCTTCCGCAGGTCATCATCAGTGAAAACCGATGCCATAGCATCGAGATCCTCCGTTCCCAGATCACACAGGCCGAAGACGGAAAAGATCAGGGGAATCCCCCGGCGGTCATATGTCCGCAGTCTTGTTCCGGCTTTCCTGATAAGCACCGGCCGCACCCGCTTGTCACAAACTTCGAGGAGAAGGAGTAACGCCGGTTTTCCGCTATATTCGACACCCAGGAGATCATCCATATCAGCATACATGATGAGGGCTGTCCGGTCGATCTTTCCTCCTGACCTGATCACGTCAAGGATGAACGGACCTCCGCATGCGCAATCTGCCCGGATGAGGTCCTTCAGCATGCGCTCGTGATGGTCGCAGACCCTGCATTCCCCCCGGGTAATATCGTCAATAAGTTCCTCAGCGGACAGGAACAGTTCTGAAAATAATCTCCCCCAGACTGCTGCCAGGGGGCCGTAGGGGGTATTAGTCGATCCGGATTTCAGGCATCGTTCCAATATCCCGAACAGTTCTTGGGATCCGCATCGCTCCAGCTTCGACAAGCGGGCGTTTGGCGAAGGTGTCCGGAGCATTCTCATGTGGTGAATTAATGGATCTTATCATATTTCTTGATTATCCCCTGACCGATTTTCCGGTCAGGAAAACACGCGGCCTTCCTCTCCCCTCATGAACGTGATGAGGTAGAACGCGACCATGTGGATGAGCATAACGATGAAGCTGACTGCCGGTGTTC
>Ga0074199_1000722_pt1 | contig 42979 bp, 37 predicted proteins | sample EPASupsiteSAE347_FD_64528 | JGI IMG/M metagenome (GOLD analysis project Ga0074199, IMG submission 64528) | Bioremediated contaminated groundwater from EPA Superfund site, New Mexico - Sample SAE3-47 | ecosystem: Environmental > Aquatic > Deep subsurface > Groundwater > Contaminated ... | reverse complement strand
CTCGCTGTAGGCGCTGAAGGATGTTGGCGTAGCGTCCTGCGGCTTCAAGCTTTTGAAGAGCACATGGTCTCCGTAGCTTTTGATGAGCAGGGCCTCTCTGGGAACGAGGCGCAGCATCTGGAATTCCAGCAGAGCTGTTACGAAATCCTTCGGCTCCTGCCAGACGATATAGTTGAAGGAGTAGAGATAGGCTTTGCCCTGCTTGGAACGGCTGACGATTCCGAAGGAACGGAGACCTTGCAGATAGTAGTAGACAGTGTCGCTGGAGATGCCGGTCGCTTTGGCCAGATCCTCTAAGCTCTTGGACTGGCTGTCCATCTGGGATAAGAGAGCAACTCGCTGGCCGGAGAGGATTTCTTGCAGGGGAGAGGCGCGATGAGAATAGTAGAGCCGCTTGAAGGCCTCTGCTGGGGGCGTGCGGGCCAGCAGGATCTCGCCTCCCGCCCGCTCCACCAGGCCAATATCTTGCAGGCTGGTAATGATGCGGGAGACCGATTCGTTCTGGAGTCCCAGTCCCTCATGGAGGTCATGGGGGCGCACTGGCACCTCGGAACGGGTTATCAGGACCAGAGCCAGGATCTCATTTTCGCTCAAACGCATTGTCTTAATATAGGATCAATTAAGTATATAATTTTGATCCTGGATTAAGATATGATTAATGTTGTTGTTGAGTATCATATAGAAATTCAATGTCCAATCAGCAATATTTTGAATTATCTGAGGATTCCTAATTACTTCCAAGCTTCCTATCAGATAGGATGCTTAGCTAACGATTTCATACATTTTCTGCTCTTGAGACGCCAATTTTTCTTGATTTACCTTCTTTTTTGCTCATTTTTCGGCACAATCGCATTAGTTAGTGATGGTGGCAGGGCACATTTTATCATAGATTTTATATACTATGAGATATATGTGCCCTGTGAGACCCACCATGACTGTAATAGCCACGAATTTCTTAAACCTTCCGTTTGTTAATGAGATAATGGACGCCTTTAAGGAGTACTCAAACGAATATGAATTCACGGCAGAAGGCGTGTTTCGCAGAATAAAACCTCCTGCTTGCCCGCGATGTGGGAAACAGATGAGCCACAACGGCTATAACAAATATCGTCTTCTCAGCCTAGCAATTATAAAATTGGGTAGATATCATTGCCGAGAATGCAACATAAATTCACAAGAAGAAAATATATTTTTGGAGATGATGAGATTGGATATTAGCAGGATTCTTGCGGGCTTATATCAAGTATTGAGAAACCACGATGTCTCGTATGAAGGCATATCAGGTGTAATGAACTATCTAATTCCGCAAAGCAGGGATACGATCAGCCGAAGATTCTCCAACTCTATTGCCAGCGTTCAGTTGCCGGAGACTTCGTCAATTCAAATTATACACTACGATGAGCAGCATCCCAAGGCAGGCAAATCGCAGAAGTATCGTTTGACTTTGCTGAACGGAGTGACCCATGAAGTTATTGCGGAAGAGCTTTCAGATAATAAGTCTCAAGAGGTTATCAAGCCGTTTTTTAAAAATAATCTAAAAGAAGTTATAGAGAAGTCAACGCCCATTTTTGTAGTAACGGACTTAGGCAAAGGATATGCAGAACTGATTACTGATGTATTTAACGGCAACGCAATCCTTCAATATTGCATCTTTCATCTGAATAAGATAATTGCTAATGAATTCTCCAAACAGGCACCTATGAAAGACGAGCTAATGAAATACAGGTTGTTTAATATATTTTTCAATCGAGATGAAGAGCTGAATTATTTAAAGAATGTCTGCGAGGAAGAAGCATCAACCGACTTCAAAGACGAGAAGGAAGAAAAAGAGTGGCACAAGAAGGCAAAGATCAGGTTTCACGGTTTTTTGTATGAACAAGAATTGAAGCGAAGGCGTGCCCACAAGAATTTAAGGCAAAGAACCTATTATGAATCATATGTGATAATGAATGAATTATTAAATGAAGCTCAATCATTTAGCCCAATCGTTCAGAGACGGCTTGAAAAGATCCAAAAGGGATGGATTCATTTTACAGCCTTTCAGCGAGTTGATGATGCTCCTGCCACCAATAACGCTATCGAGAACTATTATTCTACCAGCCTAAAAGGCCAAAAGAAGAAACAACTTAGAACCGATCGCGGAATCAATCTCCACATGAAGCTCTCATCGATGAAGCGCCTTGACATGATCGGCAAACCAAAAATCACATTCTTTGAGGTCTTCTTGAAGCTAATTCCATTTCGCGCAGCTGGATGATTAATTAAATAATTGTAATGTATTATTAACGCTTTAGCATATGCTGTCCTGTCACTAAATTATTTTCTGATAGTATTATTTATTAAATCTTAAAACTAATCACTCTTATGCTAATTCCAAGACCAGCGTTTCAATTAGTTCCATTAATTGGAAAAGTAGATCCTTAGAAATTCATTTTTCACTAGGTCTTAAGACAGTGCCCTGTTTTGGATTTAGTAGTCTTGGATTTACGCAAGATCTGATGATTGACCAATGACCGGAAGCTGATGGAGGGCTTCACGGCCCATAGCTTCAGTCAACCATTCTTGCGGTCTTGTTGTCTGATTTATTGATGTTGGATGCAAATCTCAATTCATTAATTTTAGCTTAGTTCATCATTAACTCGACCAATGGCTTCAAGAAGATTTTCTCCTTTCTGTGTAGTTTCATACAGCACTTTTTTCCCTTCTCGGACTTCTATTAGATTGCTTCCTATCAGCGTCTTCAGATAGGGATTTACCGTCCTGAAGTTGAGGTTGGCCTGATATACAACTTTGGTTTTGCTGGCACCATTTTTGCATACATTTAGGATTTGGGCGAATATCTCTTCACGGCTTCTCTTCATGTTCCTATCCTCCTATTTTGTTTAGAATCTTCCCTCTTTATTTGTGCCATCGACATATCGTACGCTTTTTATTTAAGGATACCTGGCACGAAACGGGAAATATAGCACAAAACGTAAACAAATGCTCTGTTCTTATTTTCAATTTGGGTGCAATATTCTTAAAATAGTTCCGTATAATTGAATCTTAATTTAGATATGGTACCACGATTATGATGCTGAGATCATGTCTGGTTTTTTCCAATTTCGTCCTCAATTCGAATTATTCGTTAAGCATGCGATCTGATATGCCTGAAATTGGTCCCTGAGTTGCATCTTCCACAGTCAGCCATCATAGAAGGAGGTGTCGAAAAAATGTCTGCCGGTCATGAACGATTACATCAATGAACTCGATTGGCTTCATGGAGCAGCGTGATTCTGAGCACTATTTTCAGATTGCTGAGAGCTGAAAGCTCCTTTTTTGCCGGTCCGATGGCTTCGGGTCAGCAGGAAAATATATTGCTTTGCATCGATATAACGAAAAGGTATGGTGGATGAGCGTTTGCGTTCGCAATTATCATTTGCAGCGATTCTGATCGAGTTGATCTTATTTGCATGGATTCTATGTTGCCCGGCCTTCGCATACGGCAGCAGTTCCGAGGATTTGATCGGAGCATTCTCAATGCAGAAGACCATCAAGCTTGCCGGTAGCAGTGAGTGCTTTTCTTCTTCGGATGCAACTGATCCGCTGATCCCGCCACAATCCCAAATGGCCGGAGCCGGCGCTCTGGCAGACGATCAGCCGCCAAGCCTGGCAGGCTTTGATTTCGGGCCGGCTACAATCTCATCTGGATCGGATCAGACCGTCAACCTGACCGCCCATGTTATTGACGACCAGAGCGGCCTGTGGGCATCGGCTGCATATTTTGCCGCTCCTTCCCGCAGTCGGACGGCAGTCGCGTTCTTCAATTCAGGAAACCGAGCTTCCGGCAGCTCAAAGGACGGCATCTACACAGCGCGGATGCATCTTCCAAAAGATGAGAATAACTCGGTTGAAACCGGCTACTGGCAGCTCTTGAATGTCACAATGGCGGATGGAGACAATAATCGCAGGGTCCTGTCGGCGAATGATCTGGCCCGCCAGGGTTTGCCCGTCAGGTTCCTGGTGACCTGACAATTTTAGCAGCTCTGGAGCAGATCGATCTTGCGACTCCGTCACTCATTCCCAATTTTCCTTTCTGCCGGTCTTTTTCCGGCTATTTTCCTTTCCGCCATTTCTCTGCCCGGCCAATCCTATCCCAGCTTTTGCGCTATTCTCCCATGATCTGCACAATTATCCGTCGCTGTCGTGGCCGGTTGTCCGGTCAGCTTCCCATCTGCTCCAACTCGCTCAAAAACTTATTTATCGCCAGCCGGGCATATCTATTTCGATGACGTACTACGCGACGGTCAAGCGTATTCTTATAATAATATTCATATTAAATATACTTGTGGCTCTGGCAAAGGGCGGATGGGGGCTATACACCGGATCGCTATCCATGACCTCGGACGGGCTGCACTCGCTTTTTGACTCCAGCTCCAACATCATCGGCCTGGTGGGCATCTCCCTGGCTTCGCGGCCTCCGGATCGGGAGCATCCTTACGGCCACTCCAAGTTCGAGACCTTTGCGTCTTTGGGCATCGCCGTGCTTCTCTTCGCCAGTTGCATCCAGATCATTTTGGCCGCCTCCAATCGCTTCCTCAACCCGACCGTCCCGGAGGTGAACGAGATCAGCTTTGCCATCATGGGTGGGACGCTGGCCATCAATGTGGGCATCGCCGCCTACGAGTACATCATCGGCAGGAGGCTGAAGAGCAGCATCCTGGTGGCCGACTCCATGCACACCCGCAGCGATGTCTATGCTTCCGTGGGTGTCATCGTCGGGCTGGCGGCGGTCAAGATGGGCTATCCACTGGCCGATCCTCTCATCGCTCTGCTCATCACCGGCTTGATAATCCTGACCGGGCTTGAGATCATCAAAGACAGCTCCAGGATACTGCTGGACAAGGCTCTGATCGAGGAGAACGTCGTGGCAAAGCTGGCAAGGTCCGTGCCGGGAGTGTGCAACTGCCACCGCATCCGGACGCGGGGAGCGCCGGGACAGATGTATGTGGATTTGCATATCGGCGTGGACTCGTCTTTATCTCTTGAGGCGGCACATAAAGTTGCAGAAGAGGTCGAAGATCGGATCAGAGGGTCCGTCGAGGGTGTTGAGGATGTGGTAGTGCACATGGAACCAAAGGATTACTGCGAATTGAGCCGGGAATTTAACGACAAGTCGAATAAGGATCAAAACGGCAAGAAGGCGGAGGAGGAATAACAAATGAGTCTGAAGCTGGGTCAGAAGATCGCAATCACCATTTCCGAAGCGGGAGGCGCGGCTGCGAGGGCCTTTTCCTACAGGATCTTGATTGATGAAGATACGGTTGCCGAGCGGCAATTGACGCCGGTCCAGTCCCAGCAGGTGCGGGAGATGGCGGCGCAGTATGCCTCGCTCTTCCGGAAAGGCTGCGCGGTCAGGGCGGCGCAGGACTACCTCTCCATCCTCGGCGACGGGCTCTTCCAGTTATTCTTCGAGAAGGGAATGAAGGACAACGGGGATCGGCTCTCATCCGGCGGAGACCTGACTGTCGCGTCGACCATTCCCGATGCTTTGCAGCTCCCCTGGGAGTATCTAAAACTTGCCGGTGAGGCGATCGGTTTTAACGAAAGGTTCAGTATAACTCGCCGTCCTGTTGCCGGGGCGGCGCAGCCTGCACTGCAGATCCAGAGCACAAAGCCTGAGCCGGGGCCTTTGCGCGTGCTATTTTTCGCCTGCGAGCCTCTCGATTATGACCTGGAGGAGCAGGGCTTCTTGCGGGCGATGGAGGGGCGGGATGCCGTCCTGCAAATAGGCGACCTCGGCACATTCGATGAGCTGAAAATGTTTGCCAAGACATTTCGTCCACATCTGATTCACCTCGTCGGGCAGGCTAAGATGTCGGGCGGCAAGGCGCTCTTTGTCATGCAGGACGAGGACGGCAGATCGGATGCAAAGACCGGGGCAGATGTGGCTGAAGCCTTGAAGGGAAGCGGCGTGCAGTGTCTCATTCTCGGCGGATGCCAGAGCGAGCATCCCGAGTCTCTTGATCTGCTGGCCATGAGTGCGGCTGAGCATCTGCCGCTGGCCGTGGCCTGGAACAGCTCGGCAGCCTCCGCAGCATCATTTTACAGGACTCTTGAGCAGGGCGTGTCCGTTGGCGAGGCGCTGGGTGCGGCTCGCCGGGATGTTCGGGATTCATGCCTCAAGGAAGGAAAGCTCTGTGCCCTGCCGATTCTGTACTCATCTGCTGATCACTCATTCACTGATCAACAACGGATATTCGACGCCGAAAAAAGGCCGCAGGGGACAACTGATTGGGGAATTGTCAGGAATGCCCTGGAGCCTCTGCCGGGAATGGCGGAGGGGTACGCGTTCAATTTCGTGAACCGAAGACGGGATCTGCATCGCCTCCATCCGGCTATGCAAAGCGGCGCGGCTCGCACCGTCATCATCACGGGAAAAAGCGGCATGGGCAAGAGTGCTCTGGCCACCAGGCTTGCCCGGCAGCTTGCTCTTTTCGGATATTCCATCATTCCCGTTTACAGCTCTCGAAATAATCCTTTGAGCGCAGCACGATTTCTGGAGGCTGTCATCGGCTTCTTGACCAGGATCGGCAAGCCGAAAGAGGCACAGAGCCTGAGAGACGCAAAAACGCCTCTGGCGGCCAGGCTGAAAAGCGCGCAAAAGCTGCTGAACGAGGGAAAATATCTGATCCTGTGGGACGGCCTGGACCTGGATGAGAAGACAAGTCGCATCAACGATGCCGAGCTGGCGGGGTTCTATTTGCAGATGCTGAAGGGAATGGAGAGCAGCCGGGCCATCATCACCTGCTCGTCTCTTCCTGCCGATGCATTGACACTGCCCAAGCGTGCCTGGGAGTGGCCGCTGTCCGGCTTAGCCGAAAGCGCATTTATAAAATTCCTGCTACAGGACGAGGCGGTAGCTGCGCGGTATCGTCGCGGCGAGACGAGTCACGCAGAACTGATCAAGCTCCATTCTCTGGCAGCGGGAAGCCCCGGCCTCCTGGCTCCGGCCACGCAAGCGGCCAAGATCGGGGCCGGGATTCAAAGCAGCGACGACATCCCGAAAGCGGGGCTCTCCACATTGGGCCCGGATTTGCGTCTTTCCCTGGGCCGAGCTGCGGTTTTCGGCATCGCGGCCAATTCGTCGGGCCTGGCAGCCGCAGCCGGGATCTCGGAGAGTGCCGCCGATGAGTTGATTATGCAATGGCAGCAGCTCATGCTGGCCTATCCGGTGGGGAAACTGTGGGCTTTGCAGCCCTCCCTGCGGCCAGGCTTGCTGGCGGCTCTGTCGCCGGAGGAGCGAGCGGCGGCGGAAGAAGCGGCGGCGGCGTTCCTGAGGGATCTGGCGGAAGAGGGACAGGCATCCGTGCTCGGCCTCTCCCGGCTTGATGCCTTGCTGGAAGCGCGGGGTCACTATCTTGCCGCAGGAGATACGCCGGCTGCAAGAAGCGTTACGAGCCGCATCAGCAGCTATCTGGTGCGGCGCGGCTACTATGCGGAAGTGATCCGGCAAAACCTGCCGCTCCTGCCGCTGCAAACGCATCCCGAGCCTATGAACTGGATTGCCCAAGCCTTCATGGAGCTGGGCAATTTTTCCAAAGCTGCAGAATGGTACGCTCGCGCCCTGGAGAGCGGGCCGGATAGAATTGCCCTTCAGGGATTGGGCATGCTCCTTCTCCGCCAGGGCAAGAACGAGCAGGCAAAAGAGAGCTTCTGCCAAGCCGAGGAGATTTGCCGCACCGAGGGGGATACTGCCGGGGTGGCGGCAGCGCTGCAGGGGCTCGCATCCATTGATCTGCTGCAGAAGAACTACGACGCCGCCATGGAAAAGATGCAAAAGACTCTGGATCTTTTGGAGAAGCTGGGGAATCTGCGCAGCCAGTCTTCTACGCTGCAGAGCATGGCCATGCTCGACTTTAACCGCGGCAACCTTGATGCCGCCCGCACTCTGCTGATGCGGGCGGTGGCGTTGCAAAGCAGCATCGATGACCGGGCGAGCTTGGCCGAAGCGCAATACGCTCTGGCCTCCATCGACTTTGAGAAGGGAGACTACGATCCTGCGGCAGAGGAATTCCGGCAAGCCCTTCAACTCAAGCGCGAGATCGGCGAGCAGCGGGGTGAGGCGGCCATTTTGCACAACCTCGGCCTCATAGAATCACAAAAAGACAACAAAGAGTCGGCTTTTTCGAATTTCCGCGATGCTCTTCAAATCTATCAGGACCTTTGCGACAAGCCGGGCGAAGCGGGGGCCTTCTTCCAGCTCGGCGCTCTTGCCGTGCAGATGGACAAGATGCAGGAGGGCTTGCGCCTGATGGCGCTTGCCGCCGTGGTCTTGAGGAGCATCAAGAGCGATGACGTCAAGAACGTCGAGCCGATGGTTGAGCGGCTGGCATCAAAGCTGAATTTCAGCCAGGAGCAGTTCATGGTCATGGTGCAGGAGGTCTTGCAGAGCTATCTCAAGGACCGGGGCTGGGGGCTGGTGGAAAAGGTATTGGCGAAAAAATAGCGCTGCTGGAGAGCAAGCCAGCCAAGCTTGGCCCAGCTTGGTGGCCATCATTCTTCTAGCTTTTATAATATTTCCTCTTTTAATATTGTGTAAAACCCATTCCTCGCTCTTCTCTCAATCCAGGGTTTATGCCCGCATTCATCAAGCAGAATAAAGCGAAAGTTCGACAAAATATTTTGCAGAGGCTCTTTGACGCCGAGGGCAGGATGCGGGTCCCAGGAACCGTGAATTGCCACCACGGGACAATTGATCTTCTTACCCAGTGCCAGCAGTTGGCCATTTTGCCTCATCGCTGCCGCTTCCGTCCAGACAAGCCGGAAGATCTCAGCATCGCATTTTATGAGCGGATTTCGATTTGTTTCATCGGCTCCAGGCGCATTAAAAAGGGGATCAAAAGCATCTGCCTTCTCCAGCAGCTCGCCCATCCTGGCCAGCGCCTTATCTTTTTGAGCTGCATCGATGTCTTCGTCCAGCATTTCGAATATTCGCATCGCTTCATTGCAATCATTGCCGTCAAGCCTGCCAAGCCGGTTAGGAAGAATCTCGGAGGCATATTTCTCTTCGAACGGCCCGCTTCCTACTAAAATCAGCTTTTTAACGAGCCCAGGATGCTCTGCGGCCAGCATGAAGCTGAGATACGCGCCCCAGGAAAAACCGATCAAGATCACAGGAGGATCTGAAAAATTCTCCATAATATCCTTCAATTCCGCTATCTGTCCCTGAACCGAGGACGCCGTCTGCAGCGGTTCCAGAACGCCAACGCGGTGGAAGAGTTCTTGCGCCACAGGTTCCATCTCTCCGGCGGCGCCAGGGCCGCCGTGAACGACAGCAACGCGAAAAGGCGGCTTGCCGTAAATCCTCGGATTTTGCATCAATGCTGAGATGATGAACCTCTGGTGCAATAAATGATACGATCCGCAATTGAGGGAATATTCCGGCAAAGAAAGAAAAAATCGCCACAAGCGGGCGATTTTCCATTCAGTTTTTCGGTTTTATGGAGTGTACTATCATTGAAAAATTGTCGCCGTCAGGCCTCTATTTAATCGCGAAAATGACATGATAGACCAGAATCGCAATAATGATAATAGCTGTTTCCAGAGTTTGTGGCTGTTTTAAAAAAATGTTTTACTGAGGCAGCAGAACCGCTGCTGCCTGCAGTGCCCAGTCGACGAATGACTGCGGGAAGACACCGATCCAGACCACGGCGATGAGGGTCAGGACCAGGGCGACCACATATCCTTTCGGCTCCGAGACTTTCGGGCCGGCGGGCTCTTTCAGGTACATGTAGCTGATGATCCTCAGGTAGTACACCAGCGATAGAGCGCTGTTGAGGATTGCGATTACAGCCAGCCACAAGAGGCCGGAGTAAATGGCCGAGCTGAAGAGCACGAACTTGCCGATGTATCCTGCCGTTGGCGGAATTCCTGCCAGGGCGAACATGAAGATCAGCATACAGAACGCGGTGATGGGCGCTCTTTGAGCAAGACCTGCATAGTTCGAGATATCATCGGGGTCCTTTTCGCTGCTCGCGGAAACCATGGACGCCACCTGAGCCGTGCCGATGAAGGCTCCGGTCTTCATGAGCGCATGTCCCAGGATGAGCAGCAGTGCACCGGCTATGCCGAGCTGAGCTGCTGGAACCGCCAGGCCGTTGAAGGCTGTGACCGGGGCGGCTCCGTAAGCTGCACCTACCACCACAAAGCCGATGGCGATGTAACCGGCCTGTGCGATGGATGAGTATGCCAGGATGCGTCGGACATTATCCTGCCAGCAGGCGGCCAGGTTGCCCAAGGTCATGGTTACGGCTGCAAGGATTGCGAAGGCCAGATACCACTCCATGCGCAGAGCGATGAGCCCGATGAGGAGCACCCTGAAGGCGGCTGCAAAGCCCATCTTCTTGGAGCCCGCGGCAAGCATTGCCGAAACGAGCGCCGGTGCGCCCTCGTAGGTATCGGGAGCCCACATATGGAAGGGCACCAGAGCCATCTTGAAGGCAAATCCTGCAATGACGAAGAGCAGTGCTACTAGCGTCGCCGGGCCGAAGTTGCCAAGTGACGCTGCGGCAATGTCCGCCAGTTTGGTTGAGCCGGTCATGCCGTAGAGCAGCGAGAAGCCGAAGAGCATGAACGCAGAGGAGACCGACCCGAAGATGAAGTACTTCATGGCGGCTTCCAGGTTCTTCTTGCTCTTGTCAAAGGCTGCCAGGGCATAGGTGGACAGGCTTGCCAGCTCGAATCCCACGAACAACGTCACGAGATCAACGGAACTGGCGACCACCATCATACCGACTGTGGCAAAGAGGAGCAGCGCATAGTAAACATCCGCTCCTTTTCCCGTGTACTTGGATAGCGATGCAATCACTACCAAGAGTGATACAATCAGGAAGACGGCCTTGAAGAACTGAGACAGGGCATCCACCGAGACTGTATCGAAGAAGAATATGGCAGGCTTGGCGATGGTTAAAGTGTTGGCAACAATGGCCAGAGCCGCCACAATGCCGGCTGCGCTCAGGTATCCCATGAGCTTGCCGCTATCCTTCATGAGAGAGCCCAGCAGCACTACCAGTACTGCCAGAGCTGTGAGCAACGCCTCTCCCCAAAGGGGTGCGTAGTGCGAAAAGTCCACTTCAGATCACCCCCATCTGAGTTAAGGTCACTACCGGCTCCATGAGCTGGGTAGCAGCCGTGCCCATCATATCCGTGATCAGGCCGGGCTGTATGCCGAAGATCAGCGTGAGAACGATGATCATGGCCATAGAGAACAGCTCGTAGCTGTGCGGATCATGGACATTCATATACTTCTTCAATATCGGTCCGAACATGGCTTTCTGCATGGCCCAAAGGTGATAGGCAGCAGTGGTGGCCACGCTCAGGAATACTACGATTATGGTGTATGTCGGAAGCGTGGGGTACGATCCGGTCAGGACCATGAACTCGGCCACGAAACCGCTCATGCCCGGCAGTCCCAGGGAGGCCATGAAGCCTGCCATCATGAGGACGGCGAACTTGGGCATGCGGTCAGCAAGGCCTCCCAGATCGGCGATAACCCTGGTTCCGACCACGTGCTGGATAGTACCGGCGGACATGAACAGAACGCAGGTGATGATGCCGTGGGAGAACTGCTGGAACATGGCACCCTGAATGGACATCCAGGTGAAGGCCACAGCGCCTAAAGTTACGAATCCCATGTGGCTGACGGACGAGTAAGCCACCAGCTTCTTGATGTCTTTTTGTGCCAGCGCCATGAAGGCTCCGTAGACGATGGAAAGCACCGCGATGATGGCGATGATGGTCACGAAGGCCTTGTCGACGTTAGGCAGCATGGGCATGATGACCCTGAAGAGGCCGTATCCGCCCATCTTGAGCAGCAGAGCCGCCAGTACCACGGAACCGGCTGTTGGTGCCTCGACGTGGGCATCAGGCAGCCAGGTGTGGAATGGGAAGGCGGGCATCTTGACCAGGAATCCCAGCAGCAGCCCTGCAAAGATGATGTTGAGCAGGCTGGTCGGGAATATGGTCTTGTCCGATGTGGCCTGCAGAAGGGTCAGCATATCGAAGGTTCTGGACCCGTCGGGCAGCTGGTAAGTGAAGTACAGGGCGAAGATTGCCAGCAGCATCACTAAGCTTGCCACGTGGGTGTAGATGAAGAACTTGATCGCTGCGTAATCCTTTCTCGGGCCGCCCCACGATCCGATGAGGAAGAACATGGGGATGAGTACTATCTCCCAGAAGATGTAGAACAAGAAGAAGTCCAGGGCCGTGAAGACGCCTAAGACGCCCACTTCGTTCAGGAGAAGCAGGGCGAAGTACTGATTGGGCTTCTTTGTCTCTCCCCAGGAGTAAATTATGACCAGAACGGTCACAATGGTGGACAGGAGCAACAGGGGGAAGCCTATGCCGTCAACTCCGACGGTATATTTCACTCCGAGAGTGGGAACCCAGTTGTAGCTCTCCACGAACTGCATGATCTTTGAGGTTTTGTCGAACTCCATGTACATTTGCAGGGATAAGACCAGAGGTATCAATGAGGCCAGAAGGGCCACGAACTTGGCCTTGGACCCCGCGAAGAAGGAGACCAGCGCTCCGATGAGTGGAACTATGATCATCAACGATATCGCGTTTGCGATCATGCCAGGCCCACCTCCTTAGCCAGAGAAATTACAACCACCAGTACCACAATCCCCAGCACCAGAGCCGTGACGTAGTTTTGCACGACACCGCTCTGAACCTTTCTTACATTCTGCGCGAATCCCATTACCCAGGCGCTGAGCCAGTTGAGCCAGCCGTCTACCAGTTTGATGTCGATCGTGTTGCAGATCAACGCCGTGCCGTAGACCACACCTTCAGCGAACCAGCCGGTCAAGATCTCATGCTGGTAGTATCCCTTCAGCAGCATCTTGCGGATGGGGTCGTTGTCGCCTGTAACCTGGCTTGGGTCGAATTTCTTGATTTTGTCCCAGTAGAACAGGCCTGCCGTAAGAATGCCGCCAATGGCGATGATTATGGGCAGTATCTGTATGTACCAGGGTTCAGCATGCGCTTCCTCTGCGCCGTGTTCTCCTTCTGCAGCGGGAGCATGCTCGCCGGTCGCAGCCTCGGTTGCACCGTGTTCACCCGCAAGCACATGGCCTCCGATGACGCTCAGTTCTTCGAAGTTGACATCGTAGTGCTCGAAGTTGGTGTCAAGGTAGCTGTAGAAGTCACTCTGGGCTGCAAAGCCGAATCCAAAGGCGAATACTGCCAGGATAACCAGCGGCCCAATCATGATCATGGGTGACTCATGCTTGCCGTAGTTTGACCTCTCCTTGCCGGTGAAGACGGAGAACCACATTCTGAAGGTGTAGATCGCCGTAAGGACCGCTGCCAGCACCAGGAAGATGTAGGGCAGGAAGTTGATCAGCACGCCGTACTCGTAGGCGATTACGATGATCTCGTCCTTGGAGAAGAATCCCGTGAAGAATGGGAATCCGGCCAGGGACAGGGAGCCTATGAGCATGGTGTACATGGTCCACTTCATGTACTTCCCGACGCCGCCCATCTCTCGCATATCGTTAGTATTGACTGCGTGGATGACTGAGCCTGCGCCGAGGAAGAGCAGGGCCTTGAAGAACGAATGGCCGATGAGGTGGAACATGGCAACTCCGACAGCCATAGTGCCGACTGCGGCACCAATTCCTAGACCCGCCATCATGAATCCCAATTGGGAGACGGTCGAGAAGGCCAGCACCCTCTTGATATCGAAGGCTGTGAGGCCCATCGTGGCTGCAAACAGAGCTGTGAAAGCACCCACTGCCGCTACTGCCGTCAGGCCATGAGGCGCGGCGTAGAAGAGCGGGAACATTCTGGCGACCAGGTATATGCCTGCCGTAACCATCGTGGCGGCATGGATCATGGCCGAGACGGTCGTCGGGCCTTCCATAGCATCGGGAAGCCAGACATGCAGGGGGAACTGACCTGACTTGCCTACCGCACCGCCCAGGAGTCCAAGGGCGATGAGCGTCAGTTGTGCCGGTGGAATCTCTGCGAGATGAGCGTAAATCACCGGGAACTGCAAGAGGTACTCGCCGGGTTTGAGAACGAGGTTCAGGCTGGCCATGTTATTGTAAAGCAAGATTATGCCGGTCAGGAACAGAACGTCGCCCACGCGCGTTGTCAAGAATGCTTTCTTGGCAGCGGCAGCCGCAGAGGGCTTGCGGTACCAAAATCCTATCAGGAGATAGGAGCACAGACCCACCAGCTCCCAGAATATGAAGAGCTGAAGCAGGTTATCAGCGTAGATCAGGCCCAGCATGGAAGCCGTGAACAGTGCGGCTTCGGCGAAGTATCTTGCTGCGCCCGGATCTCCATTCATGTATCCGTTGGCATAGGTATGGATCAGCGTTACCACGACGGTAACCATGAGAAGCATCACCAGTGCCAGGGGATCTATCAAGATGCCCACGTTGAAGTTGGCAAACCAGGGCATCGATTGATGGATGATCTTGTCCGGGTAAATCTCGCTAAAGATTCCCAGAGATATGACCAGTCCGCCAAAGGTGGCGAGTGCCGTAAGGAATCCTCCGCCCCTGGGAAGGTGCCAGCCTACGAAGAGGCACAGCACGAAGGCCAGGACCGGCAGCCCTACGATCAGATATGCGTAATCTGCGTACACCGTTTACCACCTCATGGCGTTGATATTGTCCAGGTCAATGGTTCCGTACAGCCTGTACAATGCGATCAATATGGCGAATCCAACACCAGCTTCCGCCGCTGCCAACGCGATGGAGAACAGGGCAAACACCTGTCCGTTCACATTGGGCAGATAGGCTGAGAAGGCAACTAGATTGATGTTGGCGGAATTGAGCATAAGCTCGATGCACATCATCAGCTTGACACCGTTTTTCTGGGTGGCAAGCCCGTAAAGGCCGATGGTGAACATCGTGGATGCCAGTAATATGTTTAGCTCCAACGGTATCATCGGTAATTTTCCCTCCTTGTCATCTCTTTGTCGCCCTCCTCAGGCAACCTCCTTTCGTGCGACCCAAACCGCTCCGACAAGGGCCGCCGTCAGCACCAGAGCCAGTATCTCAAAGGAGAAGACGTAGCTGGTAAAGATCTCAAATCCCACGTCTCCGATGCCGCTCTCCGGCAGCCTCAACCCGGCGCTCGGCTCATATCCCAAGGGCTGCGTCTCGCTAAGTCCCCAGTTGGTGACGGACAGCGATGCGAAGAGTGCAGCCAGGAAGGCCAGGGTCAAGATAATGATTTTAAATTTCGCCATGGGATTCCTCCACAATCGTCTTCTTGGTGAGCATCACGGCGAATAGAATCAGAACTCCAACGGCTCCGATGTACACCAGAATCTGAGCGACACCGACGAAAGGTGCGTTCAGCATTATGTAGAGAGCCGCAACGCCTGCAAAGGAACCGAGCAGGTACAGAGCACTGTGTACTATATTCTTGGAATAAACCGTGAGTGCCGACAATAGTACAATGATTGCCGCAATTACCAGGAAGCTCAAGACTTCAATTGCAAACCTGATATCAAAGGCCAGGAACTTATTGAGAGTCGTGTAGAACCAAGGCGAGAATAATACTATCAGCGCCAGGCCGCCGAATATTACGCCTAAGGCCGCCAGCAGGACCAACAGCTCGAAGATCGACCTTATGACATTTACGCCCGACTTTTCCGCCATTATGCCGCACCTCCTTCTTTCGGTTTGGCCGCAGCCGCAGCCTTCTTGGCGGATCCATTAGCCGCTGCAGCTCCTTCTTTTGCAGGTTTCTTGGCCGCTCCCTCTTTTGCCGGGCCTTCCTTTGCCGCGGCAGCCTTCTTGGCCGCAGCTGCAGCAGCCTTCTCGGCTGCAACCCTCTTGGCCTCAGCCTCCAGATCTGCAACCTCTTTGGCAGTAAACCTCTTGGTCGACAGGAAATCGGGACTCTTCACGATATCCTTTCTTTCCCAGCCGGCCATGACGACTTTTTTGCCCATCTTGAGGCATTCAACCGGGCACTCGTCCACACACAGGCCGCAGAACATGCATCTTCCGAAGTCAATTTGCGGAAACTGCATCTTCTTGTTTTTGAGAGGATTTCCGAACTTAAAATGAACCATCTCAATACAGCTATTGGGACAAACCCTGGCACAGGATGCACACCCGATGCATGTGGTGGCATCCAGCTCGTGAATGCCGCGCTCATTCTCCGGCAGCTCCATCATCACCTCTGGATAGAGCCTTGTGACCTCAGTCTCCCGCATAGCGGTCTTCAAAGGCCAGCCGAAGTTCTTTATCATCTTTCTCTTCAACATCTTATTGCCACCTCATGCAAAGTAGGATCCAACCAGTACCGCCCATCCCAGATTTACCAGAGATAGCGGCAGCATCCACTTCCATCCGAGGTCCGTAACCTGATCGATTCTCAGACGGAAGAGCGAGCTTCTAACCCAGATGAAGAACCACAGTACGATTATTACCTTCATGAGCAGCCAGATCAGGGGCGAGATGATATCCAGGACGGGTATTGGGATGATCGGACCCTGCCAGCCGCCCAAGAACAGGAGCGAGAGCAGGATGGAACCCAAAAGCGCGTTATTGTACTCCTGGAAATACAGCAAGCCCCATCTGATGCCGCTGTACTCGGTGTTGTATCCGGAGATGATCTCCTCTTCAGCTTCGGACTGATCGAAGGGAATTCTTCCCAGGTCCGTTATCAATGCAATGACAAAGATCACAAAACCCAGGGGCTGGGCAAAGGCATACCAGACGGTCTGGCTCTGCACGATCTCCACCAGGTTCAGGCTGTGGGCCATAACGGCCACGGAGATGACGCAAACGCCCATCGGCACTTCGTAGGCAATCATTCTGGCGACGCCACGGAAGGCTCCAAGCATTGAGTACTTGTTATTGGAGCTGTAGCCGGCCATGAATACCGCAATGGCCATGATGCTCAGAGCCGCTTCCACATAAAAGGCGCTGATATCCATATTGGCCACGACGAGCGGGTAATCCTTGCCGCCGATGTGCAGTGCCCCGAAGGGAATTGCTGCCGCCACAAGCATGGTGCCCATCGATGCCACGATGGGAGCCCAGACGTAGACGCCTTTATCGGCATCTGCGGGAATGATATCTTCTTTGGTGAAGAGCTTGATGGCATCTGCGCCCAGTTGCAATATGCCCCATCTTCCGCCCACACGATTGGGGCCGAATCTGTTGCAGAAATCGCTCAAGACCTTTCGCTCGCCCCAGATCACCAACATGGCTCCGACGTTGACCACGGCAGCGATCACAGCCGCACCGATCACGCCTATGATCAGGGCGAATATGGCAGGTTCCTGGGCAGCGAATTGACTGATGCTTCCAATTATGTCCAAATCCTCTCCCTCCTACCTGTCCGCCTCAGACGGGCAGCCGTCCATGCTACCGGCAATGGCCACCGCATCCGCAATGTATGTTCCCTCTAAGAGCGGAGTCAAAGTCTGGAATGTAGCATAGAATGGACCTCTTACCTTCACGCGGTAGGGCTTGTCGCCGCCGTCGCTGATGACGTACATTCCCATCTCGCCCCGCGGGTCCTCGACCCTGTAGTATGCCTCGCCCGCCGGGACCTTTTTGGGAACCTTGACTTCGGTCTTGATGGGTCCTTCCGGAATCCTGTCCAGACACTGCTCGATGATGTGGATGCTTTCCAGCATTTCTCTGAGCCGCACATCGATTCTGTCCGCGGAATCGCCCTTGGTGCCCGTGACGACCTTGAAGTCCAGTTCCGGATAGACCAGAATCGGATCTTCCTTTCGCATATCATAGGCCACGCCCGTAGCCCTCAATGGCGGTCCGGACACACCCATGCGCTTGGCGTCATCGGGTCTTATGATGCCGACGCCGTCCATTCTCTTGTGATAGATGGGGTCCTGTGCAAACAGCTCAATGAACTCCTCGGTCCTGGATTTCATGTAGGGCAGGACCTTCTTGCACTGATCGGCAAAGCCTGCCGGCAGATCGTTTCGAACGCCGCCGAACCGGACGAAGGTGTGCGTGAGCCTGGCCCCGGTCACGCTCTCGATCAGAGAGATGATGTTCTCCCTATCGATGATCATGTACTGCCAGGGTGCATATCCGACACCGGCGATCAATGTCAAGAACTCGCCCGTGCCTATCAGGTGGCTCTGAATTCTGGAAAGCTCTTCCAGGATGACGCGGATGTACTGCGCCCTCAGGGGAACTTCCAGGCCCAGAATCTTTTCTATTGCGCCGCAGTAGCACTCGTTATTGGACAGGGATGCCACATAGCACATTCTATCGGTATAGGTTATGCCCTGCAGCCATGACCTGTTCTCCATGATCTTTTCGATGCCCTTGTGGATGTAGCCCAGATCCAGGAACGCTTTATGAACCCTCTCGCCCTCTACCAGAACATCCAGCAGGAAGGGGCCCGGCACCATGGCGTGCTGCGGTCCCAAGTGCATGATCATCTCGGAGTCGGACTTGATCTCCTTCTCCTCTCTCTCCCGCAGTGTGGGATATTTTGGCCGCTCGGTTACGACTGTTCCGGCCTCGACTTCTGCGGGCGTGGGCGGTATGTGATATTCCGTATAGCCCTCGGGAGTTGAGATCTTCACTGCCCTCTCGCCTGTGGTCAGGTCGGGATAGCCTTTGTAGTCCTTCCTCCAGGGCCAGGCACCCATCAACTCATCGGATAGAAGCAGTGGGTACAGCTCGGGATGGCCTTCGAAGTTGATGCCGAACATCTCCCAGATCTCTCGCTCGTACCAGTTGGCATTCCAGTAGAGACCGGTGAGAGATTTGACGGATGGATTTTCACGGGGAGTCTTGACCTTCAGCATGGCAACAACCTGATGAGCGCCATGACTGGCCATGATCTCCACGACCTCCATCTCCTTGCGGGCGATCCAATCAACGCCCGCTGAGCCCGAATAGTGATCGAAGTTGAGCTTCGTCGTCAGGTGCTTGCAGACGTCTAAAATCTTCTTGGAATCGATTGTGGCCCAGAGCCTCCGGTCCGACTCCACTCTGGAGTCTAAGACGGCTCCAGGAAATGCGGACTGGATAGAGCTTAGGACCTCGCTTGCGTTTGTCAAGAAAAGATCCCTCCTTAATAGTCTCGCTTGTCCTTGCGCTGCTTGATCTTTTCCTGGAGATTCATCAAGCCCTCTAGGAACTGCTCAGGCCGGGGCGGACATCCGGGAATGAAGACATCAATGGGGAAGTGATCGCCCGTATTCTGGACGATATTATAAGAATCATAGAATGGTCCCCCGGATATGGCACACTCGCCTATGGCAATGCACCATTTGGGCTCAGGCATCTCATCCCAGAGGTTCTTGAAGACCGGCAGGTATTTTCGGGTTAAGTAGCCGGAGATGATCATGACATCCGTCTGGCGAGGTGTGTTCCTCGGGATGCATCCAAATCGGTCGCTGTCATAGGGTGCGGCTCCGAAGACGAACATCTCCACACCACAGCATCCCATAGGCTGCATCAAAAAGTACACCGAGTTTTTTCTGCCCCAGTTGAATATGTTCTTGATCGGCCCCATTTCGATGATTTGATGGATCTTTTCCGTTGTCGTGAACCAGACCTCAGCCACTGGCTGGCCGAAGATGGTCCACTTCTCGATCTCCTCATCGATGGCCACGGGCACGGGTATTACATCGCTTATACCCAACGCAAAGCCTCCTTCTTAATAGCATAGACAAGTCCTACCAGCAGTACCAAGATGAATAGGAGCATTTCGAAGACGGCATAGTTCATAAGCCCGAAAACCATGAAATTTTGCATGGCCTTATTCGCGTAGACATAGATCCAGGGGTATAAGAATAAAACCTCGACATCGAATATCACAAAGACTATTGCGAAAAGGTAATATTGAACACTATACTGGATCTTAGCGTCGCGGATGGGCTTGAGCCCTCCTTCGTATATCGACCGCTTTTGGCGGGTTGGCTTGTTTGGTGCTATGATTTTAATAGCAGCCAGAGCCGCAATGGGCACGATAGCTCCCACTATCAGAAATATAATAAGTGGTATATAATAATCCACTGCCATCGGTTCGCCGGCCATTGTTTATCCTCCGTAAAAGCTAAACATAAGGCCTGGTATAAAAGGTTTATGAGAAAAAATTTCGCGTTGCATAAGTTCAATCGCAAATTTTCCGGGACTATCCTGGGAATTTTATCATTATTAAGGTGAATGAAATGGAGACGGTGCATCAATTAAAGATCGAGCCGGGCATGAGCGTGGATGCCCTCGTCAGGGGAATGAGCCAATGCGGATTTGGGGCCCGGAGGCTGGCCGAGGCTGTGGCGATTTACGAAAATATGCTTTCCGGGGATTTTGCCAAATTCTTGACGCTCTCCGGCGCGATGGTCCCCGCGGGCATGAGGAGCGTCGTCTCCGATCTGATCCGGCGGAGGCATGTGGACGTTCTCGTGATCACCGGGGCCAATTTGGTGCACGACATAATAGAATCCTTTGGATGCCATTGTCTCGGCACGCCCGAATCGGATGATGCCGCCCTGCGGGAGTCCGGCGTCAGCCGAATTTATGATGTCTTCCTGCGGGACGAGGATTTTGTCGGCTTTGAGGAATTGATGCAAAAAATCCTGCCGGATGAACCCAAAACGATGTCCGGGAGGGAATTGATGAAACATCTCGGGGAGCAGATAAGCGACCCCAAGTCCATCCTGCGCTCGGCCTACGATGCAGGAATTCCTGTATTCTGCCCTGCACTTCCAGATTCCATGATCGGATTGCAAGCCTGGATGTACAGCCAGACCAGGCACCTCTCGGTGGATGCCTTTGCCGACATCAAGGAGATCGTTGACATCTGTTATGAAGCAGAGAAGGCAGGCATCGTAATAATTGGCGGCGGCGTGCCCAAGAACTTCGCCCTGCAGTCTATGCTCGTCACGCCCAAGAGCTTCGACCTCGCGATACAGCTCACCACGGACACCCCTGAGAACGGCGGCCTGTCCGGAGCCACGCTCTCCGAGGCTATCTCCTGGGGAAAGATCTCGGCTGATGCCAAATACGTCACGGTTTACGGAGATGCAACCATTACTTTTCCAATGATGGTGGCGGCGACGCTGGAGCGGCTGGAGAAGAAAGGGCAAGAAACGAATGAATATTCTGCGTGAATGAGACACGGGATAAATGAAACTGGGATAAATAAGACTTGGTTAAATAAGACTTGGATAAATAAAACTGGGATAAATGAGATTGAGATGACAGCGAATAATGATTCGAACAGGTGGCCGGAATTCAAAGCGCCCGACGCCTTGTCGGTCTCCAAGCCGGGCATGAGAACGCTATTCATGACCTGCGTCGGTTCTCACATGTGGCACATGGAGAACAAAGAAAGCGACGTAGATTTAGTTGTGATCTACATCGCGCCCACAAAGAGCATCTTGCGAGGCGAGAAAGTCTCGGCCACCATCAGCCAGCGGATAGAAGAGAAGAATGGAGTGATTTATGATACATTAGGCTGGGAGATCGGCCATCTCATTGATCAGCTCATCAAGGGAAATGTCAACGCCATCTGGAATGCCGCCAGTCCCTTGGTTCTTTTGCCCACTACCACCCAGGAGGACCTGCAGGCACTAATTGTTGACAACCTCTGCAAGGAGACCTATCGCTCCATCTTGGGAATGGCTGAGAGCCAGATCAAGTATGAGCAAAAGCCCGAAAGGATTGTTGGAAAAGGCTACCGCACGGCGCTTCGGACCATCAATTTCGGAATTGAGCTTCTCACCAATGGTAAGCTCTGCTTTGAGCCTGTTATGCATATTCCAGAGGCGGAAGAGGTTGCGGAGAAGATGCGCCAGCTTACGGAAGCCTACGAGGCCAGTACTCTGCCCGATCTGCCCGACGAGGATGTATTCAGAGAATTTCTCTTGAAGCTGCGCCTGGAAGATCTGAAGAGGAATAAACCGAAAAGGCGATGATGCAAAGGTCTTTAGCCTTCAGGCGTCGTTAGAACAAGAAACTAAAAAAAGAGAAAAAAAGCGAAAAATGCGAAAAAGTAAAAGCTTGTGAAAATGCGAAAAATGTGAACGACAGAGAGGCTATTTCCTTGGAGATCGCAGTCGGCATCAGCGGCGCGTCGGGCGTGCAATACGGCGTCCGTCTCTGCCAGGTTTTGCGGGAGAAGGGCTGCACAACTCATCTTGTGATAACGGACTCAGCCCGCAAGATAATCGAGATCGAGACCAGCTCTTCACCGCAGGAAGTGGAGAAGCTGGCCAGCTTCAGCTATGCTTCTGACGATTTTGCCGCGCCGTTCGCCAGCGGCTCGCATCTATTGGACGGCATGGTCGTGATCCCCTGTAGCATGGGAACGCTCTCCGCCATCGCTTGCGGCTCATCGGACACGCTCATCGCCAGGGGCGCGGATGTCTGTCTCAAAGAAAAGAGAAAATTGATCCTGGTTCCAAGAGAGACGCCCTTGAGCCTGGTGCAGCTACGCAACATGGTGGCGGCGGCAGAGGCCGGCGCGGTGATTCTGCCCGCATGCCCAGCCTTCTATTCGAGGCCCGCGAGCCTGGACGATTTGGTGGATGTGCTGGTGGGCCGCGTGCTGGATCTGCTCGGCGTCGAGAATGACCTTTACCGAAGATGGAAAGGAAATGCTTATAACCGTTTGAATCAGAGCGACTGATAAGGTGATTTAGTTGAAGTGCGCGCTGTGTCTTGTTGATAAGGAGACGGTTCCCGTCAAACTCAATATAGCTACTATTCACGGCCCAAAGGAAGAATATTACAACATCTGCAAGGAATGCCTGGACCTGGCCCATCAAGCTTACCTCGATAAGGATTTCCTGGCCGTCAAGGCGGGATCGAATGCCGCGCCCCACGGAGCGCACGGGGATGCGCACGGCGCACACCACTAGCTCTTTTTAAGGGTTGAGATAAAACCCTAAAATTCCGCCGCCCGGGTGGCGGATTTTTGTTTTATAACTTGGTCCTTTTTTGTTTTATAGCTTGATGCTTTTTGTTTTATAGCTTGGTATTTTTTTGTTTTATAAAGTTATGATTGAGGATGTTTGATTTCAATCAGATATAAGATGATTCCGATAACCTAACTCAAATAGGTTTTCAGGCTAAGCGAGGAACGATTCATGGAACCTGCAAACCCACATTTCAACATCTTTTTTTAAAATGACGGCAAATTGCAGCGCATGGACTTCTTATCCAGCGGATTTTCCAGAGTGGACAGCTCCCAGAATCCCGGCGTGTTCTTCTCATGTTTGAATACGTTAAGCTCTTTGCCCTATTTCCAGGACTACAAAGAAAAAAGTTTCAAGCTCCTTAATCCGAAGAACGGCTCAAAGATCCTTGAGATCGGCTGCGGCCTCGGACAGGATGCATCAGCCGTTTCTCAAATGGTGGGAGAGCAGGGATTTGTGGTGGCCGCTGACGCTAGCCTAAAAATGGTGCAGGCTGCCTGCAAATGCCATGCCGAAACGGAATATGTCCGATTTTGTCTAGCGGATGCCTGCCGCCTTCCTTTCCGCGATGGAGTGTTTGACGGAGCAAGGGCCGACCGGGTCTTGCAGCATCTATCCGATCCCGGAAAAGCCATAGCAGAGACGGTTCGAACGATTAAGGACAAGGGCAGATTGGTGGCCTATGAACCCGATTGGGGAACGTTCATAATCAATTCGCTCAGCACCGGCCAAGAAGAAATCTGTCGCATCATGACGCGGCTTTTTGGGGCCACATTCCCATGCGGGCTGATCGGTCGCAGGCTTCCGGGCCTTTTCCGGGAAGAGGGCCTTGAAAAGATCCTGATAGAAGGCAGGACATTTTTTACAGAGGACCTCAATATAGCAATTCAGGTCTTCGATCTGGTCAATAACGCACACCGGGCAGAGAGGATGGGCTTCGTCTCCGGGAGTCAGGCGGACGGCTGGCTGGAAGGCCTGATGAATGCGGATAAGCAGGGCCGCTTTTTCTGCTCCTACACGGGCTTTCTCGTATCCGGACAAAAGCCCGGTTGATCGTGAGAGTTGAAGAAAAAAATGCAGTCCCGGACTTCAGAGGATACCCTGATACATAACCTGATACGTGAAGCCGATAAGCGCAATATGCTCTTCGCTAAATATAAGTCCTATTGGATTCATCGAGAAACAGGTCACTCGAAAATCAGAGCAGCAAGAGAAAAGAGGCGAAGGAGCCAAAGCCCGGCCACAAGACAAGGCTGGAGCGGTTTAAAAGAATGAGCAAGACAAGTATTGCCGCGAGAGCGACGAATCATGCCGGCAGGTTGTTGAAAGTGATACCAGAAGAGGAGAAGAGCGATGTGCGGGAGACGGTCCGGGAGATGAGCAGGACTGCAAATAAGATCCTGATTCTTGGAACCATCCTCATTCTCGCGATTTTGGCTTTGCTGATTTACGCGGGCGTTCTTGCATTTCCTCATCGGTAAAGGCCCCAACATCGGCAATCTTCCAGCCTGCGGGGACAAACACTTTAATTTTCCACAATTTTCCATAGCCCAAAAAAATAAAATCACTGTAAAAAGATGAGGGGCAAGATATGCAAAAAGACCGTTCTTCGGGCCAAAAGCTTTTTCGCCGGGCGTGACATTATAGAAAATATTGGTGAGATCAACGTCCAGGTCCAATGTGTATGCATTCATCCTGCTATGCGCCGTCATTTGCGGATGCATGGAGAGCCCCAAGACACTGTCTCCGTCCGCAACGATCCCCAGTCCCTACTATGCAAAAGCAGATCCCTGGCTCGACCATTCCATCTTCGGGGTTGAGACGCTGATCGGCTCTGGCATCATCAGAAAGTATGACATAAACGTATTCGATTGCAGCGAAATGGCTGCATATCTGGAATGGATGCTTGAGAAGCACGGCTTTGACGCCAAGATCTGCCTGGCCGATAGATTCGCCAACGGGAGCATTGCTCACGCCTGGGTTGCGATAGACATTCCGCCGAAAAGATATTATGTGGAACCCACGGCTTTGAATACGGGCGGTTTTATCTTCTCCACAATAAAACCGTATGATGGAAACTACAGGGATTACAGCAGATATGATTCGATACACGAAGATATTTACGATATCACAAGAAGCAATCCCGTATCGGAATTCGATTGGTGGAATGATCCCCAGCTGGCAAAAAATCTCAAGGATGCTCATGATATTCATTCAGAACAGCAGAACGGCGGATGAATGATTGAAAGCGACGAAACCCGCCGGATCATGGCACATCCATCTTGATTTCGCCTCTTCGCCTATCTGCAGCTTCGCGCTTTCGCGCTTCGCGTGAGCCCGTTTCGCATCCTGTGGCTCTTTCGTGCAAAACGGCATCTCACGCGAAGCCGCGAAGGGCGCGAATAATCAGCTTGTGCGAATAAGCAGCTTGAATGAACTGCAAACAAAATCCGAGCTGCAAAAAATTTTGCCATAAGTCCAAAGCGAAGAATGCCGGTTTCATAACATTTGACTGAAGTTTCGGATTTTGGGGGGATGGCCCATTCACCCGATCATCCAAACTGAGAAAAACAAGATAAAAAAACGAGATCAAAAAAAACAAGATAAAAAAAAAAGAAAAAATAAAATAAAAAAAATATGGCGGAGTTAAAAGAACCGCATTTCGCCTCCGCCACATGTCCTTGCTATCTCAACGCCTTATTGCCATGCCTGACGCATCTGAATGTAAGCAACTCGTCGCTTGAATCAGACTCTGAAGCTGAACGTCTTATCGGCGATCTGTTGCCCATCTTTAAGATAATATAACTTGAGTGTATAGGTTCCAGTCAACCAGGTATATTGAGTGCCCTGGAATGAAGTGGGTTCCAGCTCGAGCCAAAAATTGCAGTCCACCGGCTGGTTTACGGCCGTCGAGGAGGTGGCATAGACATTTTTAATTACGACCGCAGCACCGCCGGGAGGCACTGTGATTGTTTCCAGCTTAAAATTGGAAGCATCGAGCCCGCAAATATCCTCCTTCTTTATTGCGGATTGAACCTTGACTCCGGCAGTTACAGGCTCGCTGTTGCCGGGAGCTGCCGGTGCGATCTTTATTGAAATGATGTTGATGAACGGCGCAAATATCTGCGGATTTGGTTTTGTGACGATCGTTTGGCCGGGATTCGGCGCAGGGTACGCACCAACAATGCTCACTGCAAAGACCAGCAGTACAATTAAGCCCAGAGCGGCTTTTGCTTTTTCCATTATTTAACACCTCAGTGCATAAATATATAGACCTGTCAGACCTGCCTAAAGAGGCAGCTTTTAAACTTAAAGCTTTGGGCATTGTAATATCGGATCCGGGTATTATCTAAACCGGTATTACTGAAATCGGTATTCTTTTTGGATTCCGACAGTAACCTAAAAAAGTCTTTTGAAACGAATCGGCAAAAATTTTTTTAGACTTGACAGCTCATTGCACAATGAATTGGCCATTCATGTTTGAAGGATGGACATCGCAGCGGAAGAGTATGTTCCCGGTATGTCGGGAGCCGTGAATTTGTAGACCATCATATTTGGCCCCTGGAAAACCTCTCCTACAATTCTCCTACAATGTTTCTGCTTTTACCGTCACGTTGACCTGATCCATGACTATCGGGATGAGTGGTGTGTGATCATTGTTGACCAGTTGCACTGAGAAATTATGCATTCCCGGGGCCACATTCTTCCAAGCATAAGTAGTATTAGCGACCGGCGCATAGGTTCCCGGGGCGCTGAGAGCAGGCTTATCGGGCGTTACAGGCACTTTTGCGTCCATGTAGTAATGGATGTGCCCTTCTCCGGCAACATTTGCTTTTCCAAACATATTCACAATGTTGAAATTCCCCACCTCAACTGAGATATTAACATCCCCTGCCGACAGTTCTGCATTCTCTGTCGGCTCCATGATGATGATCTGGGGCAATGCCTTCTCTTGAGCTGCAGCGGAAAAAATCAATGCAGACAACAGAAGCAGAGACAATAGCGCATTTATCCGGTTATTCGTATTGTTCGACACTGACATTAAATTACCTCCAAAAAGCTAATTTAATATTGGTTGCCAAACTTAAATATTTTGCTATATTTTCAATAGAATAAATACGGAAGGAGCTATCTAATGTTAGAATATAATTTGCAAGTATCGAAATTGCGTGCTGAGCTTAAAAGAATAATATCCTGCAAATCTCGAAGCAGGATAGTCTTGAAGAAAAGCAGCAGTTACCGCCGAGCCAGCGGCACGTACTCCACGCCCGGTCGAGACCTGCCCACTTCCATGCGGTAGAGCGTCATCAGCTCATAAACCTCATCAGGCACATCGGTCTGCACGCACTCGCCCAGCAGTGCTTGCGCTTCTTCGGCCATGAAGGGATGATCGTGGGTATATTTTCCCGAGACGAACTCCTCGATGATGGTGTCGATCTTCTCGCTCCCCAATTTGTCCGCCAGGATCTTTCTCAAGAGGACCTTCATCTGATCCAGGGCTTTTTGGGCTTCCTCGGCGTAGATGAGAGTCTTGTCATCCATTTCGTCGATCTTCTTCTTGCCGACCACTCGAAGAAGCGATGTGGCGGGATAGACGCCCTGCTGGTCTCCCAGTTGCGGGTCCACCGGACCGAGAGCTGCGTGCTGGTCCATGATGATCCTGTCTGCGGCAAAAGCGATGAGTGTGCCGCCACTCATGGCGTAGTGAGGAACGATCACCGTCTTCTTGGCGGGATGGGCTTTTAATGCCATAGCGATCTGGGTTGCCGCCAATGCCAGCCCGCCCGGAGTGTGCATGATGATGTCGATGGGCACATCCTTTTGCGCACCGCGGATGGCTCGCAGGACCTGCTCGCTGTCATCGATGTCGATGTAGCGGGCCAGGGGAATGCCAAGGAAGCTGATGACCTCCTGGCGGTGAATGAGCGTGATCACCTGCGCGCCCCGCTTCTTGCCGAGCCTGGTTAAGACGCGCCTTCGCTCCATCTGCAGGTAGTTCCTCTGCGCCATGGGAACCAGAAAGAGCAACAGGAATAGGAGGATCCAGAAATTGTTGATCAATGAATCCAATCCCGTCTGGGCTTGAAGAATTACCATCTCTTATTACAATGCGGCGAATCGTATTTAAGATTTTTTGAAGTTCGTGATTGCATGATCTTATATTGACCACTCAGTCATCTCGTATCGATCTCTTTATCATCTCTTATCGATCCGCTCATTCATCTCGAATTTATTTCGGATCACGTGCTTTTTCCTTCTTCACCGGCTGCGGTGCATCTTTCGATGACACCCGGATCGTGATCGGGGAAGGTCTGTGCATTGGATAAGGATTAGGTTTGAGGATTGATTCAATTCATGAATTGTTCGGTTTGGGGATTGATTTGATTCGTGGATTGATTTGGTTCATGAATGGATTCGAGTTTTATTGAACCGATTTGGAATCGATAGAAGAGGAGCGCCCCAGCCGAGCCGCGAATCTTGTGCAGCGGCCAATGGCAGATTGGCTGGAGCGTGTTTTTTCATCTCATTCAGACTATGGCAAGTGAGCGCAGCAAGAGCGATAAGGTAAAGGAGGCTTGCACTTCTCGCCCACATTCCTGACATTATAGTACATAGTAATAAATCTTTTGCTAATCGTATTAAGCAAAATCCATTTGGGATTCAGGCTATTTTATTCATATATTCCATAGCATTTAAAACATGGATGTATCTGGATTTGTATGTTATGCTCTGATTTCCGCCCTTTATTCTTGAATGGATCTAATCTACGCTTAATGCTACGATAATTTGAATAATTAATATTAATACCTACGCCTCTGTTCCTGATACATGTGCTTTTATGTATTGCTCACCAAAGCTACTGACACTCTCGAAGGGCAGCTATGGCTTTCAGGTCATGGGATTGCAGCCGATATCAGGCTATTTCGGTCAACGGCATAGATCAGTGAAACACGAAGTAATTAACAAATCAGGTTCTTGAACAGAAAATAAATAACTGCTAATTAGTAGCAATCAAACCGAAATACTTATTAAATTACGAAGAAAAAGGATCGCACAGGTTTCGATGAAGAATCTCCCATTTAGCGGAGATCCATAGGTCTCCGTATCACGCGGAAAAACCGCTGCAAAAAACAGTTCCATAAATCAGTTCCATAAAAACCGTTTCAGGAGGATTTAATTTGGTAAAGATCAGCATCCAGGGTCTCACATTCAGTTATAATAGCCACAAGATCCTCGATGATCTCGACGTCGCCGTAGCCGATTCCGAGGTCTTGAGCCTGGTGGGGCCCAATGGTTCCGGTAAAACCACACTCATCAAATGCATCGACCGCATTCTCAAGCCCAAGGGAAGCATCCTCCTGGACGGAAAAGAGATAGAGAGCATGAGCCGCCAGGATGTCGCGAAGCTCATCGGCTATGTGCCCCAATCCAGCTCCACTCCCCTGGCCACTACCGTCTTCGATACGGTGCTCATGGGACGCAGGCCGCATATCAGTTGGAGGGTATCGGATTCAGATCTCGATAAGGTCGCGGATGTCCTGGAGCGGCTGCACCTGGAAGACCTGGCTATGAGGGATTTTGCCCAGCTCTCCGGCGGCCAGAAGCAAAAAGTGCTCATTGCGCGAGCCCTGGCCCAGGAGCCGGCTGTCCTGCTTTTGGACGAGCCGACCTCAAATCTGGACATGCGGCACCAGCTCGAAGTGATGGAAACCATCAGCAGTCTGGTCAAAGAGAAGAGGATCTCCGCCGTGATGGCTATTCACGATCTCAATTTAGCCGCCCGTTTCTCGGACAAGCTGGTTATGCTCAAAAATGGCCAGGTCTGGGGGGCAGGCGAGCCGAAAGCTCTCCTTAACGAGGCCAATATCTGCAAGGTTTACGGCATCGAGGCCGTGGTCATGAATGCCCTGGGAAGGCCGTACATCGTGCCGCTGCGTTCCCTTAACGGCGGGGACGGAGGAGTGGCATGCGACTAGCTTCTCTGACCTGGGCCAGTGATATGGCTCTGCTCCTCGGGGCTGCCGAAGAGACCAAGATCGAGCTGGCCGCGTGGTGCGTTTCGGAGCTGAATGAGGACAACATCGAGGACTGCATCCAGTCTCTGAACAGCGCCGAAGCCGTGCTGCTCCATCCCTGCCAGCAGGACTGCCTCTTTGACCGCGTGGTGGAGAAGATCGACAAACGGCTGCCTGTAATTTCCTTCGGCCTCGATCCGGCTCTGTGGTCGTTCTCGAATGTCTCTGCCAAGATCGTCTCCGCAGTAAACGCCTACATCGTCTACGGCGGACCGGAAAATACCGCTAACATGCTTCGCTACATCGGCAAGGAGGCTTTGGGGCACGATTACGATTACGAGCCGCCCCAGGAGAGCCTCTGGCAGGGATTCTACCATCCCGATGCGCCCGACGCTTTTGCCACTGCAAAGGATTACTTGCAGTGGTATGATTCGCGGCGGTGCGTAAAGATGCATGAGCACCGTGTCGGCATCCTGTTCTTCCGCACCTACTGGGCCAACGGCGATCTGGCCGTTGTGGACAGCCTCATCCGGGAGCTGGAGAAGGATGTCGATGTCCTGCCCGCTTTTTGCTTCGGCCTGGGGGACAGGGATCTTGGAGCCATGTCCAGCGGCGAGGTCGTGGAAGAATATTTCACGGGCAATGTGGACGCAGTCATAAATTTGCAGTCCATCTTCCATGCCGGAAGTGTGGAGAAGTCCGCGCTGGCCCTCAAGAAGCTGGATGTTCCCGTGTTTCATCCACTCACCGTCTACCACAAGAGCGAAGAGGAGTGGATGGACGACATTCACGGCCTCAGCAGCTCCGAGGTGGGCTGGTCCGTGGCCCTGCCGGAGTTCGAGGGCCTGATCGAACCGATTCTGATGGGCGCATCGTCCTGGCAGGAGATGGGCGAGACGGAGTTTGAGCGGCACACCGGCATCGAGGATAGAGTCCGAAAGGTCGCCCGCCGCGTCAAGAGATGGATACGCCTGGCCAAGACTCCCGCCCCGGAGCGAAAGGTCGCATTCATCCTGCACAACAATCCCTGCGCCTCGGCGGAAGCCACCGTCGGTTCGGGCGCTCACCTGGACACGCTGGAAAGCGTATCGCAAATCCTGAAAAGCATGAAAGACGCGGGCTACCAAATAGATGATGCGCCCGCTGACGGCAAAGAGCTTATTACTACCATCATGGACCGAAAAGCGATCTCCGAGTTTCGCTGGACGCCCGTCGAGGAGATTGTGAGCAAAGGCGGAGCCCTGGCCATGATGGGCAAAGAGGAATATGAATCCTGGTTCGACGAACTGCCGGAATCGGCAAGGAAGAAGGTCTGCGATGCCTGGGGAATGCCGCCGGGCGAAGAGAGGGACGGCGTTCCCCCCTCGATGGTCCACAACGGCAAGATGGTGATCACCGGCGTCCAGTTCGGCAATGTCATCGTCTGCGTCCAGCCCAAGCGGGGCTGTGCCGGAGCCCGCTGCGACGGCCAGGTCTGCCGCATTCTGCACGATCCCGAGGTGCCGCCCCCCCACCAGTATCTTGCCACCTATCACTGGATCGAGGAGATCTTTGGGGCGGATGTCATGGTGCACGTGGGAACACACGGAAACATGGAATTTCTGCCCGGCAAGTCCGTCGGCCTGTCGGGAGCCTGCTTCCCGGATATCGCCGTGGGAGACATTCCCTACCTTTACATCTACAACTCCGACAACCCGCCCGAAGGTGCGGTGGCCAAGAGGCGCAGCTATGCCGTGATCGTCGACCACATGCAGACGGTCATGACCGGCTCCGGGCTTTACGGGGACTTAAAAGAGCTGGAGGACAATATCGCCGCCTACAACCAGAGCAAGGCCTTCGAAAAGGGGAGGGCTCATGCTCTGGAGCACGTCATCTTCGACCTGCTCAAGAAGACCAATCTGGCCGAGGAGATGAAGCTGGACCAGTTGATCGAAGATGGCACATCCTTCGATAAGATCCTGGAAAAAGCGCACGGCAAGATCTCGGAGATGTACACCACCCAGATTCCGGACGGCATGCACATCTTCGGACAGGTTCCCGAGGGCGAGAAGTGCGTGGACCTTATCAACGCCATCCTGCGCTTCGACTCAGAGACCAAGAAATTCCTTTCGAACCTGATGGACGGGCCGGTTGCGGATCAGGAGCTTGATTTACTGGCCAAAGAGTTCATAGCAGCCTTCCTGGCGGGCGACGGGGAGCCCGCGGCGCGCATCCTCGGAGAGCGGCAAAAGAAGCAGGATAAAGCTGCGGTGTCCGCCCTGCGCGAGAAGGTTCTGGATCTCTCCCGCAGAATTGAGGCGTCGGATGAGATGAAAGCCCTGTTGCACGGAATGGACGGCGGATTCATCGATCCCGGACCATCGGGTTTGATCACGCGGGGAAAGGCGGACGTGCTGCCCACGGGCAGGAACTTTTATTCCCTTGATCCGGCCACGGTTCCCACCAAGGCTGCCTGGCGTGTCGGGCGAAAGCTCGCCCACCTGCTCATCCAAAAATATCAGGAGGAGCAGGGCCGCTATCCTGAGAACGTGGCCATGTACTGGATGGCCAGCGACATCATGTGGGCTGACGGCGAACAGTTGGCCCAGATGTTCTTCCTCATGGGCGTCGAGCCGATCTGGAAGGGCGGGCGGGTGAAGGGCTACCGCATCATGAGCCTGGAGGAGCTGGGCCGCCCCAGGATCGACGTCACGGTGCGGGCCAGCGGCATCACCAGAGACTGCTTCTACAACTGCATCGAATTGCTCGATCAGGCCATCCGCGAGGTGGCGGCGCTGGGCGAGCCCGGCGAGATGAATTTCCTCCGCAAGCACGCTGCAGCTACCGGAGGCGATGCCAGTCGCATCTTTGCCAGCCGTCCGGGAACCTACGGAAACGGCGTGAACCTGGCCGTTTATGCCTCCGCCTGGAAGGAAGAGAAAGATCTCACGGACGTGTTCATCCAGTGGAACAGCTATGCCTACGGCAAGGATCTCTTCGGCCAGGAATCGCATCAGGCGCTGGTGAAGCAACTGGGAAGCGTTGACCTGACCTTCAACAAGACCGTTACCGACGAGTATGATCTCCTGGGATGCTGCTGCTACTTCGGCACGCACGGCGGACTGACCAATGCCGCCCGCGAGCTGTCCGGCCATGAGGTTTCATCCTATTACGGGGACACGCGAGACCGGGAGAATGCCGAGATTCGCACCCTGGCCGACGAGGTGCGCAGAGTCGTTCGCACCAAGCTGCTCAACCCCAAGTGGATCGACGGCATGAAGCGGCATGGCTACAAGGGAGCCAGCGACATCTCCAAGCGCGTGGGGCGCGTCTACGGCTGGGAGGCCACCACGCAGGAGGTGGATGACTGGATCTTCGATGACATCGCCAAGACCTTCGTCCTGGATGAGGAGAACCGCAAGTTCTTCGAAGAGAACAACCCCTGGGCGATGGAGGAGATCGGTCGCAGGCTTCTGGAAGCAAGCCAGCGGGGCCTTTGGAAAGCGGACAAAGAGGTCCTGGATGCCCTCAAGTCGCATTACCTTGAGATCGAGGGCTGGATGGAGGAGAAGATGGGCGATACGGAAGGAAGCTTCCAGGGCGGAGCAATCGACGTCATGCCGTCCGAGCATGCGCGGGCCTGGCGGGAGAAGATGATGAAGGCGCAGGAATAAACCTTTTTTTTCTTGCTTTGAATTCCACGCACTTCAATACAGGAATAGCGCCTGTTGAGCCCGGATATATGTCTGAAGGTGTCGGAAGATGTCGGAAGGCCGGAAATATAAAATAAGTCCTGATGCTATTAGCAGCTTGATCGATTATGATGAATCAGATCAAAGCTGCTGCGAAAATCCGATGTCGCCACTGCTGCTCCGCCGGCCCGGAGGGCAGTAGCATAGAACACAAAATGAATTTGCTCAGGAAACGCTATTGCCGCTCATCTTTAAAAAGATACAATTTTACTAATTCTTTAAGCATCCGTATTTGCATTCCTTTTATATTAATTATCGGTCTTTCCCTCCTTTCCGGCATCGGCCTCGCACAAATCGATCAGGTAGGACTCAAATCCTATTCGTCCCCGGACGGCTACTATTCCGTCTCTCTGCCGGACGGCTGGAAAGTGGATGGCTTCAAGTGCGCGGGCATTTTTGCGCAGGACCTGTCCAATCCGGCAAGGGGGATGGTCTATCTTTGCAAGCTGCATGAAGGAATCTATATGCTGCCCTCCGGGGTAACCCCCGAATCCTACCTGGAGAATTATTTGGCGGCAGACTTCAGCCTGGGCGCAAATCAGGTCGGCAGCATGAGGATGGAGGGCTACGAAGTGCCGGGGTTTTATAGCAGCCCGGATGTGGAGGCGCTGCTGCAAAATCAGGCGTCTCTGTCTTCACTGGTTTTTGCGAAAGCCATGCGCTGCACATTTCTGGTAAACGATGTGCCGGCAGCGGGATCGTTTCTTGTAGTGACGCGCGAGCTGTACGGCATTGGAACCACCGTCGACTATTTGCTGGGCTTTTATGCTCCTGCCGATCAATTTGATGAGGATGCACCGGCACTCATTTCCGCGTTCAACTCCGTGAAGCTGAATCCTGCATATCGAAACATTTGCATTCCTCCCGCAGGCGGCGAGTGTGTTGAATGCCTGGATAGCGATTGCTGCTCTCACGAATGTGATATGCAAGGATATTGCCGCTGATTTGGTCCCCGGTCATATTCACCAGAAAAAATAACTATTTTTAATATCTTTGTAATAATAGATGTAGCCGCGGCAAAAATTTATTCGTTAAGTAAATTATATATACTGTTATGTTCATTATCTAATTAATAAGGTGAGTGGCATGAAAAAAATAATTTGCAAGAATTGCGGAGTCGTGAATGAAGTCAGCCTGGAAGCTCTGAAAGATGATGAAGACGATTGGCTGCAATGCACCCTCCCGGAAGGATTTGAGTGGTCGCTACCGGCCGGTAAGATCACTCCCATTGTCGGCGATCCGATTTATATTTCTGCGGTTGGCGAGCATCTATCCTATGATCAATTCCTGGAAGAATACAATATAGATCCGGAAATCGCGTATAATCTGATGCGCGGAAGGATGAATAAACATGCTGCAAACAGGATGATCAATAGACAAGAGAGCAAACAGGCAAAATCGAAGATGCATGCCGGCTCGAAGATCAGATCGCAAAACTGGCTGGACGATGACGATTGGACTGCCTAGAGGACAATGAGCTGAATTGCAGCTGGGTATAAACTGCGCCTGAGAATGGCCGAATTAATGATCATGCCGGCCTTGTCCATATTTGGAAAGGCCAGATTCATATTTTAGCAATTTGGATTACAAATTTTATTCTGATATGTAGATATATTATCGATTATTATCGATTCATCGAATTTCAGAAACCTTCATACAAATTCTTATTTTAGATCAGTAAGATTTATATGCACATAAAATAAATGTCGACTATACAAAAAGAGGCGGCTGCTTGATACGTCCGTGAAAATCTGCCGCAGGATAGGCCATGATACAAGAACGCGACGAACCGTTGAACATTCTCCTGGCTGAGGATGAACCTGTATGGCAAAAGATGGCGCTCCTGATGATTAAGAGATTGGGGCATAAAGTGGAATGCGTCGCCAATGGCCTTGAAGTCCTGCAGGCGCTCGATGAAAAAAACTTTGACATGATCTTTTTGGATATTCAAATGCCGGTAATGGACGGCATCACAGCGACCAAAGCCATTCGAAAGCGCTGGCCCAAATGTCCCAGGATAGTGATAATAACGGCCTGTTCCTGGTGTCGCGAGATATCCATTGAGGCCGGAGCGGATGAGTTTCTCACAAAGCCCGTCGGGATGGAAGACCTTCGCGCCGCCATCATGCGCATCGCGACCTGATGGGGGCCGGGTCTTCTCCCAAGTGCTGCGCCAAAGCAATTTGCAGGTATTAATTCAAAAGTCAATCCGGCGGAGTAATTAGAGATTTAAAAATTTTTGATGGCATCTTAAAAAAGAAAATTCCAGCGAAGGACATGCATATACGTGATCAATTGGCCGCACAATGACATCAAAGTACTTAATGTAGCATCCGCTTTTGCAATATTTAATTATGAGGATTTTTAAGAGCAAATCTCACGAATCAAATCTGCCTTCCGATCTGCCGCAAAAAGCGATCATGTCCCAAAAAAGCCTTCTCTGGAGATAGATTAAAATATGCATATGAGGCAGTCACAATCCTGCATAGCCCCAAAGCCGGAGGTCCGGTTTGGACCAAAGGCCATAAGTTAGGATGCGTTGAGGAATGAGCATGACGGAGAAGCTTGATGAAATCGGTTCACGCCTGCGTGAACTGAGGGAACTGAATCGGGTGGAGCCCGTGGACATGGCGCAGCACCTCAAAGTGCCGGTTGAGACCTATAACTGCTATGAGGAGGGAAAGCTGGACATTCCCGCCAGCATCCTCATCGGCATCGCGCGAAAGCTGAATGTGGATTTAGGACTTATCTTAACCGGCGAAGAGTCCAAGATGAATATCTTCACCGTCACCAGAAAGGGAGAGGCGGTGGAGGTAGAGCACAGGAAAGAGTACCACTCCCAGAGCCTGGCCGGGAAATTTGCTCACAAGAAAGCGGAACCCTTCATCGTCACCATCGATCCCAAGAAAGACAAACCCAGGCCCTACACCCACTCCGGGCAGGAGTTTGAGTATGTGCTCGAAGGTGCCCTCAAGCTGACCATCAACGAGAACGAGATCATACTTAACGAAGGCGACTCCATATTCTTCGATTCGTCGTATAAGCATATCATGGAAGCCTTGAATGACAAACCGGTGAAATTGCTGGCAGTGGTCATGTAGCACTTGGAAAGAGGATTTAAGAAATGTCGTCTTTATTACCCAAATTCGTCTCGCGGGTTGATTTTAAATCGTACGATGAATTCAAAGAAAATTTGAAGATCATCGTTCCCGCGAATTTTAATTTTGCTTATGATGTGGTGGACGCCTACGCGGCGGAAAATCCCGGAAAGCGCGCCCTGGTGTGGTGCAACGATAACGGGGAAGAGAAGATCATCACCTTCGGAGAGCTGAAGACTCTCAGCGACAAGGCCGCCAATCTCTTTGTGCAATACGGTGTGAAGAAGGGAGACACGGTCATGCTCACTCTCAAGAGCCGCTGGGAGTTTTGGGTCTGCATGGTGGGCCTGAACAAGATCGGCGCAATCTCGATTCCTTCGACGCACATGCTCAAGGCCAAGGACTTCGTCTACCGCATCAGGAAAGCCGACCTGAAGATGATCGTGTGCATCGGCGAGAACGGCGTTCCCGGCGAGTTTGATGCCGCTCATCTCCAATTGGGCGATGTGCCGCTGGTAAAGGCCCTGGTTGGAAGCAAAGATCTCGTGCGAGAGGGCTGGATCAATTTTGATTTGGAGCTTGAGGCGGCATCGCCGAATTTTGCGCGGCCCACAGGTGCTGAGGCCACCAAGAACGACGACATCTTGCTGGCCTATTTCACCTCCGGAACCACGGGATACCCGAAGATGGTCAAGCACGATCAGACCTATCCACTGGGCCACATCCTCACCGCCAAGTACTGGCAGAATGTGGAGGATGACGGGCTGCACTACACGGTAGCCGATACGGGCTGGGCCAAGTGCGCCTGGGGCAAGATCTACGGCCAGTGGCTGGCAGGGTCTGCGGTCTTCGTTTACGATTATGACCGCTTCGATGCGGGCCGGATGATGGACGAGATGGTCAAGTACGGAGTCACCACCTTCTGCGCGCCGCCCACCATCTTCAGGTTCATGATCAAGAGCGACATGTCCCGCTACAATTTCTCCAACCTCAAGTACGCGGTGACGGCAGGAGAGCCGCTCAATCCGTCGGTTTACGAGAAGTTCCTGGAGACCACGAGCCTCAAGCTGATGGAGGGCTTCGGCCAGACGGAGACCGTGGTCTGCATCGCCAACTATCCCTGGATGACGCCCAAGCCCGGCTCTATGGGCAAGCCCGCGCCGGGATTCGACATCGTCCTCATCGGCAAGAACGACAAGGAGTGCGAGGTGGGAGAGGAAGGCGAGATCGTGATCAAGACGGAAAAGGGCAAGCCCGTCGGCCTCTTCACCGACTATCACCTCGACCCGGACAAGACCAAGAACACCTGGCACGATGACTACTATCACACCGGAGACACGGCCTGGAGGGATGAAGACGGCTACTTCTGGTTCGTCGGGCGCACGGACGACATGATCAAAAGCTCCGGCTACCGCGTGGGACCTTTCGAGGTGGAGTCCGCCCTGATGTCGCATCCTTCCGTCTTGGAGGTGGCCATCACCGGCGTGCCTGATGCCATCCGCGGACAGGTGGTCAAGGCAACTATCGTCCTGACCAAGGGATTTGCGGCTTCCGAGGAGCTGAAGAAGGAGCTGCAAGACCACGTCAAGAAGGTCACAGCGCCTTACAAGTATCCGAGGATCATCGAGTTTGTTGAGGAGCTTCCCAAGACCATCAGCGGCAAGATCAAGCGCGTTGATATCAGGGACAAGGACAAGCCCTACCCGGTCATAAACGCACTGGAGTGCAAGGCATGTGAGCGGTGTCTGCTGGCCTGTCCCGCCGATGTCCTGAAGATGAGCGAGGAGCTTAACGACCGCGGATACAATTTTGCAGTTTACAAAGGAGACGGATGCATAGGCTGCGGCGCTTGTTACTACACATGTCCCGAGCCGCTGGCCATTGAGGTGCATGTGCCTCAGAAAGAGAAAGGAGAGGAGAATTAAGAATGGCATCTCAGTTAGTGGCAGGGAACAGCGCAGTGATCGTCGGGGCCATGTATGCTGGCTGCGACTGTTTCTTCGGTTACCCCATCACCCCGGCGAGCGAGATACTTCACGAAGCTTCCAAGTTTTTCCCGAAGGTTGACCGCAAGTTCGTGCAGGCCGAGTCTGAGGAAGCGGCCATCAACATGGTCTACGGCGCGGCAACCGCAGGCCACAGGGTTTTAGCGGCCTCTTCAGGACCCGGCATGAGCCTGAAGCAGGAAGGAATCACCTACATCGCAGGGGCCGAGCTTCCCTGCGTCATCGTGGACATCTGCCGGGCGGGGCCGGGCCTCGGCAACATCGGGCCGGAGCAGTCGGACTACAACCAGGCCTGCAAGGGCGGCGGGCACGGCTGCTACAACAACATCGTGCTTGCGCCGGCAAGTGTGCAGGAGATGTGCGACTTCACCATGAAAGCCTTCGAGCTGGCCTTCAAGTACCGCAATCCTGCCATCGTCCTGGCGGACGGCGTGCTGGGGCATATGGTTGAGCCGCTCAAGTTCCCCGAGACGGCACTGGAGCACAAGATCGACACCACCTGGGCCGTAGCGGGAAAGGCGGAGACGAGGGGAAATTTAGTGACATCCATCGCCCTCAACTTCGACGAGATGGAACAGCACAACTACAAGCTGCAGGAGAAGTACCGGCGCATCAAGGAGAACGAGGCGGCCTGGGACGGCTACAAGCTGGATGACGCCAAGGTTGTTCTGGTCTCCTACGGCATCAGCAGCAGGATTGCCCGCTCGGCGGTTGACGCGGCTCGAAAGATGGGAATCAAGGCCGGGCTATTCCGGCCCATCACGCTCTTCCCGTTCCCGGAAAAGGAGATTCGCCGCCTGGCGGATAAAGGCTGCAAGTTCATTTCCGTGGAGATGAGCAACGGCCAGATGCGAGAGGACATTCGCCTTTACAGCGGCTGCCAGCCGGTAGAGCTGGTCTGCCGCTACGGAGGAAACCTGATTCAGCTGGACGACATTGTCAAGAAGATCAAGGAGGTGGCTTAAAATGGCGGCCAAAGAGAAGGTTATCGGCGGACATCCGGGAATTTACGCGACGTTCCCGCGCAAGGGCGGGGCGGCTCCCACGGCTACGCACTACTGTCCGGGCTGCGGCCACGGAATACTGCACAAGCTCATCGGTGAGGCGATGGCCGAGCTGGGAATTCAGGACCGCTGCGTGGTCATCAGTCCGGTGGGATGCGCCGTATTCGCTTACTACTATCTGGACTGCGGGCACGTGCAGGCCGCTCACGGCAGGGCTCCGGCCATTGCCACCGGCATCTCGCGGGCCGAGGACGACGCCGTCGTCATGGCCTACCAGGGAGACGGCGATCTGGCCTCCATCGGCCTCAACGAGACCATTCAGGCTGCCAACCGCGGCGAGAAGCTGGCGGTATTCTTCATCAACAACACGGTTTACGGCATGACCGGCGGCCAGATGGCACCCACGACCCTCATCGGCGAGGTCACGGCTACAACACCGGCGGGCCGCGACCCGAGGGACATGGGCTATCCCATGCACATCTGCGAGATCCTGGACACGCTCAAAGCGCCTGTCTTCATCGAGCGGGTCAGCCTCTCCGACATCGAGCACATTCGCAAGGCCCGACGCGCCGTGAAGAAGGCTTTGCAGATTCAGAAGGACAAGCTCGGCTACTCCTTTGTGGAGTTCCTGTCGCCCTGTCCGACCATCTTGAGGATGGATGCGCAGGGCATTGCCAAGTTCATCAACGAGCAGATGGAAAAAGAGTTCCCCCTGAAAAAGTTCAGGGACAGATCCGCCGAGGTTCAGCCGATCATAAGGACGGAGAGCGACTATTCCAAGGAATCTCTGGACAGAGTCTTCGGCTGCACCGAGATGCAGTGCATCGAGATGGAAAAAGACCGGGAGTTTGCGCCAAAGGGCATCAAGATCGCCGGATTCGGCGGCCAGGGAGTGCTGAGCATGGGACTGGCTCTCGCGCAGGCGGCCTTCGGCTGCGGTCGGTTCGTCTCCTGGTATCCCGATTACGGCCCGGAGCAGCGCGGAGGCACGTCGAACTGCTCGGTGATCGTTTCCGGAGAGCCCATCGGCTCGCCGGTGGTCGATCATCCCGATGTGCTGGTCGCGTTCAACCGGCCATCGCTGGAGAAGTTCGCGCCTTCGGTCAAGAAGGGCGGCATGATCATCTACGAGTCGCTGGCCGGGCAATTCGAGGCACCGGAGGGCGTGAAGGTCATATCCGTTCCCGCGACACAGATCGCCACGGATAAGGGCGCACATCAGGCCGCCAACACGGCCATGTTCGGCGCACTCATGCAGGCCGGGAACCTGGGGCTGCCGCGCGAGGCTTACGGGAATGCGTTCCGCGTCACCTTCGCCAAGAAGCCCAAGCTCATCCCCAAGAACCTGGATATCCTGGAGGCAGGAGCGCAGGCGGTCAAGCTGCTGGAGATGGCGAGCAAGAAGTGAGAGAAGAAGGGCTTTTTTTTATTATTTATTTTTCTTTGATTTATCCTAAACTCCGCCATCTTTAATGACGAAAAGCGCGAAACAAAAGTCGGTTTCTGAAATCCAGGCATATTAGGCCCCTGATCGAAGTTAAGTCATAGTTAAGAGTAATAATCATACTTTTAAAACTCAACTTTTGTATCGACGTCGGATGATGTCATGGGTTGACATGGTGACTAAATCTTCCCGGAGTTTAGGGCCAATATCTTTGTCCAAAATTCATCGCGCCTCTTGTCAGCGATAATGGATTATCTTGGATTGAAACAAGATTTCTCCACAGTCATAAATGTGTATTCAAGTGAGGCACTTGATACGCATGTCAACAGAGAACGATTTAGGGAGAGATTGTGGTCTTAATCGAAGACGCATGTATGCAGCTATGGAGTGCGCCCTAGGACCGTAAGAATTTTGCCTTTATTTTTTTGAGCCACGGCATTTTTTGGATCAATTCTTATTGCCTCATCATAGGCTTCTATCGCCTCAACGAATTTGCCCTGTTTGCCAAGAGCATTGCCTTTATTGTTCCAGGCAATGATCATCTTTGGATCAATCTTGGTAGCTTCGTCGAAGGCCTTCACGGCCTCGTCATATTTGCCTTGACCATAGAGAACAATGCCTTTGTTTTTCCATGCATCGGCATAATTGGGATCAAGCCTGGTAGCCTCGTCAAAGCATTTGATGCCCTCGTTCAACTTGTTCTGTTTACTGAGTGTGATACCTTTGCTATTCCAAGCTTTGGCGTAATTTGGGTCAAGCTCGATCGCCTCATCGTAAGCGTCAATGGCTTCATCGTACTTTCGCTGGTAATCGAGAATAAAGCCTTTATTGCACCATGAAAAGGCATCAAGAGAGGTGCAAGAGCATGGCACGGTAAAGAACCATCCGGTTGGATTGATCGGAATGATGCAACTGCATTCTCCTGATGCATTAAATTTTTCAGCACTTAATTTAAAGTCGAAATCTTCATAGGGAGTAATAGAATAATTAGATGCGATGTTAATAATAAATATAATCATTATTAGATAAATCAAATAATTTTTTTTACACGCATGTCTGACGCAAAGGATAAGTAGCAAACATAATGGCATGAAAAAGAATCTTGTTGACCTCATTATTAGATCTGAATCATTTATGTAACTGGATCTGGCAATTGCTATCAATAGAACATAAGAGATGAAGAGATACCAAATCCAAGCATCAATGGTCCAATTATTCCTAGAATAGTAAATTAATATAGATATAGTAATAATAGTTATTAAATATGTTATATGATATCCATATTGATTAATGATATCTGATGCGGGATAGAAGTAGAAGTTAGTGAATATATGGGCTGAAATAAATCTAACGATACTGATTAATCTCGGATTGTCTTGCCCTTCCATTGATCCTACAGCCAAGTAAAATATGTTGCATAGCACTGATATCAAGAACACGACCAAGATTGGAATAGATCTCGATTTGTAAACAAACCATGCTACGGCTGGAAGAAATATTACACTAACGGGGCTGGTTAGAAATCCCAATATCGCAAATAATGTTTTGGCGGGGGTTGTAGAACCCGAACCAAGAATTAAATTGGTCGTCCAGAGCATCAAATAAATCGATAGCGGCCATTGTATGTTTGTTATATTAAGAAATATGTCTGGTACTGGCATACAAATAATAAATATAGCTGTTATAAATCTCCAAACATCATTTTTAATTAGAAATCTAAAATCGGTACTAAAGATATATGAAATACTAG
>Ga0074199_1000721_pt1 | contig 43014 bp, 22 predicted proteins | sample EPASupsiteSAE347_FD_64528 | JGI IMG/M metagenome (GOLD analysis project Ga0074199, IMG submission 64528) | Bioremediated contaminated groundwater from EPA Superfund site, New Mexico - Sample SAE3-47 | ecosystem: Environmental > Aquatic > Deep subsurface > Groundwater > Contaminated ... | reverse complement strand
CAGTGCGCTGCCTGCCACGGCACCACCAGCGTACCGGCAACCCAGATGAACCTGAAGTCGATGGGCTATGCCCTGAAGGCTGCCCAGTCCGTGGTCTGCACCCAGTGCCACGGCAATGAGAGCATGCCGAGCTTCACCTCGCTGCACAGCAAGCACGTCACCAGCAAGGGCTATGACTGCTCTTTCTGTCACAGCTTCAGCCGGGCAACCGAGCGTGGCTTGAAAACAACCAAGTAGAAGCAGTACAGTTAGACCGCAAAGCCCCCCGTAGAAATGCGGGGGGCTTTGCACTGCCATATTCATGATCAAACAAATACACTATTAATTATTTTTTTATTTGACTCAGCAAGTATGCTTTATGGTATTTTAAAATAATACCGGCATGTTTAATCAATTCAAACTTCAGTTACCATTTATCTCATTCGCCCTAACCACAAGGAGCAGAGGCAATGCGTACAAATTCCATGCATCGTTGGCTACTATCATTCCTGGCTGGTGCTGCACTTTGTTCAACGTTCTTTTCCACTGCTTCCTCAGCAGTTGTTTCCGGGCCGAACGCCTTTTATAATGCAACCTATTATTACAACCAGTTTCTGACAACCGCGTTGACAGATTCGCTGACCAGCATCATGTTGGCCGCCACCCCTTTACCGGACACGGCATCGGTTGTCTTTAACCGCCCCGGCGTCACCCTGACTATACAAGGCGGCTTCAATGACGCCTTTAACGCTCAGGTCGGCACAACCGTATTGGGCAGCAGCCTGACCATCAGCCAGGGTACCCTGATCCTTGACAGCCTTACCATTGGCGGATCAACGACACCTCCTGGTGACCTAACCCCGCCGGTAACAACGCCAAACCCCTCCGGCGGCAGCTTTACCGCAGCGATCAATGTCCAGCTGAGCACTAATGAGGCTGCCACTATCCACTACACTACCGACGGCAGTACCCCCACCACCGCCTCTGCGGCCTACACCGGTCTGATTCCGATCGCCAGCACGACGACGCTTACCTATTTTGCAATAGACAGTGCCGGAAATAGTGAAGCAGCCAAGACCAGCACCTTTGTCATCAACCCGGCAGGAGATGCGACGGCTAACCACGCCAACCTGACCTACACCGGCAGCACCACCTGCCTGCAGTGTCACACCAAACAGGCCACCGACATGGCCAGTTCAGTCCATTACAAATGGGAAGGGCCGTATAGCAAGATCAGCAACAAACCGGGGGTAACCGGCGGCAAGCTGAACACCGCCGTCAACGCCTACTGTATCAACACCCTGGGCAACTGGAACGGCTGCGGCGCATGCCATATCGGCGCCGGTGCCAAGCCGGGCACCATTGCCGATGCCACCCAGAACATCGACTGCCTGATCTGCCACCAGGTTGCCTACAAGCGGGTACGTAACGCCACCACCGGCCTGTTTGAGCCGGACACCGTCAAGATGACCATCTCCATGGATCAGGCCGTGCAGACCCTGCACAAGCCGGTTAAATCCAACTGTCTGCAGTGCCATGCCAAAGGCGGCGGCGGCGATGCCCTCAAGCGTGGCGACCTGGCCCTGATCAACGGTACCACCACCGACCGCAACTACGATGTCCATATGGCCTCCACCGGCGCCAACCTGACCTGTCAGCAGTGCCACACCACCATTGACCACCATGTGTCCGGCGGTGGGTCGGACCTGCGGCCAACCGACAGTGCCACACTTATCAGTTGCTCCACCTCGGCCTGCCATACCACCAAAACCAACCTGAGCACCGGCCATAGCAGCTCAACCCTCAGTTCCACCACCATCTATGATATCAGCCACCACGTGGGACGTGTGGCCTGCCAGGCCTGCCATATCCCCTCCTACGGCAGAAAGGCTGCCGATGCCGTACTGGACACCGTGACCGGCTTTGGCGATCAATCCACTGAAACCGACCGCACCTGGGTAACCCCGGAGTGGTCGGTGGCCAACAACCGCTGGGAGCCGACCGTTGTCCGTGCCAACAACCTGAAGCCGGTCTACGCCTTCTATGACGGCAGCTCCTGGGTCTATGACCTGCATGACGTGGCTGTGGTTGATCCGTCCACCGGCAACTACAAGATCAGCAGGCCCAACGGCGGCATCAACACCGCCAACACCAAGCTGTATCCGTTCAAGTACAAGACCTCGACCCAGCCGATGCATACTGCCAGCGGCAAGCTGATCGCCCTGAACACCTCGGTCTACTTCAAGACCGCCGATGTGGCTGCTTCAATTCAGTCCGGTCTGACCAACATGGGTCTGAACCCTGGCGATGCCTACAGCATGGTCAAGGCCGACGAGTACCAGATGCTGAACCACACCGTGGCACCCAAGGCCAATGCCCTGAAGTGCGCTGCCTGCCACGGCACCACCAGCGTACCGGCAACCCAGATGAACCTGAAGTCAATGGGCTACGCTTTGAAGGCATCAGAATCCGTGGTCTGCGTCCAATGCCACGGCAGCGAAGACAGTCTGAGCTTCACCAAGGTACACAGCAAGCATGTGGCCGACAGAAGATATGACTGTTCCTTCTGCCACAACTTCAGCCGGGCAGCCGAGCGCGGCCTGAAAACCACCAAATAGCAACTGAGACGCACCACCTTTTACCAGCCCGCCGATTCACTGGCGGGCTTTCTTTTTCAGACCTGATTTATTCATGGCCGCCGGATTGACACCGGCTGGCTTGAATGGTACTGATAGTGCTTATACTATACGATCAAACAGGCTATCTGGAGCACTATGGGACTGTTGCAACGAACAGCGGTTGGTATTGAAGTCAGTTACGGCGGTATCGCAGCTGTCATGCTCTCCTGCTCGGCCGGCAAAACCGTACTGCAACGCGCAATTCGCACCCCGCTCCCTGCCAACACCCTTCAACACAGTCTGAAAGAGGCCCAGGTGCTACAACCGACTGCCTTTGTCAGCTCACTGCGTGAAGCATGGGGCAGCCTCAACCTGTCCACGCGCCGGATAGCACTTTCATTGCCGGACAATGCCGGGCTCCTGCTGCTGACAAGCCTTGACGAACCCTGGAAAACCCGTGACGAGGCTGCCGTCATGCTCCGCTGGAAATTGGCCAAACGGCTGGGCATGGAACCTGAACTCCTGCAGCTTGATTTTCACCTGTTGGAGCGCCGGCAGGACGGCAGCACTGATCTGCTGGTGGCCCTGGCGCATCGCACGGTGATCCAGCAGTACGAAGAGCTGGCTCAGGAGGCAGGACTGCAGCCGGCACGGATCGGTTTCCATACGCTGCACCTGATGCGGCTGCTTGACCCTCTGGCCATAGAGACCGGTCAGATCATCACTCTGTACGACAATGTCCTTGGCACCATTGCGCTGTCTGATGCCAGGCCGCTTTTTTTCCGGGTCAAGCCTCTGCCGTCCGGATCTGGCCAGGCCGCCCTGCTGCGTCGAGAACTGGCAACGTCTCTGTCTGCTGCCCGGCACAGCTACGGCGGCGCCCTACCCGGCAGTTGCCATGCCCTGACAGCTCCGCACGACTCTTCGCTTGCAGCGCTGCTGGCAGAAACACGTGGCACTCCGCCCGGCATGATTTCCCTTGCAACACTGGTTGAGCAGGGAACAGAACTCCGTCTGACGCCGCAGCAGCTGTTTCAGACCAGCGCCGCTATCGGTGCTGCCCTGGGAGCGGTCTGATGCAGATAACCATCAACCTTGCCACCCGCCGCTACTATAATCGTCCCCGGCTCAGGGGATGGCTGTTCTGTCTGCTGGCCCTGCTGCTGCTGCTCAGCATCCTTGGTGCCAGACAACTGATCGGCTACCGTGCTGAATCGCAAAAACTGGCAACGGCGATCAGCGCGCTTGACAAACGGCTTGCCGCGCCGCCCTCCGGGGTGGCTGAAAAAGAGTTCAATCTGCACAGCCGCCAGGTTGCCTCCCTTAACAGTATCCTGGCCCAACGGCGCAATTCCCGGCGGGACCTGCTGGATGCACTTGAACAGGCCACCCCCAACGGCGTTGCCTACACGGCCATAGTCCCTGATCAGAAAGACAAAACCGTCAAGCTCGAAGGACGGGTCCGCAGCCTGGCGCTGCTTTCCGACCTGCTGGAGCGGCTTGGCAACACCGGAGGAATCAAGACCCCCACCCTGCTCTCAACCGAGGACAATGCACAGCACGGCATGCCGGGAGCCCCGGCCGGCATCAGGTTTGTGATCAGCCTGAGATGGGATGGTCCATGAGAAAAGCCCTGCTGCTACAGATCCTGCACGAAAACCGGTTGCTGTTAACGGCACTGCTACTGGCAACGCTGCTGTGCGGAGCACTCTGGTACACCGGTTTTCACCAAGCCGCCCGGTTGGCACAGCAACAGTCAGACTGGAACAACAAGCGGCGTCTGACAGCTCCCCGGGCTGAAGCCCAACGTGCCGATAGCTACCAGCGCGACAGGGAGCAGATCCGGGAGCTCTACGCAACCATCCCCTATCGCCATGAGTTTCCCCGTGTGATCAGCGAGATCCTCGACTTCATGGCACTGCACAACGCCACCCCCGGCGCAATGAGCTACAAGATCCGCAAGACTGACCTTGACGGCCTGCTGGCCTACAGCATGACCTGTTCTGCCAGCGGCAGCTACCCCGGACTGAAGCGCCTGATCGGCGACCTGGAACGTCTTGACGGTATCTCAACCCTTGACAGCGTCTCATTCTCCAGTCCGGACTCCGGTCTTGAAAAGGTCGCTCTTGACCTGCAACTCACCATTTACCTGCGGGAGAAGCAGCCATGAGCCGCCAGAAACAGCTGCTGATCGTACTCCTGATCATCTTCATACTCTCTCTCGCCTATGCCTGGCTGCGGACTCCCCGGCAACAGGTTGCCGCTCCCCGGCCTGCCGGCAGCAACCTGCCGGCCCGACGTCCTGCTCCAGGTCCTACTCAGATTGCCGCTCCTGCTCAGGCACCGTCAGGCGCAGCAGCCCCTGCAGCAACGACTTACCAGCCACTGGCGTTACCGGAACCGGAACAGGCCGAGGTACGGATCAAACGGGATCTCTTTATCCCGCTACAGGTTGTCGAGGCCAAGATCGCCGCCAAAAAAGCGGCAGCGGTTAAACCACCCCCGCCCCCGCCCCCACCACCTCCACCGACACCTCAGGAACTGGCCCGCAAAGAGCTGGCACAGTACAAGTCGTTGGGACTGTTTAAAAAGCAGGGGAAACAGGTGGCATTCCTGGCCAAGGGGGGTCAGATCAAACTGGTCCGCGTGGGGGACAGCCTGATCAACGGCTACAAGGTGACCGCCATCACTGACGACAGGCTGGTACTGCATGCGGATGACGGTGATGAGATGTCGCTGGGAATGCGGTAAAAACAATTTTGAATGTTGAATTTTTAATGTTGAATTGTTTTGAAAGAGGCGCATTTTGCAGTCATTCTACGTGGAGATGATATGACCAGACCACTGTACATAATTGTTATCGTCGCCGCCCTTGTGGCGCTTTCAGGTTGTTCCGCCGCCCGCAAAAACTACAACGAAGGCCAGGACCTGGAAGAGCAGGGCAAGCTGGAAGAGGCGATGTACCGCTACGCCGAGGCGGTCAAAGCTGCTCCGGAGGAGTCAGAATACCGGGTAAAATTCCTGAATACACGCATGGCTGCGGCCAGGGGGCGCGAGCAGGAGGGTGATACCCTGCTGAAGGCAGGCAACTATGCCGGCGCCGTGACCGCCTACCAAACCGCTGCCGGTCTTGACGCCAGTCAGCCCCGGCTTGTGCAGAAGGCAAACAACGCCATCCGGTTGCGGGATGCAGCCGCAGCCTATCAGGAAGGTTTGACCCTGGAAAAAGGAAACAAGCTGCGGGACGCGGCCACCGCCTTTGGACGGGCACTGGATCTGGCAGCGGAGAACCCGGAGTACCGCAGCGCAGCCCAGCGCATTGCCGCGCTGCGCAAATCCAAGCTTGATGGCTTTGAGTTGCAGCTTAAATCAAAACAGCCGATCACCCTGCGTTTCCGTGAAACACGCCTGAAGGATATCTTCTCGGTCATCTCGCAACTGTCCGGCATCAACTTCATCTTTGACCCGGATGTCAAAGACCAGAGTGTCACCATTACCCTGGAAAACGCCACCTTCCGCCAGTCAACCGACCTCCTGACCGGCATGTACAAACTGGGTCACAAGATACTGAACGAGACCACGGTATTGATCTACCCGCAGAGTGCGGAGAAGACCAAGCAGTACCAGGACATGCAGTTGCGCACCTTCCACCTGAACCACCTGGATGCCAAGAAGGCGGCCAACCTGATCAGGACCATGCTGCAGGTCAGGCGGCTGTATATCAACGAGGATGCCAATGCCCTGGTGGTGCGGGACACCAGTGATGTCACCGATGTGATCGAAAAGATCCTGGAGGCCCATGACCTGCCGGAGGCAGAGGTGGTTCTGGATGTCGAGGTCATCGAGATCAGCGACAAGAACGCCCACAATCTCGGTCTGCTGCTGAGCAACTACGATGTACAGCTGGGGGCGTTTAAAGGAGTCAACCTACTAGCAACGACTTTAAAAGACACAACCTCAACAACAAGCACGACGACAACCAACGATGCTATACCTGACAAGCTCGTTCGAGCTTTCAGCATGCAGGGTTTCGGCGGCTATGTCACCGTTCCCAATGCCCAGTACAACTTCGGCAAGACCCTGACCAACGGCGAGGTACTCTCCAATCCCAAGATCAGGGTCAAGAACAAGGAAAAGGCCAAGTTCAATGTCGGCACCAGGGTACCGATCACTACCACTACCATGGCCACCACCGGCACCACCTCGCAGGTCAACGTGCAGTACGTGGATGTAGGGGTCAAGGTCAATGCCGAGCCCACCATCCAGCTCAACAACGAGGTTTCCATCAAGCTGGGACTTGAGGTCAGCTCCATCATCTCCCGTGAGACCGTGGGGGGCAAGGACAGTGCCACCACGGTGGTCACCATCGGCACCCGCAACCTGGATACGGTCCTAAGTCTCAAAGACGGTGAGACCAGCGTGATCGGCGGTTTGATCTCCCACAGCAACAGCGACAGCAAACAGAAGATCTTCCTGCTGGGTGACATCCCGCTTATCGGACCGCTCTTGTCAAACAGCAAGACCGACAATGACAAGACCGAGCTGATCCTGGCCATCACACCACGGCTGGTCAGGGGCGTCACCGTGCAACCCCGCAAGGTAACCTCCTTTATCTCCGGCAAAGAGGATGACCCGTCGGTGACACCACCCTATGCCTCGTTTGAACAGGAGCCGGAATACGCCGCGCCGGTGCCGGCAGCTCATCCGACAGTTCCGGTAATACAGCCGAAACCGGCACTGGCTACTCCTGCGCAAGCACCAACCAAGCCGCTGCAGCTACCCGCAGCTCCGGTCAAGCCGGCAACAGCAGCACAACAGCAATCTGCACCAGCGATTTCAACCGCACCACCAGCGGCTACCCCCCCGGCACAGAACCGGCCGGTTATGCCACCGCCTGCCAGAAAGCCGAACAGTGTCTTTAAAATGGCCCCGGTACCGGGCCGTCAACAGCCGACGACGACTCCGGTTGCCGCTACGCCACCGATGGTGACACAGCCTGCACCGCCACCACCACCGGTTACCGCAGTGCCTGAACCGGTTCCAGCGCCGGTTACTACAGAGCCGGACCCGGTACAACCTCAGCCGGCAACAGAGCCGGACCCGGGTCAAGGAATAACACAGCCCCCGGAACCTGCTACCGGGGCGACTGATCAATGATGAACCGCAGCGCCAAAGGGGTTACCCTGGTTGAGCTGATTATCGCGGTTACCCTGCTGGCGCTGCTGGCATCGGCGATACTGCCGTTTAGCCGCATGACTGCCAAACGGACGCGCGAGATTGAACTGCACCGCAACCTGCGCACCATTCGCACGGCGATTGATGACTATAAAAAGGCCTATGACAAGGCGCTTGAACAGAAAAAGATTGTGGCAACCCTGCAGGCCTCAGGCTACCCCAAGACCTTGGAGCTGCTGGTTGAAGGGGATGATTTCGGCGGGCTGTACGGGGCAAAGCGTAAGTTTCTGCGTCGCATTCCACCTGACCCGATGAACCCGCCCCAACCGGGCCAGCCTCCGCAATGGGGCATGCGCTCCTACACGGATCAGCCGGATGCAACCAATTGGGGCAAAGAAGATGTGTTTGACATCTATTCACTCAGCGAAGGAGTTGCCATTGACGGCAGCAACTATAAAGACTGGTAGCCGGACAGGGAGACAGAACGGCTTCACCCTGATTGAGCTGATGATCGTCATGACCATCATCGGCATCCTGGCAGCCATTGCCGTGCCGAATTACCAGTGGGCCCTGATCCGGGCCCGCGAGGCGGTCCTGCAGGAGAACCTCTACGGTATCCGCTCGGCCATTGACCAGTACTACGCTGACCAGGGCAAGTATCCGGACAAGCTTGAAGACCTCACCGAGCGTAAATACCTGCACGGCATTCCCACCGACCCCTTTACCAGAAAGAATGACACCTGGATCACGATCCCGCCCCCTGCGGAAAAACCGCCGGAAAACAGCGGCAGCAATCCCCAGCCGGTGGGGACCATCCCGCTGCCCAAGGGCAATGTCTATGATGTGCAGAGCGGCTCGGAACTAGTGGGGAGCAACGGCGTTCCGTACAAGGAATGGTAAGTCAGAAAGGCAATTTTGAATTTTGAATTTTGGATGCTGAGTGCTAAATACAATGAGCATCATCCAACATTCAGAATGCACCATGCGACATTGACAGGTAAACCCGAGGTGACCATATGCTGCAGTATGCCTTACACTCCTTGCTGGCACTGACTATTGTCCTGCAACTTGCAACAGCACACGCAGCGCCTCTGCCCGGCCAGGCAGCCGTCCCCCGTTCCGCAAAACAATCAGGATCGCTTGTGGTATTCAGTATCGTGCCGGCACAGGCAGAACCGGGCACCCAGGTACTGCTGGCCATAAGCGGCGTCAGTGACGGCTTAAGGCTGGCACTGGGAGGCGATGAGCTTGCCTGGCGGGTGCTGAATGACCGCCGGATCGCCTTTGATATCCCCCGTGATGCCGCACCGGGACAGTATTCACTGACCATGACCGCCCCTGATGGTACTTCCCGCTCCTACGCCTTTACGGTACTGCCGCTCAAACCGGTGGCAATCAGCATAGATCCTGATCGGGTCACCTCCTGCACCAGCGGTTCAGCCCGCGACGTAACCGTGCAGGGGCGCAACTTCAACGCCTCGTCACAACTACTGTTCGATGGCGCCATTATCCGCAGCCGGGTCAGCTCCCCCGACACCATTAAATTCACAGCCCCCAATGTTCGCGATGGTCTGCATCAGGTTGCGGTCAAAAACGGCGATATCAGCAGCACACCACTCGGGCTTTCCATTGTCACCGCCCCTGATATAACCTCGATCACCACCGGCAATGACCATGTCAACAGTTATGAACTGATCATTGAAGGTGACAATTTCCTGCAGACCAGCACCGTTCTGGTTGACGGAGTCCGGGTAGAAGGCAACAACAATCAGCAACGGGACCGCCTGATCTACCAGGACTGCACCAGGATGATCTACGAGCGGCACCCCTACTCGTCATCCCCCAAAGAATTGCGCATACAAGTGGTAAATCCCGGTGGCGCCACCAGCCGGACCGTGCTGGTGACCGCACCCTAACCCCTAGAGGATAAGGTAGACTCCCGGACAGACTGGAGGAAACAACCGTGCATAGCATTTCAGGTATGACCAGACGAAACAAAACGGCAGCAGCAGCTGTGATCCCGTCCTCTTTCTCCCAGACCCTTTCTATCTATATCCTGTCTGCGTTACTGTTGGTACTTGCCTCATCTGCACTGGTGTGGGCAGCACCGTTTGCAAAGGATTTCCAGTTCACCCAGCCGGACAACTCCAGGATCACCCTCCAGGGGCAGGGTGATGAATTCCATGCCGTCTTTGAGACCAAGGCCGGATACACGGTGCTCTTTGACCCCAAGACAAAGGCCTACTACTACGCCACACGTGCGGCTGACGGAAAGAGTCTCGTTTCCACCGGTGTGCTTGCTCACGACAAGCCCCCCCGGGGTCTGAATCAGCATATCCGTATTGACGCAGCAGCAGCAGCTGCTGCTGCCCGTGCCAAAAGAGTGAAATGGGATCAGGAGATAGGGCTGTCAGAACGCTGGAAACAATTGAAGGCAAAAAAACTGGGGGACCTCAGGAAACCGGACAGCCCCACGCTTGCAGCTGCTCCAGAGGCATCCGCAACCGGCAATGGAAGTTCTATTGTACTTGCCCCACCGTCCTCAACAACACTTGGTGTGAAGCAGGGCCTGACTCTGCTGATCGACTTTTCCGATGATCCGGCCACCATCGCCAGCAGTGAGATCGACTCATTTCTTAATAGCGACTCCTATTCCGGCTACGGTAACAACGGTTCGGTCAAAAAATACTTTAGCGATGTCTCCAATGGCCAGTTGACCTACACCAACGTGGTCATTGCCTATGTACGGATGGCGCAGCCCAAAAGTTACTACAATGACACATCCGTCGCAGACAACTGTGGCGACCAGGGGCGTCTGCTGATCAATGATGCCTTAACGATCCTGAAGGCCAGACCAGATTACACCAGCACCATCCTGCCGACCTTAAATGCACTTACGGCAGATGCCTACGGTAATGTTGCCGCTTTTAACGTGTACTTTGCCGGTGCAAACAGTGGTGTCTGGTCAAACGGCCTCTGGCCCCACTCATGGGTGCTGGCAAGCCCGGTGGCATTGGGCAACGGGAAAAACCTGTACTATTATCAAATCACCAATGTCGGATCAGCGCTGGAACTGGGTACCTTCTGCCATGAAAACGGCCATATGCTCTGCGACTTCCCGGACCTGTACGATTATGATTATGACTCAAAAGGCGGTGCCGGAGTATTCAGCCTGATGGGCTATGGCGGCGGCGGAACAAACCCGAGCCAGGTTGATGCCTACCTCAAGCGGGCGGCAGGCTGGGCCACCACCATCGATCTGACCAGCGTATCAAACAGCACCGCCACCCTGACCGCAGCGCCAACCAGCGGTTACAACACCTTCTACCGCTACCAGAAACCCGGCATTTCCACAGAATATTATCTCTTTGAAAACCGGCAAAAAACCGGCAGAGACAGCGGTCTGCCCGCTGCAGGCATCGCCATCTGGCATGTTGATGAGCTGGGTGACCGGGACAACCAGAGCCTGACCCCCAATACAAGCCATGCCAACTATGAGCTGACCCTGGTCCAGGCAGACAACCTGTGGCATTTTGAAAACAACCAGAATAGCGGCGATGTCAATGACCTCTACTATCCGGCTAACACGGCAACGGCCTACTCCAACACCTTCCATGCCTCAAGCCTCCCCAGTGCCACCTGGTGGGATGGGACCGGATCAGCACTGACCTTCAACAGTTTCAGTACATCGGCAGCAACCATGACATTCAGCGTTGCACCGGCCGTTACCAAAACTCTGACCGTTTCCAAAACCGGTAGCGGCAGCGGCACTATCAGCTCATCACCGGCCGGTATTTCGTGCGGCAGCAGCTGCAGCAACAGCTTTGTCCAGAACTCTTCGGTAATCCTGACGGCAAACGCTGACAGCAATGCCATGTTCAGTGGCTGGTCCGGCGGCGGCTGTTCCGGTACCGGCACCTGCACTGTCAGCCTCACCACAGACACCACGGTAAGCGCATCCTTTGTTCCGGCCACCACAACCACCGTACTGTCACAGAGCTTTGATGCCAGTACCACGCCAACAGGCTGGACTATTACAGACAATGCCGGCACCGGAGCGGTCTGGCGTTTCGACAACCCGCAGGGCTACCCAAACGACACCGGCGGCACCGGTAATTTCGCCATTGCAGACAGTGACTATGCCGGTACCGTCAACATGGATACTGAGCTACGCACACCGGTCTTGAACCTGGCCGCATACAGCGTCGTATTATTGAAGTTCAAGACGTTTTTCGATCATTATTCGTCAGAAATTGCGAATGTCGATATCAGCAGCAATGGAGCCGCAGGCCCCTGGACCACTGTCTGGAGCAAGAGCCTTGTTGACTATATCGGATCAGAGCAGATCGATATTTCATCGCTTGCAGCAGGCAGATCGAATGTCATGGTGCGTTTCAGATACTATAATGCCAATTACGATAATGATTGGGATATTGATGATGTGGTGGTTACCGGGATTATTCCCGCCTCTCAACCCACCCTCACCGTCAACCACGCCTACACCGCTGCCGGGGTTGTCAAAGGCGGCGGCAGCATCAGTGGTTCAGGTATCTCCTGCAGCTCCGTCAATGGCGGCACCAAGACCGGCACCTGTTCGGCATCATTTAACAGCGGCAGCACCGTCACCCTGGCTGCGGCGGCTGATGCCAACTCAACCTTCAGCGGTTGGAGCGGAGGAGGTTGCTCCGGCATAGGCGGTTGCAGTTTCAGTATCACCGCCGATACCACGGTAACCGGCAGCTTTGCCGGTGCCTACAAGGCCAAAATCAGTGGTGGTAGCGGTTATGACACCCTGACCCTTGCCCATGCCAATGCTGGTTCCGGTGCGACCATCCTGGCCCGTGAACTCCATAATGCAACCACCCTGGCTGTTGAGCCATTTGTAGAAGATCTGACTATAACCAAGCCCATCACCCTTAAAGGTGGCTACAATGCCGGGTTCAGCAGTAATGCCGGCATTTACAGCACTCTTAGCGGTATCCTCACCATTGGGGGCACCAGCGGGTCGCTGACGGTGGAGAATCTGATCGTACAGTAAGACGCAGCATGGGTACCGGACAGGAGAACGGCCTGCAGTATTGAGATCCTGACCTGTTGCCCCTTATAAAAAGCGGCTACAAAAGCTGTGCGAGTTTCAGTGTCGTACAGCCAATTGTGGCCGCTTTCTGCATCCAGGAGCAGACGAGCACGTCTGGTCAAGATCTCACCATCTCTATCAAGAAACCGCCGGCATGGCTTGACCGTTGCCTGAAGTGTGGTATTTTGTTAAGAAGTGTTAAAGTACCCTTCAAGGAGGCTGCCATGTCCAGAGCCCTGTCCAGACTTTTCAGTATCCTGCTCCTGTTTGCAGCTATCTCTCTGACCTGTGCTTCGGCAAGTTATGCTGTTTCAGCAGTAACGGTCACCCGCAACGGCAGTTTCAGTTCGGGCTTAACCTCCTGGAACCTGGATCCGGCCATTGCCTACGGCTGGAACCCGCTCAGCAGCGGCAAGGTTGATCTGCACCCCGGCTACGGCTACCTGGGACAGGTACTCTATCAGAACCTGAACGTCACCAATGTGGCCGGAAAGACCTTTTCCTTCTCATGCGCACTGACCAAGTCGTATGCACCTGACGGCAAGACCGTTGCCGTGTATCTCGAATATATCGATGCATCCAACAACCGCCAGCTTTTGAAACTGGCCAACCCCGATAACAGCACGATCTCAGACAACACCACGGTAACTGGAAGTGTGGTCGTGCCGGCCGGTGCCCAGAAGGTTGTCCGCCTGTCGATACACAAGGAAGGCAACGGCGACTTTCTGATTGATGATATCTCGGTAACAGCTCCCGTTGATGTTGTTGTCGGAGCAGTGCCGGCTATCACCGGCTTGTCGGCCTCCACAGGGCCGTTCGGAACAGCCCTGACCATCAGCGGCACGGATCTGGGCAGCTCCGGTACCCTGACTCTGGCCGGCTCAAGCAGCGGACTGGCAGTGACCAGCTGGAACAGCACCACCATCAACGCCACCGTACAAACCAGCGGCCGCAGCGGACTGATCCGTGCAACCAGCGGCTATGTTGAGAGCGACGGACTCTTCCCCTTCCAGGTGACCTCATCCCACCTGGCCCTGATGGTGATAAAGCCGCAACAGACCGCTGTTAAGGGAGAGATCGCCGAGTTTGTGGTACGGGGTGATTTTCTGAACGGTTTTACCTCAACCGGGTTGACCTTCAGCGTGACCGGTCCTGGCGGCAGTGCCTCCCCCTTCCCTGGCGGCACGGTCCAGCTTACCCCGGCTTCCCTTAAAAACAGCGGTGGATTTTCAATCCGTATCACCACCTCCGGACTTACCATCGGCCAGACCTACAGTGCCGAGGTACGCACAACCACCACCTCCGGTACGGTATCCGCCCCCTTCAGCCTGACCATTACCGGCGTTGCTTCGATCAAATTTTACACCACCGATCCCGGGACCGGTGCCAAGACCTACCACACCACACTGCCCACCGTCACCAAACAGGGGACTGTCAGCGTCGGCATTGAAGCCCAGGACAGCACTGGCCAAATACTAACCACACCCATTAGCGTCAGTTCATCCAATCCTGCCATTCTGGGTGCCTACAAGATTTACCTCATGGGTGGCTACAGCATCTTTGCACTGGACAACGGCACGGCCAACATTGTTGCCAGCACGCTGGATGGCACCAGCGCAACCCTGATCGTTCCCATTTCCGTACCCAGCAGCCCCAAGGTCGTCAATACCGTCCTGTCACCCAGCAGTATCACCAACAAGGATGTCAACACCAAAACCATCAACGTCGGCGCCACGTTGGAGTTCGGCTCCGCCACCTCCTATGGCTTTGGCGATGAAGGGATGCTGATGACAAACCTGGGGACCTTTAGTTACAACAGTGAAACCAAGCTCTTTAGCGGTTCTCTGACCGTACAGCAAGACACCTGGGATCCAGAGCACCCCATGCCGCCCAACCCTGGTACAGTCGGGGTTAACGTCCACCTGTCAGAGGGAAGCTTTGAAACAGGCTTTACGACCTTAGCATTGCAGGAACTGCCATTAACCATCACCAATGACCCCAGCTACGGCCTGGCTAAAGTGGCTGCCAGATCGCTGGATCCCGCTTCACCCGGAGGAGAACCCTGGATTGCGCTGGATTTCTGCGACAGCTCCGGCACCAAACTCTTCAGCAAAGAAAACAATGGCGACCCGACCCTTACCAGCAACTTGGTCGCCTTGGGCGGGATCTCGCCCGCATCCTACAAACTGAAGTATACGCCACCGTTTGGCGGAAGCACTCCGGTCTGGTATCCCAATGCCACTGACAGTGCCAATGCAGAGACCGTTACCGTTGTTGCCGGCGGAGAAAATCAGGTATTGCTGCACTACCTGCCCTCCGTCACCGTCTCCGTCACCCTGGCCGGTACCGGCAGCGGTAGCGTGGCCTCTATCCCATCCGGCATGACCTGCAGCGGTGACAGCTGCAGCGGCAGTTATCCTGCAGCAACCTGGATCACCCTGCAGGCCACTCCTGCAGACGGTTCCCTGTTCACCGGCTGGAGCGGCACCTGCAGCGGTGCCGGCAGTTGCACGGTACAAGCCAACTCCAATGCATCGGTAACGGCAACCTTTACCGCCATTCAACCAACCTTGACCGTCGCCCTGTCCGGCAACGGCAGCGGCAGTGTCACCAGTTCGCCAAGCGGTATCAGCTGCCCCGGCACCTGCGCTGCCCAGTTCGATCAAAACTCAACCGTTACACTGGCTGCCGCCCCATCGAGCAGCTCATCCTTTACCGGTTGGGGCGGCGCTTGCAGCGGCACAGCAGGCTGCAGCGTTCCCATGGGAACCTCCGACAAAGCAGTGACGGCCGGTTTTGCAGCCGCACCAAAGACCAAGGTCGGGATCCTTGGTTTTGAAACCCTTACGCTGGCCTATGCCGGTGTAACCAGCGACCCGATCATCAAGGCACGGGATATCACCTTTGCTGAAAACCTGACCCTTAACCGCAGTATTGCCGTCACGCTTAAGGGTGGCATGGACGCAAACTTCTCACCGCTTGTCGGTACGTACACCTCGTTGCAGGGGCAGCTTACGGTTGGCAGCGGCAGCCTGACCGTGGAAAATCTGATAATCAAATAATCTGAAGAAATAATATTTCAAGGTATCTACATGAACAGCAAGGAGACAGGCATGCAGTCAAACAGATTTATTCGTTTATTGGTAACGGTGACCGGCTCATTGCTGTTGTGCTTGCTTCTCCTGTCTCCCGTGCTGGCCCTTGACAAAAATTCTGTCAGTACCAACAGGCTCGTCGTGCCCTTGGTGGTTGACCCGGTTCCAAACTACAACCACGTGCTCCCTGCAAAACCGGTTTCAGAGCTGAGTAAGGCCGCCGTGATGGCCAGTACTTTTGTCATCAATTATCTGCCTGCAGGCTCTGACCCCTACGGTGTAGGCGACACCTGCACGACATGGCCCGCTGAGGCAAAGACATCCTTTGAAACAGCGGTAAGCGTCTGGTCAACACGAGTCATTTCCTCTGTACCGATCACCATTGACGCCTGCTGGGCAACCAACCTTGCGACCGGTGTCTTGGGGCACGCAGCCTCACTGTCAGCGTATCAAAACTTTACCAATGCCCCGCTTCCCAATACCTTCTATAAGGTTGCGTTGGCAAATGCACTGGCAGGATCCAAACTTAATGTTGGTCAGAGTGATATGTATATCGCCTACAGCAGTACCTTTGACTGGTACTATAGTGCGGATGGCAACACCCCTTCTGACAAAATCGATTTTATCACGGTTGTTGCCCATGAGGTTGCACACGGGCTGGGTTTTGCCGGCGGAATGACGGTGGAAAGCGGTACGGGCAGTTATTCGACAATATACGCCTATGACCGTTTTGCGTATAATGGCAGCAGCCAGGCACTCCTGAACACCACCATCTTCCCGAACCCTTCGACAGCGCTCGGAACAGTGCTTACCAGCAATAATGTCTGGTTCAGCGGCACCAAGGCCAACATTGCCAACAACAATACCGATGTTAAACTGTACGCACCAACCACCTGGGCTTCCGGCAGCAGTTATTCCCACCTGGACTATACAACATTCGTCAACACCTCCAACGCCATGATGGTCTATGCCGTGTCCTACGGCCGGGCTATTCATGATCCCGGTGTTGTTACGATGGGCCTGCTGGAGGATCTTGGCTGGACAACCGTTGCACCCCCCACGTACACCCTGACGGTTACAAAAAACGGCACCGGCAGTGGTAGCGTCACCTCAGCACCAGCCGGAATCTCATGTGGCAGCACCTGCAGCAGCAGCTTTACCCAGGGCACCTCCGTAACCCTGACTGCTGCCGGCGATACCGGCTCTATCTTTAGCGGTTGGTCCGGCGGCGGCTGCTCCGGCACCGGAACCTGTGTAGTCAGCCTGACCAATGACACGGCCGTCACTGCGACTTTCACTGCTGCAACAACACTACTTTCAGAAAGTTTTGACAGTGTGACACCTGCTGTGTTGCCATCAGGCTGGTTGACTACCCCTGTGGAACCTGCCGCAGTCTGGGCGACCCACGTCGGCACCAATCAACCTTCCGGTATAGCTGCCCATAGTGGTGCAAATCTGGTTTACTTTAACTCCTGGAGTATCACCAGCGGCTACTCTGCCGCCCTTTCCTCTCCGGTTATTTCCTTGGCAGGCACAACCGATAACATTGTCTCTTTCTGGATATATCGGGACGCAATCTACCCGTCATATCTCGACAAGGTAGAAGCTTACATCAACACTGCTGCAAACCTCACCGGCGCAACCCTGCTGGGTACCGTCTACCGTTCCACGACCCAGTCACCCACGGTTGCCAGCGCAGGCTGGTACAATTATACCTTTTCCATACCCGGCACCTACACCGGCGCAACCAACTATCTGCTTTTAAGAGGGATCAGCGGCTATGGTAACGACATCCATATCGACGACATCAGTGTATTAGGAGTGCCCGTTGTCCAACGCACCCTCACTGTTAACCATGCCTCCACCCCAGCCGGCGTTGTCAATGGCGGCGGCAGCATCAGCGGCTCCGGCATTTCCTGTACTTCTGTTAATGGCGGCACCAAAACCGGCACCTGCTCCGCTTCATTCAACTCGGGCAGCACCGTCACCCTGGCTGCCGCAGCTGATGCAAACTCAACCTTTACCGGCTGGTCAGGTGGCGGCTGCAGCACCGGCGGCTGCAGCTTCAGCATCACCGCCGACACCACAGTAACCGGCACCTTTGCCGGTGCCTATAAGGCCAAAATCAGCGGTGGTAACGGTTATGACACCTTAACCCTTGCCCATGCCAACGCCGGTTCCGGTGCGACCATTTTGGCCCGCGAACTCCATAATGCGACAACCCTTGCAGTTGAGCCATTTGTAGAAAACCTGACCGTAACCAAGGCCATCACCCTTAAAGGTGGCTACAACGCCGGCTTCAGTAGTAATGCCGGTCTTTACAGCACTCTAAGCGGTATCCTCACCATTGGGGGCACCAGCGGGGCACTAACGGTGGAAAACCTGACAATCAAGTAGACTCAGGCAATCAATGCTATTTTATTTAATGCAACAGCCTCTTCAAATCATCAGAATGCGGCTGTTGCATTTTCTAAGAGCAACAGCAGGACAACTACTGAGCATTGCTGAAAACTGGCCTACATAATTGACAATCTGATACTTATACGTGAGTTAAATTCTATATTGCAGGCTAGAGTTCGGGGACTTTCACATGAAAAAGTGGTTTGCAGTTTGCGTTTTACTTTTAGTTGCTGGGGTAACAGTGTTTTTTTCAAAAAAGGACAATCAACTGACAGCCGGCACGAAAGCGACTGTCCACAAAGACGCTACTCACAAGAGCCATCCCAGCCAGCAACAGATGATAACATCAGAAGACCTGCCCCCCCATCGGCATGTAAGCTCTGACGCGCTTGACACTCCAGTACAGGCCATTTCTGAGAACAAAGCAGCCTTAACAACGGCAACAAATCAGAAATCCAGTCTCGGCAACAGATCTCCACTCTCAGGAGAGGTTAAGCGTACCCTGCCCGATCTACGCTGCAATCAGGATTTTTCAGACTTAAATGTGGCCCAGGCAATTGGTACTACAGGTGAAAAACTGTTAGTGCTTAAAAAACTACGGGCGCTTACAAACCAGGAAATTTGTGGTCTACCCAACCGAGCCGTATCTAAAATACTGTCCAGGCTCAATTCACCCAAACCTGACCATCCTGGCGATTGGGCCAGCTTCAGGGCACTGCAACGTAGAGGCGATGATGGAACAGTAAAGCCTGATGGTCTCATAGAGGGTCTCAAACAACGTAAGGAGATCCTTGACAAAACCAAGTCAATTGCCTCCGCAACTCCAACTAGTGCAGCAGACGGAAGCGTAGTAATGCCAGCTGCAGGGATCACATCAGCACAATGGACTGCGCTGGGGCCGGGGAATATTGGAGGTAGAATCCGCGCAATCCTTATAGATCGCACAGACACCAATCGTATCTGGCTGGGAAGTGTGAGTGGAGGTATCTGGAAATCAACCGATGCAGGTGCATCCTGGTCACCGGTTAACGATTTTATGGGTAATCTTTCCATCAGCAGCCTGGTTATGGACCCAACAAACGCCAACATTCTCTATGCCGGTACAGGGGAAGGCTTTTACAACGCTGATGCCGTCAGAGGAGCGGGTATTTTTAAATCCACTGACGGAGGAACCACTTGGAGCCAGCTTGCCTCAACCAACCCAGCCAATAATAGTAACTGGTATTATGTTAACCGGATTTCCATTCACCCAACAGACAGTACTATTATGCTTGCAGCAACAAACAATGGTGTTTATCGCAGTACTAACGCCGGATCTACCTGGAGCAAAGTATTCTTCTCTCGCACTCTTGACATTTCTTTTGATCCTAACAATGGCAACAAGGCCCTGTTGGGCGGTGACAGTGGCAATATCGCCTATTCCTCAAATTCGGGAAGTTCATGGACACCTGTTACAGTTGCATCAGGTGGTGGTCGCGTTGAAGTTGCCTATGCAAAAAGCACGACAGATACAGCATATATCTGTGCGAATCAAAATAATGGAGATATTTACAAAACATCAGACGCCGGTCAGACCTGGACAAAAATGACCAATGCGAACCACCTAAACGGTCAGGGCTGGTACGACAACACCATTTGGGTTGACCCTACGGATGCGAACCATCTTGTTGTGGGAGGGCTCGACCTGTACCGTTCAACAGATGGTGCTGCAACCTGGACTAAAATCAGTAGCTGGATCAACAATATGTACTATGGCTACCCGTCAGTTCCCCATGCTGATCATCATATTATTATCTCCGACCCAGGCTATAACGGAACCACCAACAGAAAAATCTATAACGGCAATGACGGTGGCATCTTCCGTTCTGATGACATCACTTTGGCAACAGAAACATCCGGCTGGACTCGCCTCAACAACGGTCTGTATATCACCCAGTTCTATGGTGCTGCAGGTTCCGCGGCAAATGGCGGACAGGTCTACGGTGGTACGCAGGACAACGGCAGCTTACTGCAATCCACCATGACAACAAGCTGGTCCCAGGTTTCTGGCGGTGATGGCGGGTATGCTGCTGTTGATCCGGTAAGCCCTTACTACCTGTATGGTGAATACGTCTATCTTCAGCTACATCGATCAACTAATGGTGGCGCTAATGCCGATTATATCTACAACGGCATAACCGACGCAGACAGTTCTACTACGGCACTCTTCATTGCTCCATTTATACTGGATCCCAATAACAGCTCTAGAATGTATGCAGGCGGACAAAGCCTCTGGGTCAGCAATAATGTAAAGGCAGCAACTCCAACCTGGAGCAAGATGACGGCACTCTCATATGCAAGCAGCCTGATCAGTGCCATAGCGGTTGCAGAAGGCAATGACCAAATTATTTGGGTCGGCTACAAGAATGGAACACTCTACCGTTCACTTGATGGAGGAGTAAGCTGGGACGCCGTAAATATCGGCACTCCATCCAGAATAGTCACTCGTATTCTGATTGACAAAACTACTCCTGCGACCGCCTATGTAGCATATGGGGGCTACTACAACACCAATCTGTACAAGACCACTAACAGCGGCAGCAGTTGGACATCAGTTCATGGCAACCTGCCTTCTGTGCCGGTTTTTGGTCTGGCCCGGCATCCCACAAACAGCGCTTGGCTCTATGCGGGCACGGAAGTAGGTCTCTTCACCAGTACAGACGGTGGCGTCACCTGGGGGACAACCAACGATGGTCCGGCAAATGTTGAAATAAGTGAACTTTTCTGGCTGAGTACATCGCCTGCAGTATTAGTGGCAGCTACCCACGGCAGAGGGGTATTTAAGGCAAGCCTAGATATTGAGCAAAAAACTGTGCAGGTAACAAAAACAGGTAATGGAAGTGGTACTGTAACTTCTAATCCTGCAGGTATTAGTTGTGGTGCTAACTGCACTGCGAATTTTCCCGTATCATCAGATGTTACACTAACGGCAACTGCTGATAGTGGTTCTACTTTTACCGGTTGGTCTGGTGTTGATTGCCCTGGTACAGGTAGTTGTACTGTCTCGCTAACAGATAGTGTAAATGTAACAGCAGTATTTGCTCAGCAAGTTTCTTTAAACATCAACCACGCCTACACCGCTGCCGGGACTGTCAAGGGCGGAGGCAGCATCAACGGCTCCGGCATCTCCTGTAGCGCCGTAAATGGCGGCACCAAGTCCGGCACCTGTTCCGTTTCCCTTGACGATGGCAGCACTGTGACCCTTGCTGCAGCGGCTGATGCAAACTCAACCTTCACCGGCTGGACCGGAGCAGGTTGCTCCGGCACCGACGGCTGCAGCTTCACCATTGCTTCCGATACCACCGTAACCGGCACCTTTGCCGGTGCCTATAAGGCCAAAATCAGCGGTGGCAACGGATATGACACCTTAACCCTTGCCCATGCCAATGCTGGTGACAACGCCACTATCCTGGCCCGAGAGCTCCATAATGCGACGACCCTTGCTGTTGAGCCATTTGTAGAGGACCTGACTGTAACCAAACCGATCACCTTAAAGGGCGGTTACAATGCCGGGTTCAGCAGCAATGCCGGTCTTTACAGCACACTCGCAGGCATCCTCACCATTGGCGGCACAAGCGGAAGCCTGACAGTGGAAAATCTGATCATAAAATAGCCTTTCCCCCGATGATGGTAATGGCATTGACTGACCTGATCAGCCAATGCCGTTACTTTTCAAGCAGCACTTTCAGACATCAGACCTTCCAGCAGGTAACGGTTCAGCCTAACAGCACAAAATGGCTCTTAATTCTCCCATAAAACATTCGCAATTGGTTGCTTGACAAGCAGGCAGTGCAGGGCTACGCTTTTTAACTGTATACAACAAAAAAAAGGCATGCAAGAAAGGGGGCCTGATCATGCGCACCTTGACAAAACTCATACTGCCCATTATGGCCATTATACTGCTTGGGTTCAGTAGCATCTGTCAGGCAGTTGTAGTGCCGACAGCAACGCTATCCGGCACAATCACCTATAACGGCAGCAAGACCGGCAGGGTCTACCTGGTGGCAAACGGTAGTTCAAGTGTAATTTACAACCTCTGGAATGTTGGTGTTTCCACAACACTTACCGGCAGTTCAGGGAGCTATAGCGGTAGTTTTAGCATCAGAGGTGCAGGAATCGGAGGTTATCCGGTCAAGGCGTATCTTGACAGCACCGGCACCGGCATTCAGCATGACAGTGATCCAGCCGGAATCGTATACCTTAGCAATGTGACCGGCGACACCACCGGCATCAACATCACACTCACCGACCCCACTCCGGCAACTCTTGCCGCCCCAAGCAACGTGGGAGCGGCAAGATCACAAAACACTACGGCAAACCTTGTTAATTGGGACCCTCCAAGAAACAGCAGCGGCCTTGAAATACCGGTAAAATACAACATCTACTGGAGCTCTGCAGGTAGCGATGCATCAATTGTCGGCTCAAAGCTTAATGTTCCGGCCAATGGCAACGGCATGTGGATTCACGCCGGTGCAACGGCAGCCTACTACTACAAAGTTGTGGCGGTAAACAGCGCAGGCAGCACCGCTGCCAGTGGCTGGAGCCCGGCAGGCCAGCTTCCACAGGGAAGTTACTCGATCTCCGGCACCGTCACCTACACCGGAGTCACCCCTACCGGACCTCTGGGGTTAGCGGCACTGGACGAAAACGGATATCCCTATTTTGTCGGCTATGCCACCCCGGCAGCCAACAGTCAGAGCTTCACCATTCCCAACCTGCCTGCCGGCAAGTACGGCATCCAGGGCTTTATTGATATGAATAACAACGGCATCGATGATGCCGGTGACCTGCGAATCAAAGAAAGCGCCGGGGTAAGGGTCACCATTACCTCTGCTAACGTAAGCGGTGTCGCGGTCAACCTGCCCACAACCGGCGCGGTACTGCAGGCACGAACCTCACACACCCTGTATGGTGAGACCGGCGCAGACAATTCCGGCGAACAATTTCAGTACCGGCTGTTGGTAACTCCCCAACTAAAGACACCAATTAACGCAGCCCTCACCAGCGCCCCTTCAAGTGGGTCAGGCTACGTTGTCACTCCGGTAGACCTTGGCAACTCATATGAAAACGGCAGGTTGGAACTAAATATCCAGAACCTTAAAAAGGCTCAAGCCGGTGACAGCTACACCGTGACCGTCTACTACCTTGAGGGCGGCAGCGATGCTTACACGGTTTTAACAACGGCCCCTTATAACAGCCCTCCGTGGCCGCTGGCACCGATCTTTCCCGTTCCCTACAATGACCTCACCAAGGGGACTACCAATGGCAGCCCGGTCTTCAGCTGGCTGCCGCCGGCCACCCCACCGGGAGAATGGTACAGCTACGCGATCTGGCTGCAGGACATCAACTACAGTCAGCTCTGGTCAACGGACAATCTGGCGTCAACAATCACCAGCTATAATACCAGCGATGACGGATTCACGCTTCCCACGGCAACCGGTGCTTACGGCTGGACCCTGACCGCAATGGATGCCAACGACAACGAGATCCAGTACCAGGCAGGGTTTGTCACCGCCCAATCAGCACCTCTGATTACCGGCATCAGTCCGGCCTCTGTTGTGCCTGGAGGGACTCTCACCATTAAGGGTTACAACCTTGCCAGCCCGACCAGTGTGACTGTCGGAGGTACACCGCTGACTGTCACCAGCTCCACCAGCACGCAGATCACCGCAACCGTGCCGGGCGGTTTTGGCGGCCCTTCAAATCCGCTGGTGGTTACAACGGCAGCCGGAACCTATACCTGGGGTCCTGCCGGTTATTATGGCGCGCCCTTAAGCCTCGGCTCTCCCACTACCCACAGCGGTCAGGTAGTGGATAATGCCGGTACCGGTATCAGCGGTGTCACCGTGACCATGGTAGGTAACCCGTCCATCACCACCACAACTGATAGCAGCGGCAACTTCACTTTGAATAATCTGCCCAACAGCACTGCCACGCCATTCAGCCTGCGGTTCATGGTGAGCGGCAAACAACCCCATTACACCAAGAAAATGGGCATGTCAGCCGGCAGCAGTACAACAGCATCATTTCCCTACAAAATGAGGACCTATGCCGAACTGAACAGCCTGTCAGGCATGACAACCCCAGGCAAAGGGGCTGTTTCCACCCGTGTTCTGGTACAGGGCACCGCTACGCCAATTGACGGTGCAACGGTTACGGCAGTCGGTTCAAGCGGTACCACCTATGTTGCGCAATATTACAACGGCACCAACTATACCGGCACCTCCACCTCAACTGCCGGCGGTGGCGTGGTGCTGTTTGCCAATGTCAATCACGGCGACAAGCTGACCATCAACGCCTCAGCACCCGGCTATACCTTTAGCTCCATCAGTTCAACGGGTGTTGCAGAGGCTTCAACATCCGGCGGTATCGGCGGTGTTGTAGCTGCTCCGACTGTTTCAGGCTTTACTCCCGGCAGTGGTGTTATTGGCGCCAGCATCACCATTAGCGGCACAAATTTTGTTAACGTGACATCAGTAACCTTTGGTGGCACTGCGGCAACATCTTATACAGTTGACAGCTCAACCCAGATTACCGCCACCGTACCTGTCGGCGCAGTATCGGGCGTTATCAGTGTTACAACGGCTACCGGCAGCGCTTCCAGCAGTTCTTCCTTTACGATAGTTACCCCCTATACCCTTACGGTAACCCTATCCGGCTATGGCACAGGTACCGTCACCTCGAACACAGGCGGCATTAGCTGCCCGGGCACCTGCACAGCCCAGATCAACTCCGGCACCTCTGTAACCCTGACGGCGACTCCACACCTCCCGGAATCATCTTTTGGCGGGTGGAGTGGCGCCTGCAGTGCTGAACCATGTACCTTCACCATGAGCAGCGACAAGACCGCTATCACCACCTTCTCGCTCAAACAGCTCAAAAATATTACATTAACGACCTACTATGACACCCTCCTTGAGGCGCTGACGAATGCCGCAAACGGCAACGAGGTTCGCGCCCACGACAGCCTTCAGGCTCCCAATCTTTCCTACAATCGAGCCAATATCACCGTGAAAATTGCCGGAGGGTACGACAATGCGTTTGAGTTACGCAACTCACCAAGTACGACCTACACTGATATAACTTCGCCGCTCACCATTCAAGCCGGCACCTTGGTCCTGGATCAGATCGTCGTCAAGTAGAACGCTGCTGCTTGTACCGTAACAATAATCCCCCTTCCGGTTATCCGGAAGGGGGATTCTGCGTTAATAAGTAGTCGTCCCTGAAAAAGTCCGAGATTTGCTCAGACGGTGTTGAATTGAAGGGGAGATAGTCTCCCCCAGCCGAAAATAGTCCGTTCTTTTACAAGCCAAAATAAGAGGAGCTTGAGCAGCTTTCTCAGATTGTACCCGCAAGCGGCAAGCAGGGCATTGATTTTGTCACCTTCTGCGCCCTTGAGGTGGTTTCTGTCCATCCGGTGGTCTGCTTTCAGGTGACCGATGATCGGCTCAATGGCACTTCGTCTCTTGTACCAACGCCATTCGCTGGGCTTCATGCTGCTCTTTCGTTTGTTGGCCAAGTGGATAGTGGTGCTATTCAGTGAGTTGGGTACTCCCTTGTAGCCTTTGTCACAGTAAGCGTTGCCTGGCTTGATGCCAGTTATCTGGGCTGCCTGCTTCAATGCTTCCTTGAGCGTGTGGCCGTCATACGGGTTACCATCCTTGGCCTGAGTGCCGATGATCCAGTTATCCTTTGAGGTGCTGACAATCGAGACCTTGCAGCCAAACTCGTACTTCTTGTGACTCTTGCCCTTGGCAATGCAGCTGACTTCTGGAGCATGCAGACTGTACAGCTTGTTCTTGTCTTGCTGCTTTTGATTGAAAATCCTGCCTGAACGTTCAAGCAGGGTTGCCAGTATCTGGTCGGGTGCTGCTACTTTTCTGGCTACGTCTCTGAGTACGCAACCAAGAAAGGTCTTGAGACGTTTCAGTTCACGTTTAGCCCGGTTCATCTGACGGGCATGCTTGTAACGGCCGTGCTTGATGTAGGCTTTCTTGCCCAGACGCTCGTAGCTTTGACGAAGGGAAATACCCCGTTCTTTGGCAAGCTTGACCAGTGCCAGTCTTGCTTTGTGATAAAGCCTGGCGTCTGTGGGATAGGCAATGGCTTTTTCCTGTACCGTGGTGTCGACGTTGACCCGTTCAAGAGAAGCAGGAGTGATCTGATTCTTACGCACAGCTGCTGCAATGGTTGCCTGCAGGAGCTTCTCCATCCCTTTGGAACCGATCCGCTTTCTCCACTTCACCAGTGTGGTGGGATCAAGAGGCAGACGGTGTTGGAAAAATTCAAAGCCACAGAAGTACTGCCAGTACGGATTCTCGACAAAACGGACAACTACTGATTCATCGGATTCGTTGAAAGCATGTTTCAGGTAGTGCAGGCCAACCAGTAGACGGATCGGCACACCGGGACGTCCCATCTTTACCGAGTATAGGGGGCCAAACTCTCTTTCAAAGAACTGCCAGTCGATTTGATCGGCCAGACGATACAGTTCATGCTGACGATCAAGCATCTGATCAAGGCGGGAGCGAAACAAGTCACCTTGGTCAGAAATCTGTTGTTTTGGTTGCATGAAATCACCGAAAATTGAAAGATGAACTACTATTTCTGGCGATTTTATCAAAGTACAATGCAAATATAAATTAATAATTACACAATGTTATACTTTTTCAGGGGCGACTAAGTATGCTGATGAGTGTAGATCTTCCGCTATACCCTTCTCCCTGGGGGAGAAGGTGGCCGAAGGCCGGATGAGGGGGCAGCGGTGCATATATTGTCCAGCATTTCCCCCTCACCCTAGCCTTCTCCCTCAGGGAAAGGGGACTATATGGAGCCGTGGCGGAAGTTCAGCGCGCATCAGTGTCGGTATGGATCAGAAATACCTTGATTCCCCCTACTTGATAATCAGCCGGTCAATCGTGACAGCCCCCGTCCCCACCGTCAGCCTGCCCTGCAGGGTGGTATACCCCGTACGGCTGAGGTAATCAGTGGAAAAACCGGCCCGAAGAGTGAACACAATGCCACGGCTCAGGGCAAGATCTTCCACAAAAGTCAGCGCTTGGGCCTCCAGCACTCCGCTGGCAAGAACAGCTGCATAGGCACTGGTAAGACTGCCGTAGGGTATCCCTGCTACTCTGGCGCGCGGAATCAGGCTGAAGCTGGCAGTTGCACTGCGATCCGTAGTCATGCTGACCGTACAGTTGCTGCTGCCGGTACAGTTGCCTGACCAGGCAGTGAAGGCTGAACTCGTATCCGGTGCAGGTATCAACGTAACAGAAGTCCCGTTGGCGTACTCTGCAGTACAGGTACCGCTGGTACAGGCGATACCGCCAGGGCTGCTGGTAACGGAACCTCCGCCGCCGTACAACCCCAGAATGGTCACTGACAACTGCTGCTGGAGCACTGCTAATTGCGTTGTTACAGCAATTGACGTAGAGCTGTTGCCTGCAGCATCCCTGGCAAAGGCATAGAGGGTATAACTGCCGTTTGCCGTTCCAGGGGCAAAGGTGTAACTGGCGGGCGGGCTGGAACTCCAGGAACATCCGGCAGCACTATCAGTCGCCATGATACAGTACCCGGTTACGGCCACGTTATCGGTTGCGCTGAAGTTGCTGAGCGGCACGACAAGGCTGCTGTTTTCAGCAGGCAGGCTAAAGGCCGTAATCGTGGGAGGAATGACATCCGCGCCGCTTATCCCCCGGGCAATTTTGGTCAGGTTACCGGCCTTGTCATAGCTGTAGGCGATCGACATGCCGTTGTCATAGGTCACGCTGGTCAGACGGTTCAGACGGTCATACCGGTAGGTGGCATTGACGGCATGAGCGACAACCGGAGCGACAAGCAGTTCGGCAAGTACCAGAACGAACGCCATCCGCTGTAGTTTTTTCATAGGGCGCTCCTTTCCCGGACTCACTGCCCGCCTCCGTTGTCCACCTGCCCCAACTGGACTGCTTCGTTGCTGTTGTTGGTGCCGCCGGTCGCCCGCATCCTGCGGGCCGCCTCTACCCCGCCCGGCGCGTTCTCAACGGTCTCGACCGCTTTAACTATGACTTCTGAATATGCCTCACCGACGCCCGGTATACGCCCGACAGTGTATTTTGCTCCTACCTTGATCAGGGTCAGACCAGAGGCAGGATCATCATCCTTGAGGGCAGCCTTTACGGTGCCATAATCCTCAGCAAGCTGAATGCCGGTGTTGATCCGTTCGTTCCACTCCTTGCCTGCCTTGGTGTACTTATTGGCTTCAAGTGCGGTATTAGCCACTTTTTCCTCGATCGACCTGGCCATTTCCGGCTGTTCCTTGAACTTGTCGCCGATCCACTTGAATGCTGATCCAATGCTGCTTTTTACCTTCTCAAAGGTAGTGACTTCCGAGGCGCGTTTTGCCTGCAATGCCTCCCGTTGCGCCTGGAGTTGGGCCTGAACCTCCGGCCGATCCCAGAACCCGCCGTTGTCGGCAGCACCGAACGGATCAAAGTGAGTGAGCGGGTTGTTTGCGGAAAACCGGTACAGGTTGATGGAGGCCATTTCTGCCAGCGGGTCGCGGGAGAGCCAGCGCCCCATCTGCGGAGAGTAGAAGCGATGGCCAAAGTAGTAGAGCCCGGTCCCTTCATCATACAGCTTGGTTGAATAGCGGATCGGCTGGTTGAGGGTTCCGCTGGTTGCAAGGGTTCCACCAAACGGGTCATAGGCGTATGAGGTGACAACCGCACCGGAGCTGTTCAGTACAGCGGTGACATCCCCCCGGGGGTTGGAAAACACCTGGTACGCCGCCCCGCCCTGCTTGATTGAAAGCAGTGCCCCCACGCCGCCCGGCTGATTGATCCCCCAGAGATAGTCACGCACCACGGCGTTGCTGCCGTCACGTTCCTGCAGCAACTTTCCGGCATCCCAGACAAAACGCCGTTCACCGGTAAGCACGCTGTTGGCAAAACTTTTCTGAATCCCCAGATAGCCGTCAGAGCCATAGGTAAACTCCTGCCTCCTGATCACACCACCGGCGTCGGTGTACTGGATCGAGGTCATCCTGTTTTCGGCATCGTAGACCGCGGTAAACGCCCAGCCATCAGGAGTGAGCCCTTTGGTCATGTTTCCGTCGGCATCGTAGCTGATTGCCGTTGCGGATCCGCCCCAGGTCGCAACCTGATTCAGATTGTTGTAGGTAGCATCAACGGTTCCGGCGGCCACAAACTGCAGGGCCGGGCCGTTGGTGACGGTCTCGCCCGTTGGCTGGCCGAGGGAATCAAAGCTGTAGCTGTAGCCGTTCAGGACCGTGCCGGTCGGAAGATAGTTAATCTGCTGCTGCAGACGTTTCATAACCGGATCATAGCTGTAGTCGGTCTTGCTGTTATCGGAACGGGCCAGCCGCTGCAGGAGCGTCCCTCCCCCCTGGTAGCTGTAAGTGTAGGTCGTGCCGTTACCGGTTACCGTTGTCAACCGGTCAAGGGAGTCATAGCTGTAGTTTGCGGTCAGACCCAGCTGGAGCGCTACCGAGGTTTTCCTCCCCAAGGTGTCATAACTGAAAGTAATCGTATCGCTTGCCCAGGGGCCGTCGATGGAGGTCACCCTGGAGGATGCGTCGTAGCTGATGGTACGGCTGCCCAAAGCATCGGCGACGGTGACAGGACGGTTATAGGCATCGTAGGTAGTGGTGACCCCCGGCGTGCCGTCTGAGTAGGACACTGTCAGCAGGTTGCCGTTACGGTCATACGAATAGGTTGAGGTGGTCCCCCGGGCATTGCTGGCCCAGGTCATCCGGCCATGGGGATAGGCGAACTGTATGCTGCTGCCGTCCGCGTACTGTTTGCGGGTCAGCCGGTTGTCCTTGTTGTAGCTGAAGTAGGTAATGTTGTTGTTGGGGTCGGTCAGCTGGCTGGCATGTCCGGCCGCATCGTAGGTAAAACGGGTGCGTCCTCCAATCGGATCGAGTATTTCCCGCAGCTGACTGTGGGGGTTGTAGAAATAGGAGGTGGTGCGCCCGGCCTGATCGGTCATGCTGTCGAGCAGGTGCGGTACCGTTGTCGAGCGGATGAAAGCCGCTGACGAGCTGTCGGGATAGCTGATGCTGACCAGGTCGTCGAGGTTGTTATAGCTCCGCTGCAGGGTGAAGCCGTTCTGGTCGGTATATGAGGCAAGCCGACCGATGGTGTCGTAACTGTAGCTGCCAACTGCCGTCCCGGCCCGGGTGATGCCGGCAAGCTGTTTGTTGCTGTCATAGCTGAAACTGGTCAGAACTCCGGCGCCCAGTGAGCTGGTTGGCTGACCGGAAAGATTGAAGGTGAAATTTTTGGTAAGTCCCATCCGGTCGGTGAGCGACAGGATGTCATGGGTCGTGTTGTAGGTGGCGGTAATGGTGCCAAGCCCGGCCTGGGTCACGGTCAGCGGATCAACCCCGTTGGCGGCATAGGTCAGATCAGTGCGGGCACCAACGGGAGGCACAACCGAGGTAACCTTTCCCTTTGAGTTGTAGGTAAAGGTGGAGGTCTCGTTGCCAGCGGCCCCCTGCAGGGTTTGGGTGAGCAGATTTCCCTTGCTGTCGTAGCTGTAATTGAAACCGACCCCTTCAGGTGTCTGGAAGCCGGTGATATCACTGTTACCGTCCGGTGTGGCGGTCTTGGTATAGCCGTAGGTGGAACCGGCTGCTGCATTGGCCCCCTGATAGCTTGCTTCTCCGGTCAGCGGATTGAGTGTGAAGGTCTCGCTCCCCATGTAATCACTGACAGTCAGGCTGTTGAATCCAGAGGTAAATGTCACCTTGTTATTTCCGGTGGTTATGGTCTGGATGATGCCGCACCCGTCATAGCTGAAGGTGCTTGAAAAGCCTCCCATGTCGGTTATGCGGGTCAGGTTGCCGAAGCTGTCGTAGGTGAGGGAAACGTTGCGGCCGAACGGGTCAAGGATCGAGTAGATCCGGTTGTCGGCATTATGGAAGAAGGTGGTCGAGCGCCCCAGGGCATCGGTGATCCGGTTGAGCTTCCCACCCCACGGCGAGTTGGGAAGTGGATCCCAATAGAGCGTCAGCTTGTTACTGGGGTCGGTGGGATAGTGGGGATCGCGGATCTCGGTCAGAAAGGCCCAGATAAATTGGCCGGAGGGGACTTTGTAGATATAGGTTGTGCCGTCGGGAAAGGCCAGCCGGTAATCCCCAGCCACCACCGTCAGCTCGTTGAACACCCGGTAGGGCGGGGCGAACTTCGCGGTGTTTGCATCATAGATATAGACATCGCGGCGCCCGTCCGGCATGTAGATGGTCACATCGCCGCTGACCGGATCAGGAGCAAGGTAGCTCTCGTAGTTCAGCTGCCAGTTGCGGCCGGCCGGCTCAAAGCGGTTGGACACCGCCTTGGAGTTGTAGCTGAAGGAGATTTCCACCGCAGGGCCGATCGGGCTTTTGTACCAAAGCGGGGTATCGGTGATGAAGATGTTGAGGTTCGCCATATTGACGGTCCAGCTCGGCGCACCGTATCCCGCGCCAGGGGCCATGTCTCCACCGTTCCCCTTGCCCATGCCGTCGGGTGCGCCCAGCTCCTTTTCAGCCCCGCCGGCGTCAGGTGTCAACTCCCATGACCAGGTGACCGGAATTTCAGGGTACTGCTGGTGAGGAAAGGTGGTTTCGCCGGTGATGATTTGGGGGGAGGCGCCGGGTAGCGGAAATTCAAGGGTAGTGACCGGATCGGATGGGCTTTCGGCAAGTACCATGCCTGGATAGTCAATGATGAACCCACCGTTGATCTCTTTATTAAGTGTTCCCGAATACCCTCCATACATGGAGATATAATTGAATGGAATGTCAACTCCGGTATGTGGAAATCTGATGGTGTACTTCCCCATCGCAGTATCGATGGTAAACGGAACAGCACTTTCAGCGCCTTCTCCAGTACCTATTTCGGTAAAGTAGACATTCCCATAGCTGCACTCAGGCCTGCCGGTGAACGGAATGTCCATCATGTTGTTCACGACCTCAGTGCTCGTCAGGTCTCCCTGGTACTGGCCAGGCGTTCCGCTGCTGATGAACTCGCCTCTTACATCCGAGACATGGTCCAACGCCAGCACATAGTTGGCAGTACAGTCAGGCCCTGATTGCAGAATTCCCGACTTGCTCAGCACCTGGGTCAGATGCATCTTAACCTTCCACTTGGTGGACGTACCCCAGCCGCAGATATCGTCAGCAAGCACGAATGCCGGCGAAACCGCAGTGAGTAGCAGGTTAAGGACAAGAATCCGAGGCAGGGACAAGAAGCGGAGGTTTAAGAGGCGGGTTCCTACTATAAAAGTAAACGGTATCGGGCCGGACTGAAGGTTCATAAGCCACCTCCTGATTAACAGCGGCCTAGGCTGGCCAGGAGGGGTGGAGGAAGGTGTTACCGGCCAGCAGTCAGGCAGATGTCACATGTATCCTGCAGATAAGAAACTTGTTCGGTTTAAAAAGTGTACCACCTATTCCACAAATGTCACGCGGTTGATTTCCTGCAGCGTGGTATCACCGGCACACAGCTTTTCTACTGCTGCCTCCCGCAGAAAGACCGTCCCCTGTTCACGAGCAACCTGTTTCAGCCGTACAGCCGGCGTCTTGGATACGATCATATCCCTCAGCTCATCATTCATCTCCAGCATCTCAATAATGGCGGAACGCCCCCGATAGCCGGTACCGTTGCAGGCATCACAGCCAACCGCCTCATAGAAGGTGGCAGTGGCACGCCAGGCAGGGTCAATGGCCGCTTCGCGCAGCTGTTGATCCGTCAGGTCAACCGGCCGGCGACACTCTTTACAGACCTTACGGACCAGCCGTTGGGCAATGACACAGTTCAGTGAAGAGACAAAGTTGTAGGGATCGAGCCCCATGTGGGTAAAACGCCCGATCACATCCAGCACGTTGTTGGCATGGACCGTGGTAAAGACCAGGTGTCCGGTCAGGGCCGACTGCACCGCGATCTGGGCGGTTTCGGGGTCGCGGATCTCCCCCACCATGATCTTGTCAGGGTCATGACGCAGGATGGAGCGCAGACCGCGGGCAAAGGTCAGTCCCTTTTTCTCATTGACCGGAATCTGCAATATCCCATGCAACAGATACTCCACCGGGTCTTCAATGGTAATGATCTTGTCCAGGCCGGTGTGGATCTCGGTTAAGGCTGCATACAGGGTGGTGGTCTTACCTGAACCGGTGGGGCCGGTCACCAGCACCATGCCGTACGGTTCGCGAATCTTACGTCTGATGCGAGTCAGTTCGCGGGGATGGATGCCGAGATGTTCAAGACTGAGGCCCTTCATCTCTGCAGCAATACTCTCTTTGTCCAGAATTCTGATGACCGCATCCTCGCCATGAGCACTGGGCATGATCGAAACCCGGAAGTCAATCGACTTATCCCCCAAGCGGATCTTGAAACGGCCATCCTGGGGGATACGCTTTTCAGAAATGTCCAACTCGCTCATGATCTTGAGACGGGAGATGATCGGCCCCTGGAAGTGGAGGTCAATCGGATCATTGGCCTGATAGAGCACCCCGTCAATCCGGTACTTGATGGTGACCCCGTCATGACCGGTTTCAATATGGATATCGCTGGCACGGCGTCCCAGGGCATCAAGCAGGGTGGTATTGATCAATTTGACGATCGGACTGGTGGCGGTGTCTGACGACAGGCTCTCCAGAGAAAGGATCTCTTCGCCGCTATCGGTCTCTTTTACCAGCTGCAGCAGAAAATCCTCAGACACATCCCGTAGTACCCGGCGGGTCCCCTCTCCCCCTTTGAGCAGTTTGTTGATGGCTGGCGTGGCAGCAACAGAAAAGGTGACCGGCCGATCCAGTACCAGTTCAAGTTCGTCCAGCATCAGAACGTCCGTCGGGTCGGCAATGGCGATGTTCAACACACCGTCATCCAGGGAAAGGGGCACAAAATGATAGCGGTACATCAGATCAGGCGAAAGGGTGTCGAACAGCCCGTGATCCACCTTGAAACTGCCAAGATCGACAAACGGCAGACCGAACTGGGCGGCAAGCGCCTTGGCAACCATTGCTTCATCCACCAGGCCAAGCTCCCGGGCAGCCTCTCCAAAACGTCCCCCCTGCGCGGCCTGATGTGCCAGGACCAAATCGATCTCTTCGGCAGTCAGGGCATCCAGCTCCGTCATGATCTGGCTGAGCTTCTTGTGTTGTGACATCTCCATAGCGTTGTTCCTACCCCACTGTTCCGGCAAGCTTAAAGATCGGCAGATACATCGCCACAATGATGATACCGATCACCAGCCCCATAACCAGCATGACTGCCGGTTCAATGGCAGTGGTCAAGAGCTGTAATCGTTCTTCAACCTGCGCCTCAAGGTGTTCGGCAACATCGGACAACATCTCCTCCATTGCCCCGGTGGCCTCCCCTACCCCCAGCATCCGCAGTGCCAGCGGAGGCATCAGATGCTGCTGTTCAAGGGCCACCGAGAGCCGTCCTCCCTCTTCCACCTGATGGATGGCTATGACCATGCCTTGCTCCAGCAGGCGGTTGTTCAGGGTGCCCAGGGACATCCGTAATGATTCAACGATCGGTATGCCGCTGCCCAGCAGCGTGGCCAGGGTGCGGGAAAAGACCGAAACGGAATACCCGAAAAACAGGTCACCCAACACCGGCAGTGCCAGTTTCCAGCGATCTATCCGCTGACGTCCCCCGTCAGAGCGGCTCCAGCTGCGCAGGGCAACAACAGCCGCAACCAGCCCCGGCAACCAGACCACAACGGTAGACTGCAAGGCGTTGGTAAAGCTGATCAGCAGACGGGTCAGCAGGGGCAGTTGAGATCCAGACTCAGCGTAGACATGACTGAAGGTGGGAACCACATAGATCAGCAGCAGCATGATTGCCAGCACCGCCACCACCACGAGAATACTTGGATAAATCAGTGCTGAAATCAGCTTTTTACGCAGCTCCTCAGACCTTTTCAGGAACAGGATATAGCGGCGGATGGTCTGGGGCACCTCGCCGGTCCGCTCTCCGGCCCGGATAGAGGCAAGGTACAGCGGCGGGAACAGTTTGCCGTGCCGTTCCAGGGCAGTGGAGAGCGCAGCCCCTCCTTTGACATCCTCCCGCACCTGTCCCAGCACCTGGGCAAAAGTACCACCGGCCTTTAGGCGATGCTCAAGGATTGCATCCAGCACCGGCACAATCGGCATACCGGATTTCAGCAGCACCACCAGTTCCTGGTTAAAGGCCAACAGTTCCCGGTTGTCGATGCGACCGCCGCGCGGCTTCAAAAAGTTGAACGACAGTTTCAGGCCGGACCGTTGCAGCGTAAAGATGTGATAGCCCTGCGCCTCCAGCCCTGCCCGCAACTGCGCTTCGTCAACCGCCTCCAGCTCTCGCTGCAGGATAGCGCCATCGGGACTGCCCAGTTTGCAGGTAAAGAGCGGCATGGCTACTTGATTACCAGCATGGAGGCGGTCAGGCTGCCGCTCGTGATGCTCAAGGGAGCTGTCAGGTTGCTGAAAAGTCCGGTTAATGCCGTAAACGTAGCATTATAGCCGCCTTTCAGGGTAACAGACTTTGTCACGGTCAACGACTCACCCAGGTTGCCATCCAGCAGGAATATCGGCGTTGTGCCAAAGTTGGTGGCAAACGCCTCTGCCAGGGTGGCATAACCGACACCCCCGATCTGGGCTTTTGCTGAGTTAAAGAGCGGAGTCACCTCTCTAGGAGTATTCATGATCACACCACAAACCGTACCATTCGTAGTTTGACAACCAATCCAGCCATCAAAGGTTGAGCTGGCGTTGGGGACAGCGGTGAGAGAGACCGTACTACCGCTAGCAAACTGGCCGGAACAGCTGGAAGCGGGACAATCGATACCTGCAGGAGTACTGATGACTGAACCGCCGCCACTGCCTCCCAGTGTTACCGTCAGGGCCACTTGGGGTATTGCAGTAAACGTAGAGGTGACACTACGTGCTGCAGACATGGCAACCGTACAGCTGCCGGTACCGCTGCAGCCCTCGCCGGACCAGCCGCTGAAGATGTAGCCCGACCCCGCCTGGGCGGTCAGCGTTACACTGGTTCCACTGTCATAAGCCGCCATACCGACCGTTCCACTCCAGCCGATGGTGCCGGTGCTGGCGGTAATGCTCCCACCAGCTACGCTCGACCTTGTTACGGTCAAAAGATATTCCGGAGTCGTAGTGAAGCGTGCCAGACCTTGGCGGGCCGTGCCGTCCACTGCCTCGATGGTACCACCCGCCACAATCTGCGTGCCGTTCAGCACAATCGACTTGACGGTGCCGGTGATGGAACTGCCAAAGGAACTATCCCGGCTGCCGTTGGGATACAGCCGCACCAGACTGTTATAGATGCTTTCTCCTTCAACGATCTGCATACTCCCGCCCACCAGTATCCTGCCATCTGGCTGCAGGGCTAGTGCATAGGCTGTGGAACCGGAGTCTCCGAACGGTGCCTGAAATGAGGTATCCACACTGCCGTTGCTGTTCAGTCGCACCACTGTGGGGCTGGCAACGCCGCCCACCGTGGAGAAACGCCCGGCCAGCAGAATCTTGCCGTCTGGCTGCACCGCAACAGCAAAGACCTCGCTGCGGCCATTAAAAACGGTAAAGCTTGGCGACACAAAGGAGCTATCAAGACTGCCATCACTATTCAGTCGCAGAACATTCTGAACAGAGATGCCACTGAATGAAAAGAACGAGCCAGCTACCAGGATCTTACCATCTGCCAGGACCGCCACGGCGTTCACCCGGTCAAAATCGTAAAAAGGCAGTACCTGCTCATTTGAAATGCCGCTGCCGGGATTGAAGGTCGCCGTACTTTCTATGGTAAGATCGGCATTCAGGCGCTGTACACCAGGGGCATGGTACAAGGCGGTCACCACCTTGTTGCCCGATGCCAACGCTAGGGCGTTGACCATACCCGCTGCATTCCCGGTTTCTACAGTACCATTCGCACTAAGCAGGAGTACATTCTCATCGCTATAGGTATTTTCAGCTATAAGACGAGAATAATAAAAATAACCGCCAACAACCAGCTTGCCATCGCTGCGTGCCAACACGCTATTGATTGCCCCGCCTTTAACAAGCGGAGTAACCAGTGTTGTATCCAGCGTACCGATGGCGCTGAAACGGGCCAGACCGTTTTCAGGGGTGCTGCCTACCAGGTAGAAATCGCCGGCTGCCAGCAGCTTGCCATCGGCCTGCAGGGTCAATGACTTCACTTCGGCCTGGCCGCCAACAATAGGCTTAAAGGTGGTGACGGGCTGCCAAGTAGTGCTGGAGATCAAGCAAAGGCCATAGTAGTAGTCTTCATTGGAATAATTCTGAGTAAAACTGCCACCAGCCAAGGGTTGGCCGTCACTGCGTTTTCCCAGGGCAAAGACATCCGAGTGGGTAGAGCCATCGGTATTCGTTGGCCCGCTTTTAAAGGTCATCAAACTCGTATAGGCTCCATTACCCGCTTCAAGGATAAAAATCCTGGCATCATGGTAAAGCGGGTTTCCGCTCATGATAATGGAGCTATACCAGCCGCCTACTACAATTTTGTCCGGCAAAACCAAAAGACTGGTAATGGCCTGAAAATAGTTGGCTGCAGCGGTATACTGAATCTCCCCTAGATTATCGTAATAGGGCACCAATTGCGTAAAGCTCGCATCCAGCACGCCATCGGCAGAAGTCCGAATCAGCTTGGGAAGATCATAGGTGCCGTTCAACCCGAAAAAGCTACCGCCCAGCAGCACCTTGTCATCGGGCTGCACCGCCAGGGCCTGCAGACTGCCACCATAAAGCCCGGTGCCAAAAGCGGCATCCAAGGAGCCTGTTGCGGACAAACGTGCCACCTTGGCCTTGGCAGTACCATTCACGGTAGCAAAGGAGCCGCCAATAATAATATGGCCGGTGGACTGCCGGGCAATATGGGTAACCGTCCCATCGGCCCCTGTTCCGGGATTAAACGAGGTATCTTCCGAACCATCCAAGGGGTTAAGCCGAACAATATGATTCTTTGGTGCAGTAAAATCGCCCCCCACCAGAATCTTGCCATTGCCATCCACGGTAATGGCTCTGACAACACCATCCAGACCATAGGTAACACCTGGTGTATAGACATACCGCCCCGGCTTAAAGGTTTCGTCCCAGACACCGGTGCTGCTTACGCGAAACAGATAGTTTTGCGATTCTGTTGCACCTATAATCGATATTTGACCACCGATCAGAATCTTGCCATCACTCTGCACTGCAGCAGCATAGATCATGTCGGACGGTATCCGGCTATCCAGCTGAAAGCTGGTATCAACACTGCCATCCGGATTCAACACCGCGATATTTTTACGCGCTACCCCGCTGATGGAGGAGAAACTTCCAATTACCACGACCTTGCCGTTTACCAGCGGGACAATACCGGTTATCTGACCGGCTTTAGACAGCACCGGATTAAAAGCAGTATCCAATGTTGTGGATGCAACCGCCGGAACGGCAGTAATAAGGGCAACTATCCAGAGTACAAACAAAACAATTAGATGGTTTACTGGAAATCTGTTAGTCATAAATGACCTTCCTTCCTTGCTGCACACAAACATCTACTTGGAAACCTGAACTGCCTGCTGCACCGTTTTTTGTGTCGGCTTATAGACAAACTGCCACTGATCATAACGTTCTTTGTTGACCAGATCCTGTAGCTGATCAGGAAAGTTATCCTTCTTGATAACTCGCTCGGTACTACTGCTGGCAACACCAATGATGCCACGGGCCGGTTCACGAATCAGAACCCAGTCCTGATTGGTGATGGGATCGCGGTACAGCTTTCTCAGATAGCGCACGGTTGCCGGAGTACGAGGATCCCTTAAAAGATCTTTCAGGTCATTCAACGGCGTGGCAGCATGTTGTTGCACATTTCCTTGCGGCTGATGCCAGCGACCAATGGCATCCTGAATCTGCATGCCGCGAAACAGCAGTTCTTTTTCGCGCTCACGCTGCATGACGTTTTTCCAACTGGTACCGACAGCACCAAGCATGATACCGATCAGCATCACGGCGAGCAGCGCGATCAGATAGGTAAACCCCTTCTGATTATGAAGGTATGCGGCTCTAACAGACATGGCATGCACTCAAATGTATCCTGTTCATAGTTCCAGCAAAACTCAAGATAACGCCTTAAATTATATACCTGTTATAACGTTCTTCGTCCAGTTTTCAACCGGTAGAGACACAAAAAAGGCCAACTGAAACAAGATCAGTCGGCCCTTTAACAATCTATGGTGCGCGCTACTGGGATTGAACCAGTGACCCCTGCCGTGTGAAGGCAGTGCTCTCCCGCTGAGCTAAGCGCGCATGAGAGGTGGTTTTATAGACGAAGCGACCTGCACCTGTCAAGGCTTTAGACAATGTTGAAGTTGGTGTGAATCATCTTCTGCAGCTCTTCAACCCTGATCACGGCCTGACGAAGCTGTTCACGCTCCTCGCTGTCCAGCAGCAGCGGATCGAGATAGTAGGAGTCTTTCTGTATCCCTTTGATCTGCTTGATCTGCAGTAGTATCCGGTGGCGGGTCAGGATGTTGTAGGAGTCCCGCAGGCCACGGGCCATTTCTTCAGAAAAGCTGCCTTCCTGTTCAAGGAAGTTGATCCGCTGCACAGTGTTGGTGGCTGACATCCCCTGGCTGATGGCCAAAATACGGACGTTCATGACCAAGGGTGCCCAAGCCAGCAGCTTGATGTTCAGTTCTCCCCGGTGTTCACCACTGGGCTCGGTCCAGAGCCGACGCATGAACCCCAGGGCAAGCTTCATTTCAGTGGCTGCCCGGGCCATACTCCAGAGCACCTGAAAATGCTCCTTTTCCATATCACGGATCAGATCGATCAGTTTTCCTCCCAGTTCACGATCACCACCGACAAAACGGGCATCGGAAAGTACGATCAGATCCATCATGTTTTTGGCAAAATCTTCCACTTCGTAGCGCACAATGGCAAACAACCGTTTGCGCCACTGCTTATACGACCCTCGCCAGGTAGGATTGCTGGTCATGATGTCACCGGTGCAGCGCTTGAACCCGGCGATTTCAAGACAATCAACCAGCCGGTTGCCAAACTCCACAAACCAGGCATCTGCAGCCTCTTCTCCCCCGTCATCGTAGACGATCAGATAGTCCTGATCCGTAATCAGAGTCTGTTCTTCCCGACCGTCGCTTCCCATGCTGACCAGGGCGTAGGAAACCGGCGGCGCACCATACCCCGCAGCGGCCATCTCTTCAGTGACAATCTGCAGCGCCCGTTCAGCAAGCAGGTCACGATAGCGGGTACAGGAACGGTGCAAATTACTGACCGATCCGGCTGCAATGAAGCGCTCAAGTTCAATCCGGTTTAGCTCATCATGCAACTGCTTCAACGTCTCAGCGCCGGCAGTCCCGATCAGCCCCTGTTGCAGGGCAGACTGAGCATCCCAGACCTCAAACTTACGCCTGACAGTAACCAGATCCACTTTGAGCTGATGCAGTACTTCAGTGATTTCGCCAACCGTACAATAGCGGGTCAACTGCGTAAGCGGCGGCAGCAGATCAAGCAGATTGCTCATATCATCATGCAGAACAGTTTCCACGGAACCCTCTGATTAAAAAAATGGGGAGGCCGAAGCCTCCCCAACTATACCACAATTCAAAGGAATGCAAAGATGACGACTTAGTGGTCGATGGCCTTGGCCATGCCGATGCCGGTGTTCTGGCGCACATAAATCTCGTCCCACATCTCCTCTGCCTTTTTGCAGGGGAACATCAAGGTTGCCAGGATGGCAGCGATGAAGCCCAGCGGGATAGAGAGGATACCGGGGTTCTTGAGGGTAAAGAGCGGCTTGGACAGACCCAGCATGGACTTGCCGCCGAGGTTTTTGGCCTCTTCAGCCTTCTTGGCCTCGATGGTCTTGAGGGTCTTCTCCATTGCCTCAGGCTTGACCTTGCCTTCTGCAATCTCTTTCTCAAGCTTGGTGTAGGCTGCCTTGGCATTTTTAGCAACAACCTCGGGATAGGTCATGTTGGGTGAAACCATAACCAGACCAACAGAGGCGATGGTACCGACCACCAGACCGGCAATAACACCGGCGGTGTTGAACTTCTTCCAGAACAGAGACATAACCACAACCGGCAGGTTACCGGAGGAGGCAACGGCAAAGGCCAGGGCCACCAGGTGGGCAACGTTCTGCTTCTCGGCAGCAATGCCGATCACGATACCGCAAGCGCCAACGATAAAGGAAGTGGCACGGGCTGCAAAGACCTGCTCCTTCTGGTCAGCGTGGCCGTCCTTGATCACGTTAACATAGATGTCGTGGGCGATGGCAGCGGAGGCAGCCAGAACCAGACCGGATACAACAGCCAGGATGGTTGCAAAGGCAACGGCACAGAGGAAGGCCAGCAACAGGTCACCCAGGAACGGGGAGAACTCGCCACCCATCTGCTTTGCCAGCATCATGGCAGCCATGTTACCGCCTGCGTCAACCTGCTTGATGCCCTGAGGGGAGAGATGGATGGCAGCACCAAAGCCCAGCAGGGTGGTCAGGATGTAGAAAGAACCGATGATGAACATCGCCACGATAACCGACTTACGGGCAGCCTGTGCAGTCGGCACGGTGAAGAAACGCATCAGGATGTGCGGCATACCGGCAGTACCCAGCACCAGCGCCATCCCCAGGGAGATCTGATCCAGCGGGTTGGTCAGGAACAGACCGGGCTCAAGGAAACGTTGGCCGGCATCAGCCGTGGCTGTACCGGCAGCAGATTCTTTCAGGTAAATCGGCAGCAACTTGACATGGTCAATGATGTTCTGGTTGGTGGCGATATCGGTAAAGAACTGCAGCGGGCTGAAGCCGGATTTAATGGAGACAAGAATCGACAGCAGGGCAGCACCGGTCATCAGCAGGCCGGCCTTGATGATCTGAACCCAGGTGGTGGCGGTCATACCACCGAACACAACATAGCCAACCATCAGGATACCAACGCCGATGATGGCGGTTTTGTACGGTACACCCAGCAGCAGCTGCATCAGTTTACCGGCACCAACCATCTGAGCGGTCAGGTAGAAGGTGGAAACCGACACCGTGGAGATGGCAGCAACGGCACGGACCGGCTTGGGTGACGTACGGAAGGAAAGGATGTCACCCAGGGTGTACTTACCGGCGTTACGGCAAGGCTCGGCAACGATCAAGAGCACGGTGATGTAGGCAACCAGCCAGCCCACCGAGTACATGAAGCCGTCATAGCCGTAGAGGGAGATCATGCCGGAAATACCCAGGAAGGATGCGGCTGACATATAGTCACCGGCAATCGCCCAACCGTTCTGGGTACCGGTGATACCGCCACCGGCGGTGTAGAAGTCGGCAGCGGACTTGGTCTGCTTGGCTGACCAGACCACAACCGCCATGGTTGCGCCGATAATAGCCAGGAAGATCGGAATCGTAACCTTGGGGTTGGCCTTCAGGGTTGCCTTTTTCTCTTCAGCCGGTTTTGCCGGAGCAGGTGCGGCAACCTTGGCAGCATCTGCAGCCGGGGCTACAGCGGCTGCCGGAGCAGCAGCAGGGGCAGCTGCCGGAGCGGCAACCGCAGGCTTGGCTTCAGGAGCGGCCGGAGCCTTGGCAGGCTCGGCATAGGCGGCGAAGCTCAGGGAGAGTACGCAACCGATAGCAAC
>Ga0074199_1000719_pt1 | contig 43042 bp, 25 predicted proteins | sample EPASupsiteSAE347_FD_64528 | JGI IMG/M metagenome (GOLD analysis project Ga0074199, IMG submission 64528) | Bioremediated contaminated groundwater from EPA Superfund site, New Mexico - Sample SAE3-47 | ecosystem: Environmental > Aquatic > Deep subsurface > Groundwater > Contaminated ... | reverse complement strand
CGCGGAGAAAGTCCGAACCGCAGCAGAAGCTTCTCTCGATAGATTGTTTCCCAATTTCCGGGATGCCGATCACGAACGGTGGGACACCGTTATCAACCGGGCACGCCATGGCGACGAGAACGCCCTCGAAGCCATCGGTTTCAAGGATAAACCCCTGCGACATCAGGTTTGTTCCGCAGCACTTTCCCTTATCGGCTCAGGGAAGCGCGGCAAAGAAATTCGCAATGCATTCGAAGGCTCTCCTTATGGTTGGCCCCGTGATGCCGTTGATGCGGCTCTAATTGTTCTTCACACAACTGGTCATCTTCGAGTGACCTATAACGGTTCCCCTTTGACTTCCGGCCAGCTTGACCAGGCGAAAATTTCAACAGCTGATTTTCGCACCGAAACCACTTCTCTTGATGCCACCCAGAAAATCAAGCTCCGAAAGTTGTTTCAAGCGGTCGGTATTAACTGCAAGCCAGGGGAAGAATCAGGCCAGGCAAGCCCTTTTCTGACCAAAGTCCTCGAATTGGCACATCGAAGCGGTGGCGATGCTCCACTTCCTACGCCCCCGGTGACTCGCGACCTGGAAGACCTCCGCTCCCTTTCAGGGAATGAACAGCTTCTCGCCATTTTGAATCTTGCCGAACAAATCAGTGACAAGATAAAAGAGTGGCGGGCCATCGAGGATCTGATTGCTATCAGGCTTCCGGTGTGGAAAACCCTGACTAGGATGATTGGACATCTGAAGGATTTGCCCCGCGAAATCGTTCGGGACCCATGCTGCCCGGGCTCAAAAAACGACCCCGCGCATCATGTGCCCGCCGTCGATGGATTGATGGCACAAATTGAGGCGATCCAGGTTGGCCGGCTGCTTCTCGAGGGTGCTGATTCGGCACCCACAATTCTCAAAACCGGTGCAAAAGTCCTAAGAGAGGCAATCAACGCGGTTGCCAAAGAGTATCGAACCATTTTCGAACGTGAATCAGCCGCTCTCATGAAACACGAGACCTGGAAACGTCTCGATCCTTCTCAACAGCAATCGATTTTGCATGATCAAAGACTTGAAACACCGAGGGACCTTGATGTCAGCGATGATGAAGCTCTTTTGGTTACTCTTGAAGCTTGTTCTTTGAACGCATGGAAAACCAAGATTCAGGCGCTCCCACAACAATTCAATGCGGCGCTTCTCGCTGCCGCGCAACTTCTCGAACCTAAGGCTCAGCATGTCCGGCTTTCGCGCGCGACCCTGAGGAGTCCTGAGGATGTGAAATCCTGGATTTCAAAAACCGAACAGGAATTGCTCAAACATCTTCAAAAGGGCCCAGTGGTAATTTCATGACAAGAGGAAATCTATGGCTGCGATGAATGATACCCTTCGGGGCCGTCTCGAACGGACGGTCATTGAGGCACGTGATGTTGCCGAAGCTGGTGCTCGCGCTGCTCTCGAAGCTATGGCTGTTCATCATCATGAGCCATTTCCCCATCAGACCCCAGAGCAAAGAAAATTACGGAATCACCTCCGGGCTCGAGCCCGTCAGGCGGGCGACCAGCAAAACCACCGTGGGGAAGTCGAAATTAAACATCTGGCTTCCGAGTGCGCTTACGAATACTGGCATCGGATGCTTTTCGCCAGGTTTCTTGCCGAGAACCATTTTCTCATCGAGTCTGAATCCGGTGTTGCTATCAGTCTGGAGGAGTGCGAGGAATTGGCCCGTGAAGCGGGCATCGACACTTGGACATTTGCCAGCCGTTGTGCCCAGAGCATGCTTCCGCAGATCTTCCGCCCAGATGACCCCTTGTTGCAGATTGCGTTTGCGCGGGAGCATCGAAGCCGGCTTGAAGCGCTGTTAATTGGATTGGATGAAGCGGTTTTTGTCACCGATGATGCTCTCGGGTGGGTCTACCAATTCTGGCAGAGCAAACGCAAGGATGAGGTCAACGCCGACGGCGGGAAAATTGACGCTGATGGCTTGTCCCCGGTAACTCAGCTCTTCACCGAGCATTACATGGTCTTGTTTCTGCTGCACAATACACTTGGCGCCTGGCATGCCAACAAGTGCTTTGCCCAAGATCCCAGATTAGCTACAGAAGCACCGGATGAGGAATTCCTTCAAAAAGCAGTCGCTTTGAAGATAGGCCGGGGTTATTCTTTCGACTACCTCCGTTTTGTTCGGGGGGAGAATTCCCCATTCCCCACGGATGGGGAGGTGGGCCGTTGGCGCCAGGAGGGCGCAGTCCAGACGGCCCCATGGCGGCCTGCTGCCAGCGCCTTTGGCAAATGGCCATCCAGGGCAGCAGAACTGAAGGTTCTCGATCCGTGTTGTGGCTCGGGCCACTTCCTAACTGCGGCTTTTGAGCTATTGGTGTTGCTCCGGATGCAGGAAGAAAACTTGTCGGTGGCGGCCGCAGTTGATGCAGTATTGCGGGATAATCTCTTCGGCCTCGAACTCGATGCGCGTTGCACCCAAATCGCCGCTTTTAATCTTGCCCTTGCTGCTTGGAAAATGGCGGGATTTCGACCATTACCCCCGATGCATCTTGCATGTACAGGAATGCCGGTTGGCAGCACCCGCGAACAGTGGCTTCAGATGCTTACGCGGCAAGGGTCATCAGATCTCCGTTTTTTCTTTGGCCAGCTTTACGATCTGTTCAGCAAGGCTCCAACCTTGGGAAGTCTGATCAACCCCCATCGATTCTTTGGCAGCGGGATGGTTGACAAGGTCGGGATGGAAAAATTGTTTGGCGCCTTAACTATTTCGATGGCTGAAATCGAGAACCAGGTGCCAGAGCGACACGAACTTGGGGTTACTGCCCAGGGATTAACGAAGGCTGTCGAACTTCTTGCCGGCAAATATAATCTCGTCCTAACCAACGTACCGTATCTCGGTCGCGGAAAGCAGGACGACATACTCAAGAAGCATCTGGAAGAACAGTATCCCCTTGCTAAAGCCGATTTGGCAACTGCATTTGTTTCCCGTTGTCTCGAATTCTGTGCGGAGGGTGGCTCGACCGCTCTTGTTACCCCCCAGAACTGGCTTTTTTTAACCACCTATACGAAAATGCGGCAGAACCTTCTGGAACAACGCGAGTGGGATCTGGTTGCAAGGCTTGGTGCTGGAGCATTTGAGACCATCGGGGGCCACGTTGTCAATGTGGCACTGATGATATTGTCAGCCTCATATCCTGATGAAAAGAGCATGATGGCAGGAGTAGATGTTTCAGCGGCGAAACAAACGGGCGAAAAAGCTGCCCTTTTGCGCGGTTCCAAAGTAACAGAGGTTTCCAGCCTCTGTTCTGAAAATGAAGACCCAAAACAGCGGCAAGATGACGCTGCCACTCTGCCTCCTGGTTCCATCACCCTCGTCCCCCAATCCGCCCAACTGAAGAATCCCGATTTTAGAATTACCGCCGAAATGGGCGTTGAATCAAGCCTCTTGAACCAGTATGCTCTCACAGGAACGGGAATGCAGACTTTCGATTCGCCACGTTTCAAGTCTCGATTTTGGGAGGTAATTCCCGAAAAAACTGGCTGGCTTCTAAGCCAATCAACCGTGGAAACTACGTCATTCGTAGGTGGTCGAGAAAACGTTGTTCGCTGGGAAGAAGGCCGCGGACAGCTTTTTTCATTGGTTCAAAACATGGCCTCGGGCGGTTACACAAGTGGCATTTGGAAGGCAGGAAGTCAGTTTTGGAACCGGAAGGGAGTTCTAATCAGCTTAATTGGAGACATTCCGGCCACATTGTATGAGGGATTCCCATTCGACAACAACACAGGGGCAATTATCCCCAAGAGCATTGATTGTCTTCCTGCAATTTGGGCATATTGTTCATCAAAAGAGTTTTCTGTTGCAGTTCGAAAGCTTGACCAGAAATTGAATGTTACCAATTCGACATTGGCCAAGATCCCCTTTAATTTCGAATACTGGCTGAAGGTGGCCGAGGACAAGTATCCAAACGGCTTACCAGAACCAGAGAGTGATGACCCGACTCAATGGTTGTTTCATGGCTTTCCGGGCGGTCATGTAGCAACCGAACCCCAAGAGACCGCCGTTGCCTTGCAGATAGCTGTAGCTCGCCTTTTGGGTTACCGTTGGCCTGCTGAAACTGACTCCAAAATGCGATTAAGCGCGCAGGCTCGGGACTTCGTTGCCCGCTGTGACCAACTTGCTCGCCATGTTGATGACGATGGAATCGTTTGTATCCCTGCCGTGCGTGGTGAAGATCCAGCAGCAGACCGACTATTGGCAATCCTTGCCGATTGCGGCGTTAAGCCAGACCGCGATCTTGACGATTGGCTCCGCAGCAGTTTCTTCGAAGAACACTGCAAACTCTTTCATCACCGCCCCTTCATTTGGCACATCTGGGATGGTCGCCGCCGTGATGGTTTCCATGCCCTCGTGAATTACCATCGCTTGGCGGAGCCCGGTGGCAAGGGGCGCAAGCTTCTCGAAAGCCTTACTTACAGTTATCTTGGTGAGTGGATTCCCCGGCAACAGGATGGCGTTAAGCGGGGCGAGGGTGGCGCTGATGATCGACTTATCGCCGCCCAGGAACTTCAGAAGCGCTTGGTCGCCATTCTTGCCGGCGAACCGCCCTTCGATCTGTTCATCCGGTGGAAACCCCTTTCACAACAACCTATCGGGTGGGACCCCGATATCAACGACGGCGTTCGTCTCAATATGCGTCCATTCCTGGCTTCGGACATTCCCGGTGGTCGCGCCGGGGCAGGCATCCTCCGTTGGAAGCCAAATGTTAAATGGGACAAAGACCGCGGTAAGGAACCCAAGCGCTCGCGCCCTGACTTCCCCTGGTTCTGGGGCTGGGACGGCACAACCGCCGATTTTATGGGCACAGACACCTTCACCGGCGACCGCCACAACGCCTGCCATTACACTGTGGCAGCCAAAATGCTTGCTCGCAGCGCCAAATCCAAGGACTAAACCAATTCTGAGGTAAACATATGAGTATCAATACAGGAATCATTGACCAGCGGGTTCGAAAGCTTGCCCAGGATTTGGCTCCAGAACTCGAATCTCGACTCAACATCCGAAACGATGAGGATAAGCAACGTTCCACAGCTTTCGTATTTTTGGTCACCAAGACGATCTTGGACCTAACCGATGAAGAAGCCTTGGATTGTTTGACCGAAGGAGGAAATGACTTTGGAGTTGATGCCTTGCACGTTGGTGATGTCGAAAACGGGGAGTTTGTAACAACACTGTTCCAAGGAAAATACAAAAGAGACCTGGACGGAAACGCCAACTTTCCTCAAACCGGGGTTGAAAAGGTAATCCAGGCGATTCGGTATCTTTTCGATCCCGATACCGCAATCACTGCCAACCCTCGCCTTGCAGCTCGAATTGAAGAAATCCGCTCGCTAATTCGCGATGGGCAAATGCCTAGAGTTCGTGTCGTTCTTTGCAACAATGGTTTGACCTGGCACCAGACAGCCCAACAATTGATCGAGCAGACCGGATTTTCAACTCAACAGGTAATTTGGGAACATGTTAATCACGACCGGCTTTTTGAGATAATACATGCCCCCCGAAAGGTTAATGACAACCTCCAGATGGTCGGAAAGGCGGTCGTAGAAGGGTTTGACTATCGTCGTGTTTTCATTGGAAAAATGGCTGTTCGCGATATTGAGGCACTCTTCAACAGGCATGGCGATGATCTTCTTGAGCGCAATGTTCGCCGTTTCTTAGGTCTCCAGGGTAACCGGGTAAATCAAGCCATTGCGCAAACATTACAAAACGAAACCGAGCGCCCCAATTTCTATTTTTACAATAACGGGATTACTCTTCTTTGTGAAAAATTTTCTCACAATGAGTTTCAAAAGGAAAATTTTCTGGTTCGGGTGGAGGGTCTTCAGGTCATCAACGGTGGTCAGACATGTAAAACGATCCAATCAATATGCTCAAGTCTCCCAGGCTCTCCGACACCAAGGGATATCGAAAAAGCTTTCGTCTTGGTTAGGCTGTATGAGCTTCCCGGGGATTCAATGGATCTTGTCAGGAGCATCACCTACGCAACCAACAGCCAAAACCCTGTTGACTTGCGAGATCTACGGTCAAACGATACCATGCAAAAAAGCCTCGAGACCGCAATCAATCAGCTAGGTTTTACCTACCACCGGCACCGGAGTGAAACATCTCTCAGATCGGATGACATAAGCACCGCGATAGCCGCCGTGGCGGTTCTGTCCGTTTGGCGGCAACGGCCCCATCAGGCCAAGTTTCAGGGTGGAGAGCACTTCGGGAAGCTCTATGAACAGATCTTTACCCCAGATCTCAACGGAACCCAGGTCGTATTGGCAACCCTTTTATTCCGTTTTACCGAGAACAAGCGGCGCCGGCCCCCTGCCGGATCGCCCGATTTCGTTCCCTATGCATCATGTTTCGCTGCCATGTTGATGGGGCGGTATCTCCTTGCAGATCTAGGTATCCAGTTGAAAGATCTCAATCATTTGAAGTTCGCGGCCGCCAAGGCTAAACTTGAGGCTGAGGATGAGAACTATTTCAATCAAGCCATTGTCGCTATCGATACGGCAATCAAGCGTATCTATGGAGTTCAAACCGTTTCTCTCCAACGTCTCTCCGCAACGTTCCGTCGCGGGGATCTGGTTCAGGAACTTCACTGATGGCCGTGAAAAAACGTCAGGGTATCACCAAAGATATTGGCCCCAAGACACTTCTCGAAGCTGTTGTTGATTCGTTGGCAGGTTCAACTCGACATTCTCCCGGAGAGGTCGCCCCAGTAGCCGTCCTGTGGACAGATCCTGATGGACAGTGGCGATCATTGTTCACGTTGTTGCGCGACAAGATTCCTCATTTGTTCACGCTTGGCACCTACTCTCCAGATCAACACCAGGGGCCAGCTATCTGGCTGCGCTGCATCGTTGACCGAACCTTACCCGAGTTCAAGATTCCGACTGGCATTGTCCCAATCCTCTATTTGCCTGACGTCAGTAGACAGATGTTACGAGCGGCAGAGGACTGCCCCCCAGCTCTTGCGCCACTGGTTGAGTTACCCTATCGAGGAACGGTTTGGTGCCAGCGCAATAGCAAGGATTGGACGATAGAAGCCTTCCTGGTTTCCGCAGATGTGGGATTGTCCCTCGATCTCGCGAAAGATTCATCAACCCGCCGCGCTATGATAGGCTCCCTTTCTCAGCTTGCGGTCACCCCTCTCGATAAACTTCGTGGTCGGCGACTCGAAGCGGAAGACTTCGACCGTTTAATGATCGAGGATACCCCGCGCAACCTTCTCGAATGGATGAACGACCCAAAACAAACACGCACCCGGTGGCCGGAAGAACGTTGGGCTGCCTTTCGTTCTCGCTGTAAAGCAGAATACAGTTTTGATCCCCAAACCGATGGTGAACTCGTTGCGGGAGAACATCTGGGTCTTCGCGAGCATGCCTGGAATGCTATTTGGGAAAGATTCCTCGAAGCCCCCGCCCTCTATCCAGGTCTACCAGCCCTTCTTCGCAAAGCCAAACCAGACCGATTGCCCTTCGAAAAGGAAACCTGGCCAGACGAGAACGATCACGCTGAAGAAAGCTTGCGCCGAGACCTTCTCAAGCTTTTGGATTTGCCGGCACCTGAAGTCCGGAAAAAACTCACCGATCTGGAAAAAGAACATGGTCTTCGTCGGGGTTGGGTTTGGGCAAAGCTCGGTCAAAGCCCTCTGGTTCTTGCCCTCGAACATTTGCAGGGGCTATCCCAGCATACTGCCAGCAACCTTGGCGGAGATACCCTGAATGCCATGGCAGAAGCTTACTCCAATCACGGTTTTCTCGCTGACGATTTGGCTTTGCGTGCCCTGGCATCAGTAAAGACGGCTGAAGACGTTGCCGCGGTCTCTGCGGCAGTCCGTTCTTTGTATTTACCATGGTTGCAAGACACCACGGAACATTTTCAGAAGTTGATGAATGACCGGAAACAGAACTTCGATCCTTCAGTACGGGAGGAGGCACCAACATTTCCCAAGTCTGGAACCTGTTGGTTGTTCGTGGATGGTTTGCGTTTTGACATTGGCCAACGTCTGCGCAACGATTTGCAGAGTCGTGGTCTTCGGGTTTCTTCTACGCACTCCTGGGCTGCCCTCCCAACCGTTACAGGCACTGCCAAACCTGCTGCTGCACCCATCTTCAACCTCATGTCAGGCCAGCGACCCGGCGATGATTTCATACCAACCGTGGCAGCGACCGGCCAGACACTGAATGCGGATCGCTTTAAAAAGCTTCTTCTTTCACGCGGTTTTCAAATTGTGGCTCCCTCAGAAACGGGCGATTCAAAAGCCTCAGAGGCGATGTCTTGGTCAGAATATGGTGAGTTTGATAAACTCGGGCATAGTCTTCAGGCCAAACTGGCTCACCGAATTGAAGATCAATTAGAGCTTTTATGCGACAGAATTGAAGATCTATTGACCGCTGGCTGGCATCAAGTCCGTGTTTGCACCGATCACGGGTGGTTGCTCGTCCCCGGTGGTCTTCCTTCGGTTTCCCTTCCTAAGTTCCTTACCGAAAGCCGGTGGTCACGCTGTGCAACGATGAAGTCTTCTGCAAACGTGACGGTCCCAACAATCAACTGGCATTGGAACCCGAGCGAGCACGTCGCTGTGGCCCCTGGTGTAGCCTGCTTTGGCGGGGGCTTTGAATATGCCCACGGTGGAATCAGCCTACAAGAGTGTGTCATTCCGCATTTAGTTTGTTGCCGAGATCTTCAGGGCTCCGAAAATGCGGTGGAGATTGTAGATATTCAATGGCTCAACATGCGATGTCGAGTCACGAGCGCACCCGCCGGCATTTCTCTTACTGCTGATCTTAGAACTCGAATAAATGATTCCGCATCCAGTGTCACAACCCCCAAACCCGTTGATGCTTCTGGAAAAGTCGGACTGATCGTCATCGACGAAGCGCTTGAAGGCACTGCCGTGAGCCTGGTTCTGCTCGACGGAGCCGGCCAGGTTGTTGCCAAAAAACCAACCACGGTTGGCGGAGGAGGCGAATGAATATGCAACTCGATGCCCTGGACAAACTTGCCGCATCCGTGTTCGAAGGATTTCTTGTTAGAAAAGACCTCGTTCGACGGTACAGTAAGCAATTCCCGGTCCCCACTTATGTGGTTGAGTTTCTGCTTGGCCGATATTGTGCGACCGTTGACGAACAGGAGATCAACGAAGGGTTGCATGTGGTTGAACGCCAGCTTCAGGACCGCACCGTTCGAACAGGTCAGGAAGAGTTATTCAAGGCAAAAGCTCGCGAATTAGGTTCGGTTAAGTTGATCGATCTGGTGAAAGCTCGCCTTGACTCAAAAAATGATTGTTTTCTTGCTGAACTTCCCAGTCTTCAACTTCGTGATATACGAATTGAAGACAAACTTGTTCATGACCACGAACGGATGTTGACCGATGGTTTTTACGCTGAAGTCGTCCTAACCTACGATGCCGCTATTGCCCAGGAAAAAAATGGCCGCCCGTTTGCCATCGATTCATTGCGTGCAATTCAGCTTTCAAAATCCGATGTACTTGGCACTTTGACCAAAGGTCGAGGTGCATTCACTATCGATGAATGGCGGGATTTCCTGCTCAGATCGGTTGGTTTCGAACCCAGTGTTCTGTCAGAAAGGGCAAAGATTGTGGCCCTCTTGCGGATGATCCCGTTCGTTGAGCGAAACTACAACCTTGTTGAACTCGGCCCGAGGGGAACAGGAAAAAGCCATTTGTTTCAACAGATTTCCCCGTATTCGCATCTCATCTCGGGTGGGAAAGCCACTGTCGCAAAGATGTTTGTCAACAACGCCAATGGGCAACGCGGCCTCGTTTGCCTCTATGACGTAGTTTGCTTCGATGAAGTGGCGGGCATTTCCTTCGATCAGAAAGACGGTGTCAACATCATGAAGGGTTACATGGCCTCTGGAGAATTCTCACGTGGAAAAGAGGCTATCAGGGCATCCGGCAGTATTGTGATGGTAGGAAACCTTGACATGGATGTTGAACAACAACAGCGAGTCAGCCACCTTCTTGGCCCGCTGCCTCCTGAAATGCGCGCGGACACAGCCTTCATGGATCGTCTCCATTCCTACATTCCAGGATGGGAATTTCCGAAGGTCAATCCAAATGAGCATTTAACAACCCACTTCGGTTTTGTCAGTGACTTCATGTCGGAGTGTTGGTCACGCCTTCGTGAAACCAGCCGGGTCTCTGCCCTTCAGGGTCGCATCAATTGGGGTGGTTCCCTTAGTGGACGTGATATTGAGGGTGTAACCAAGACCGTCAGCGGCTTGATTAAATTGCTCTTTCCCGATCCTGCAACCCCAATCCCGGATGAAGAACTCGAGAAAATCGTCCGTCTGGCTTTGGAGTGCCGGCGCCGGGTAAAAGAGCAACAAAAGCGAATTTTAAAGACTGAATTCCGCAACACCCATTTCAGCTATTTTCTTGGTGTTGAGGGCGTTGAACAGTTTGTATCCACTCCTGAACTGCATAGTGAGGACCGCATTGAAAACGACCCACTTCCTCCTGGTCAAGTCTGGGCAATCAGCCCTGGTGGAATTGACGATGCTTCGGGACTCTATCGTGTCGAAGTAACCGTTGGTCCTGGCTCCAGCGTTAAAATCCTCAATACTCCTGTCCCGCCGGCATTCCGTGAAAGCGTTCGTTACGGTGAACAGAATCTTTATACTCGGGCTCGGGAACTTGTTGGCGACAGAGATCCCCGTGCCCATGAATTTTCTGTCCAGTTGCGAGCCATTGATGCTGATCGCTCGGGGGCAGGGATTGGCCTGGGAGTCATGATTGCTCTTTGCAGCGGTCTCCTTGAGCGGAGCATCAAGGGTGGTCTCATTATCGTGGGCGCTTTAAACCTCGGGGGCTCCGTTGAACTGGTTCCCAATCCTGTTGCGATTGCGGAGCTGGCTGTCGAGAAAGGTGCTTCGACTCTCCTGATGCCAATATCTGCGCGCAAACAACTTTTTAACCTTTCTGATGAAATGGCGACCAAAATCCGAATCGATTTTTATTCTGATCCTGCTGACGCCTTTATTAAAGCGGTTTTAGAATAGAAAAGCCAAGAAACTATGTCTGACCCAAGAATCCCCAACGCAGTAGCTATTGTGGTTGGTAATGCAATCGGAAATCATTACTTCAGCCACAATCGATTGAATGCCTTGTTTATGGGCAATGGTGTGCCTGGTGACCCTCCACTGGGTAACTGTCGGGATAAATGGCTACTTTTCAGACTACAATTATTTCCCATCCAAGCAAAAGCTACGCTGACTTTCAAAAAAGCGTTGCCGAAACCTCTACTTCACATAAGTTCTCCATAAAATTTGACATCGCCTCCTATTTTAATTCCATTTACCATCATGATTTGGTTCGCACAATTTCAAATTTGGCCTTTGATGAAAGTGACGTAAAGCTGGTTGGTAAGTTTCTCCGGCAAATAAATTCAGGCCGGAGCATCGGTACTCCTAAAAGTGAGATTTATAGACTTATGGTACCCAGAGAAAAGAAAAATTCTGAAAATTCTCAGACCTGGAAATTTTGAAGGAGGAGCCATTGTGTGAGTCCCGAATTTCCTGATCAACCGAACTGATCAAACATGAGGTTTGGGGATTTCCATCTTTCTCAAGATAACCTTGAGTGGGGAAACTTCCCTTTGCGAAAGACAAATTTGAATGACATGTCAAAATGGGGGCAAAAAGTTATAGCAAAAATTATAGCAGGCGAAAATCGCCTAAAACATCAAACCGCCGATTTCATGAGGCTTCGGCGGTTTGATTTCGAGAGCGGGAAACGAGGGTCGAACTCGCGACATCCAGCTTGGGAAGCTGGCGCTCTACCAACTGAGCTATTCCCGCTTGGCGTTTAAATCATAGCATAAAATTTTTCACCAGGCAACCGTAATTGATTACCTTCTGTGATAAAAAATTCAAAATATCTTGCAGAGGAAATTCCTTTCGAGGTTACTTAGAGCCTGTAAGAAAATAACCGGGTCGTCTGGTTGTTTTCTTACAGGCTCTTATGGCCGGAAATCCCAGAAATTCGTTACACTTAATTTGCTGACAAGGCCTTAATTAGCTGGGAATTTGGGTAGCATACTAAATTAACTGAAAAATTCAACGCAGAGCCGTTGAGATGCAGAGAAAGCTCATGAAATTCATAATGATTTTCTTCTGTGTCTGCCGCAAAAAAAGTTAAAATATGACACCACCCATTTCACCCATTTTTTCAGTAATGCGAAAAATCAGCGACAGCATGCTTTCGAGAACGACAAAGAATTTTACTCTTTATTACTTTTTGTCGTCGGCGCGGTTGACAGTAAGACCGTAGTAGTATATATTGAAAGTTCAAATGAATGTGGTTACTTTGATTGGAGAAAAAATATGAGTTTCACTTATCATCCCAATAAAAGAAAAAGACAAAAAACGCACGGTTTCAGAAAAAGAATCGCGACTATCGGCGGACGCAGGGTTCTTAAACGCCGCCGCCTCCGCGGACGAAAAAAGATCTGCATTTAACCTTTTGGCGTGCAGAGATCCCCTAATAAGGGGCCGACTACTCTTCGAACCGATGTGGATTTCAAGAGAGTTTTTGCGGCGGAGAGACGGCTGTTTCGAGATGGAGTCGGATTTTATTTTCGTTCTGCCGAAGAACCTCGGTTCAGGTATGCGATTATTGCGTCCAAACGTTTTGGTATTGCGGTTGATCGCAATCGGTTGCGGCGTAGGTTGCGTGAACTGATTCGAGGTTATCTCGTTTTGCCGATCGGCATCGATTTGATTATTTGTGTCTACAAACCCTGTAAGGATCTCAGTTTTGGTTTGCTTAAAAAGACCCTCAAGTGGGCCTTTGAAAAAATAAATCGTGAAATAAAGAAAAAGGAAAATGGATCCTACGGTCAAAGCCGAACCTCAGATCAACAATCAGAGTAAAGCTACGGAATCGCAAAACCTAGCGGTAAGATTAAGTCTTTCCATGATAAAGTTCTATCAGCGATGGTTCTCGGCAAGATTTGGTGTCCATTGCAGGTTTACACCTTCTTGCTCCCGTTATACTTTTGCCGCCATTGAAAAATATGGTTTTATTCGCGGTTGGTGCATGGGAGTTTATCGCATAGTGCGATGTAATCCCTTTTCGCAAGGTGGGTTTGACCCGGTTCCCTAAAATTGAGGGATACTGATATTTTAGGTTTCAAAAATTAAAATGGAGCCGTCACGGTGGGAAAAATAAACCAAATGATGAAGAATTTTATCAAGGTATCGAGAGCCGGAGATGTGGAATACGCCCGCTCCGTCAAAACAGCATCAACACCTGCCGTCGTTTTTTGCGGTGTCTTGTTCCTTCTTATCGCTTTATTGGTCGGTACTCCGGTGTGTGCTCAGCCGGTCAAAGAGCTTCCGACCGTTGAGATTAAAGACATCGACAATGATAATCTTCCGGATGCATCCATCGAAACCTCGAAAACTCGCGTGATTATTTCCAGCCGTGACGGCGAAATTTCCTCATATTATCTTAAGGGGCATAACTTTGAGGAAAATATCATTCCGCCGCTTCTACTGGATTATGGATATAATGTAGCATCCGACACCTTGCGCCCATTTTCAGGGGAAATGGGAAGCGTTTTGATGCAGCATTTCGGTTATCGAGTTGCTTTGGATGAAAGAAGCGACGGTCGAGTCACCATATCCGCAACTCCCAACGTTTCCGGTACGGCTTCAGATCCCGGGGTCAATTTGGGGAAAAAATATACATTTCACGCGAACAGATATTCCTTTGAAATACAATTGATCGCTACGAATCTAGGGGACGCACCTCTACAAGTCGGTGATGATAAAAAGCCCGGATTGATTTTCCAATACGGGCCCGGCCTTTTCCTTGATCCGTTTGATCCCACTTCGTTTGTAGCTTTAAAATCCGAAGGTCACGAATTTATCGTCAAACCGGAAGATGTCCTTAAAAAAGGTGATTCCGGAGGCTTTACGGGGATCGGCTTGAAAAGCAATTATTTCTGCGTTCTTATGGATGCTAAAACCTCCGTAAAATTGCAGGCGAAAACGATGGAATTGAAACCCGCCGATTCGCGCAGGAAGACCTTTAGCGGTTCCGTAATCGGCCTGTCTTTTCCCTCATTTGTTTTGAAACCCAAGGAATCCAAGGAATTTTCCTTCCAAATGTATTTGGGTCCGAAAATTTTGGATGAATTGACTACGATTCATCGTGAAGCGGTCACCGATTATGGTTTTCTCAGTACAATACTATTGAGAATTTTACAGACATTTAATGCCGTCTATCCCAACTACGGCCTTTCGATAATTTTTCTGACCGTTCTTGTCAGAATTCTGCTTTATCCTCTTACATTGAAATCGACGAAATCAATGGCGCAAGTTCAGAAAATTCAACCGCTGGTGCAAGATCTAAAGGATCGTTATCGCGACAATACCCAACGTTTTAACGAAGAAGTGTTGAAGTTATACCAGAAACATGAGGTTAATCCCTTGGGTGGATGTCTACCGATGCTTCTTCAATTGCCGATTTTGATAGCCCTGTACAATACGATCAACATAGCCGTCGAGCTTCGCAAAACACCCTTCCTATGGATGACCGATTTGTCGAAAGCCGATCCCTTCATGATCCTTCCCTTTACCATCGCCGCCATGATGTATTATCAACAAGGAAAAATGCCCGATACCCAGCAGCAACAGATGATGCTGTTCATGCCTGTTTTTATGTTTGCCATCACCTGGGGTTTACCTGCGGGGTTGTTGGTGTATTGGTTTACCAGTAGTGTCATCGGAATTTTACAGCAAATTCAAGCGAATAAGATTATCGCCGCCATCAAGGAGGAATAACCCTTGGCCAGCAAACGATTCATTGAAATTACCGCTAAAACTCAGGAAGAAGCCCAGGAACTCGCTAAACGGGAATTGAAAATGGGGGAAACAATAGCCGGAGCTGAAGTTCTGGCAGCTCCGACCCGGGGAATTTTTGGAATTGTGGGTAACCCCGAGGTGCGAATTCGCTACACCATTGAACCATCCGCCCCTCCCCAAGCGAAGATCGTTAAAGCGACCGAGGAAGTTCATTCCGCCGGAACTCCTCCGACAATGCCTTACAAACATAACAACGAAAATGCGACCGACGAATTTCATGAGGACAGGCAACATTCGGAGCACCAAGAAAGAGTTTCCAACTATCGCGCTCCGGCTAGAGCTCCGGCACCCGATTACCCGTTTAAAGAACAAGTTTTTACCATTATCAAAGAGGTCGGCTTAAATCTTGGGGTCGGTGATGTTGCCCTCAGCGATGGGATACAAGATGATACATGGGTGATCGATGTTGGAGGCGCCAATGTTTCGCAACTGATAGGGAAACACGGTCGTACTCTCGACGCGCTTCAATATCTTCTCAACATCATGGTTAACAAAGGTAAAGAAGAAAAAACCAAATTGGTCCTTGATGTACAAGGTTATCGGGAAAAACGCCATAAAGGCCTCATAATGCTGGCCAACAGGATGTGCCGAAAGGTCATCGAAAGCGGCAAACAAGTCGAGCTGGAACCGATGTCCATTCACGATCGCAGGACAATTCACCTGGCGTTGAAAGATCGTAATGGAATAGAAACCTTCTCGAAGGGTGTAGAACCTTTGCGACGGATTGTCATATCCCCAAAGCGACCCGGCACAGCCGGACAACCGTCCTTGCGAAGTTCGACTACAGATCACGTTTCGACTCCCGTCGCTGTTCCGGCCAAAGGTCGCTCGGTTCCGATGTTCATGGAGGAAGATCCTTCCGACGAAGATTAGCGTCGAATCTCAGCCTTGGCTTTCACATCGGATCTCAGCGTCTTCCAAGAACGGCAGCATTGAGATAAATCGTGGTCTATAAGGAGTTTTCGATCTCTCTTTCGTTTTCGACGAATTGATGATTTGAAGGTCTTTATGGTAAACCGCGGTGACATACCGTTTGAAACCACATCATCGTACGAGCATGATGCACCCTCAATGAGCAGCTCGGGCGGTAATGCGTCAATGCATAGTGCCGTCGATTCGGCGGGTTCATCCGTTGGGCTTATTCATAGAGCGTGTATCAGCTCGTATGGTACGGATACCATTGCTGCCGTTGCAACTCCCATAGCGCGCGCTGCTCTGGGTTTAATCAGGATTTCCGGGTCGAATACCTTCGGATTGCTTGCAAAGATTTTCAAACCATCGGGTAAAAGAACGTTTCCCACGACTTTTACCGCGTTTTATGGTACTCTCATCGATCCAACGGATGGCATGGCGATCGATAAAGTAATAGTCAACACTTATTTTGCCCCGTTTTCATATACGGGCGAAGATATCGCCGAAATTACATCCCATGGAAACCCGTTTGTCATGTCTAAAATTTTAGCGGCTCTTTTCGCTATCGGTGCCCGCGCCGCCGAACCGGGAGAATTTACGCGAAGAGCTTTTTTGAACGGAAAAATGGATCTGTTGGATGTCGAAGCCACGGCACAGCTCCTTGCGGCAACATCATCCGGCCAGGTTAAAATCGCCTTGAACCAGTTGGATGGTCTCCCTTCGCAATGCTTTACCGAAATTCGCGATCAACTCATTAATCGCCTTGTCGAAGTCGAAGCCGTTTTGAATTTTCCCGAAGATGAAACAGTCGAAATTGACGAAATCGCATTATCGTCGGAACTGGGCCGATTATCGAAGACTCTCGATAGATTTGTCGAGTCGGCTTGTCACGGCGACATGATTTCTCAAGGTCTCGCCGTTGTCATTGTTGGGCGTCCCAATACGGGAAAATCGAGCTTATTAAACGTCATTTTGGGACGCGAAAGAGCTATCGTTACGGAATTCGCGGGAACAACGCGGGATACTCTCGAAGAGCCCTTTTCACTCTGTGGGGTGCCGATTAAACTTTTCGACACAGCCGGGCTTCGTCCAACATCCAATCCGATCGAAGTTCTCGGTATTCAACGAACCCGTGAGGCGCTCCGATCAGCTTTTCTGGTCTTGGCGATATTTGATGCATCTATGCCGATTACCGAAGATGATTTTGATGTCATTCGAGCCGTAAAGGAAAGCGGCATCAAAACAATCGCAGTGTTGAACAAATCGGATCTTTCGTCTCGATTCGATGAGGTTGCGCTGACCGGCTTTTCCATCGTAAAGGTTTCCGCTCTAACCAAATTCGGGCTTGACGAATTATTGCGCTCGATTACGACGATTATCGAATCCGGGGGATTTTCCAAATTGCATGACCATATTCTGCTGGGAGCACAACAGATGGATGGTTTGCGCCGAGCAAGCGCGGCAATTAAAAGAATAATCGCGGGCACCGGCGGGATGTATCAGGATATGCTGGCCATGGAATTGGAAGATGCGATCAGACAATTGGGAATCGTAACCGGTGATACCGTTGATATTAATACTCTTGACCGAATCTTTGAAAGGTTTTGCATCGGCAAATGATATCCGGGATTATTACATTCTCCGAAGGTCACATCCTTCACGCATGATGGTAAGGTTTTCATGATATTTTGCATAAAAAATGACTGAATATTATCCATTGATAGTAGTGGGAGCGGGTCACGCGGGTTGCGAGGCGGCTTTGGCGGCGTCGCGCCTGGGTATTAAAACCTTGCTGCTTACGATGAATCTGTCGACCGTAGCTCTCATGCCCTGCAATCCAAGTATCGGCGGGCCGGGCAAGGGACATCTTGTAAGGGAAATCGGTGCTTTGGGCGGGGAAATGGCAAGTTGCATCGATGAAACGCTGATTCAAATCAAGTGGTTGAATACTTCGAGAGGCTCGGCTGTTCGTGCAAAGCGCGCGCAAGCCGATAAGGAACTTTATCGAAAACGCATGTTGCAAACGCTTTTTTCGACATTCAATCTCATCATTCGGCAAGGTCAGGTGATAAAAATCGAAACAGTCGGCAATGAAATCCGTGGTGTTGAAATGGAAACCGGAATAAAATTTCAATGCGACAAGCTTGTTCTCGCCACCGGAACTTATCTTGAAAGTCGAATTATAATCGGTCCGAATAGTCGATCAGGAGGACCTCACAATCAGAGAGCCGCGACCGGTCTTTCAACTTCCCTTAAAGATCTTGGAATCGATTTGCGAAGGTTGCAAACGGCTACCCCTCCCAGAATTGCGAAGCAAACCGTGGAAATCGGGAAAATGAGAGTGCTTGACGGCGATCCCCGCACCGGTGGCTTCCTTTGGGAAAATCGAGTCAGAATTTACGATAATCAAATCCCATGCTATTTGACATTCACCGGCGAAAAAACCATTGATGCCGTAAGAAGGAATCTCAAGGATAGCCCGCTTGTGTTGGCCAACATCACGAATGTCGGGCCCAAGCACTGTCCCTCGATCGACCGTAAGGTTTTAAAATTTCCCAATCAATTTCAGCATCAAATTTTCGTGGAACCGGAGGGAAGAGATTCCTTTGAAATGTATCTTCAGGGTTTGACAACGAGTATGCCTCCGGCCGCGCAAAGAGAAATCATAAGCACCGTTCCCGGTTTGGAATCGGCAAGAATCCTGCGTTACGGTTATGCGATAGAATACGATGCCTTGATCCCGGGTTCAATTAAGAAAACCATGGCATCCCGTATTGTTTCCGGACTTTATACGGCGGGACAAATCAACGGCACTTCGGGATATGAAGAAGCCGCCGCTCAGGGTTTGATTGCCGGCATCAATGCCGCTGCTTCGATTCTCGGGAAACCGGAATATAGTCCTTCTCGAACGCAAGGTTATATCGGTGTATTGGTCGATGATCTCGCTACATGGGACCATCCGGAACCCTACAGAATAACTCCCGCCAATGCGGAATTTCGCTTACATCTTCGCGACGATTCCGCCGAAGAGCGCTTGGTTGACGACGGTTTCACGATCGGTTTGGTTTCGCGTAATCGACGGGAAAAGATCGGCGAATGGTCGATTCGTATAGCCCGGGAGATTGAAAGACTTCAATATGTGTCGGTTACCCCGCGAGAGGCTCTATTGGCGAAGCTTTTGGAAGCGGGAACAGGCGGTTTGAAAAAGACTGTTACAGCGGCGGAAATTCTGCAGAGACCGAACGTTCGCTATTCAGATCTCGGAGATCTTTTAGGAGAAGGTTTTTTGCCCCGGTTGACTCTCCCGGATGAAATCGAAAAAATGGAGACGCAAATCAAATATTCCGGTTATATGGGAAGAGACACGGATAGACTTAAGGAATTGAAATTATTGGAATCGATTAAATTGCCGATATATCTTCCAGACGATAAGAGTGGAGTTATTTCGCCTGAGACTCGGAAACTGCTTGAATCGGCGCGTTTTGACGATCTCGGGCAGTTGGTAAGAAAAAATTGCGTTTCCAAGGGTGAACTTGTTATTCTATTATCCATATTAAAAAGTTTGTCCAAGGAAATGGATCGGGCGTAAGACGATTAATATGATGGTTACAAAAAGACAGCAGGAGCTTATCATTCAGAACCTTGGTTCGATATCCGCCGAAGTCCGCCTGCGATCGATAAGGCAAATTCCGGCGATTATTTCGATTCCCAAGGATGAGAAGATAAAACTCTTCACCAAAGCGCTGGAAGATTCCGAAGAAACGATCAGAAAAGCCGCCTCTCGGTATCTCGCAGAACTCGGCGTCGATGTCGCGGCATCGACAAATCCTTCTCCACCCGCGGATTCTTCCCAAGATAAGCCTTCCGTGTCTGGAGACGGATTTTTGCCATCCGAAGTTCCCCCCAAATGCGTGCCTGAGGTTCCATCGGATGTTTCGGCCGACGAATTGCTTTCGCGGCCTCCTCTTCCTTCATTATCAACTCAGGCTCCCGTCATACCCGAAAAAGCACGCCATCCAGGCGTATTTCGGGTATCTACGCCATCCGTGGACGATATGCCGCCGGCGGATACGCCGATGGTTCAACCGGTTGTCGAGGCTCCACAGCCAGCTTCGTGTTCGAAAGCAAAGAATGCGATAACCGTTCAGGCACCGACCTTGGATGACCCTATAGACCCCTCTTTACCCGATTTGTCTACAATAAAAGGAATTCCCGAACTTCTTGAGCATGTCAGAATCCTTGGGAAAAACCGCACACCGGGTTATCTTTCCCATCTTATTCAATTGGCGCAACATGTTCATGAAGAAGTTGCTCTCAGCGCACTTCAGCTAATGCTTAATTTTAAAGATCCGCGAGTACCGCCGCAGGTTTTACCGCTTTTGGCGATATCCGGCTTTTCTTCGCAAAGACGTTTCATGATATTAAAAATCATAATGGAAACCAAATCCGTTTTGGAGATATCGGCTTTGGAAAATGTGCTTCTAGCCGAAAAGGACGTTATCGTCAAATCAGGTCTCGTTAAAGTATTCGCGCGAATCAGTCGCGAAGAGGGTGTTGAGACATTGAAGATCTGTCTGTCAGACCCTGACCCCCGTGTTCGCGCCAATACGGTGGAAGTTATCGAGGAACAAGGAATAAACGGATGCGAAACCCAAATTGAAGGATTGTTGCGGGACCCGGAAAATCGGGTCAAGGTTAATGCCGCAAAGTATCTTGTTAAATGCGGTCATCCGGAAGCTTTTGCCACCTTACGGCAGATGCTGGGTTCATCGGAAGTATGGTTGCGAGACAGCGTCATATTCGCGCTCGGTGAAATCGGTGATCAGGCTTCACTGACGCTTTTGAAGGCAGCATTGAAAGATCCTAATCAAGGAATTCGGCTCAGTGTTTTGAAAGCTTTGGCTAAAATCAACAATGTCGCTTCACGAGAAGTGCTTCAAGGAGCTATTAATGATGCCGACAACGTCGTTGCTCAGGTAGCTCGCGGGTTGTGGGAAAAGATAAAGGAAACTCAAGCAAGATCAGCGACCCCGGACACGATGCGTCAGCCTCCGTCACCGGTCTCGGAATCGACTTCCACACGCGTACAAGCCCAACAAACAAATCCCGCGGCTCTTTCCTTGCCGACTGAGAATAAATTTTCAAGCAATGCGTCGCCGGCGCCGAAAAAAATGGAAATTCCATTGCCGTCTCTTGAGCCTTCAATACCTCAGATAAATCCGCCGCCTTCGATGCCGAAAGCGGTGTCACCCAAGTCGGAGCCTGTGGTTAAAAGCGTATTACCTGATGCTTCGATTACGCCTGCTCCTCGATTGACTCCCAAACCGCCGGAGCCTCATTTGCCGGTTCAATCGTTACCGCCCGCACCGCCTTCCCATATGCCGGCATCCTCTTCTTCCATGCCTCCGGTAGGCGGAATAAAGTTTCAGAAACCGCGATCGGCCGATATTTATTCGAAATTATGCTCGGCCAATCCTGAGGATAATCAAGCCGCGATACGGGATCTTCCTTTTATTTTGGGCGACGACCAGAACATTCTATTGGCCAAGGCGTTTGAGAATTCAGACGATTCGATTAGACTGGCGGCCGCGAAGATTCTTTCCCGAAAACGCGGTCCGGCCGCGTGTGAATTCATGCGCAAATTGGCCGCCGATCCCAGCCCGCTTGTAAGTTCCTTCGCGCAAAAAGCGCTGAGCATCATGAAGTAAGATAGATAATGTTCGGTGAATGCACAAATTATAATTGTCGGAGGCGGACACGCCGGTTGTGAAGCAGCTCTTGCCGCAGCAAGAGCCGGGGCTTCGACTCTTCTTATAACCATCAACCTTGATACCGTTGCCTGGATGCCCTGCAACCCCTCCGTCGGGGGACAAGGGAAGGGACAGCTTGTTAGGGAAATAGACGCACTCGGCGGGGAAATGGGCCGCGTTGCCGATGAAACGCTGATTCAGGCCAGATTGCTGAATACCAGAAAAGGCTTCGCAGTACAAGCGGTTCGTGTTCAAGCCGATAAAGAACGCTATGGTCGAAGAATGCTTTTCAGCCTTCAATCCGAGCCCAATCTTGCCGTGGTGCAGGGGCTTGTCGGCGAAATCGTCGCCGAAGGGAACAGAATTGTCGCGGTTCGAACCTCATCCGGCGATGAATATAGGGCTAAAGCGTTTGTTTTTACGCCCGGAACATTCTTGCGCGGCTTGATTCACATAGGTAATACCAGTTTCCCGGCCGGTAGGGCCGGAGAGCCGCCGGCGAACGAACTAGGGTCGGCGCTTGAAGAACTCGGACTGCCGATTTTACGTTTTAAAACAGGTACGCCGCCAAGGATTGATGAAAGAACCATCAGGTTCGAAGGTCTTGAAAAACAGGATCATGAACCCGAAACTCCATTTTTTTCACTATGGTCGAAGCCTGATCCCGAGGGTGTAAAAAAATCCTGCTTTTTGACGCATACGAATCGGGAGACGGCGAAAATAATCGAAGAACACATGCATGAATCGGCACTCGTAGCCGGTCGCATACAAGGAACCGGTCCGCGGTATTGTCCATCCATTGAGGATAAAATAAATAAATTTCCAAACAAGGAATCACACAAGGTTTTTCTGGAACCTGAAGGCGTCGATTCGCGGGAATTTTATCTGCAAGGCTTGTCAACAAGTCTTCCCGAATATGTACAAGAACTTTATGTCCGCTCTTTACCTGGACTTGAAGACGCTTGTCTGACCAGGCCGGGTTACGCCATAGAATACGATGTCGTCGATCCTCTCGATATATATCCGACTTTGATGTCAAAGCGGATAAACAACCTCTTTCTTGCCGGGCAGGTCAACGGCACTTCGGGGTATGAGGAGGCGGCGGCTCAAGGATTATTGGCGGGAATAAACGCTTCTGCTTTTGTAAAGGGAAATTCATTGCTGGTTCTTTCGGCTCAAAATTCATTTATAGGGCAAATGCTTGAAGAAATAACGACTCAGGGAATTACCGAACCATATCGTATTTTTACGTCGCGTTCACCCTTTCGCCTTCATCTTAGAATGTCCAACGCCGAGGAAAGATTGTCGGAAATAGGCCGGAAATACGCTCTTATCGATGAAGATCGCTTCAAGGTTTTACAAACACGCCATCAAACAATGAAAATAATCGAGAAGTCTTTAACCGATTCGACCGTTGAGGAAAAAGCATTCGATGCCTCTACGCCGGTGCATAATTCGAAATCGGGAGGAAAGATTTCGCCTGCGCGTATACTGAAAAGGCCGCAGTCGCGAATAGAAGATTTCTTCAAGTTGATTCCTGAACTTGCGAAGATCGATCGATTGGCACGGATTGAAATCGAGGCCAAGATAAAATATGAAGGATATTTTATCCAGCAGGAAAAGGAGTTCGAACTTCGCGAGAAGCTTCGGGATTTGCCGATAACCCAAGAATTTTTGGATAATCTTCCGACGGCTCTTTCCACTGAAGCTCGCCAAAAAATCACGGCCGTAAAACCCCATTCCCTCGGTCATCTGGCGAAAATTCCCGGAGTTCGCGCTACCGATGTTGCATTGATATTGATGCATTTGCGGCGAAATCGTGATTTGAGAAAAATGTGAATCGTACAACAAGCCCAACGGATGATATATTTGAGTTGTCAGCGAACGGCAATATGAGCTTGCACAAAATGAAATAAATAAGGTATTTTGTTGCGCGATATTAATCTTTTTTTGATTACTTGATGAAACGAGTTCGATTCCCATGAATTGTTCAAAAACAATAATGGATTGTCTAAAGCCTTATTTGGAAAACCTTGGTTTGCAATTTACGGATGAACAAATGGAGGCTTTGGGCGGTCTTGGCGTAAATTTATTAGCCGATCCTCTCTATGGCAGTGTTTCAAAAATATTCGATCCGCAAGAAATCGCGACGAAACACATCCTGGATTCACTATCTCCGCTGTCATTCAAAAGGGAGTGCTGGGAAAAAATCAACACGATTCTTGATCTTGGCACCGGTGGCGGTTTTCCGGCGTTGCCTCTTGCGATTGCTTTTCCCCAAAAGATGATTTATGCTCTCGACGCAAAAGGAAAATCCGTGGATTTCGTGGAAAGAATTAAGGTTGCGGGTGGAATCAAAAATCTTAAAACGATCTTGGGTAGAGCTGAGGAACTCGGCCGGCAAAAAGATTTTCGAGAGAAAATGGATTTGGTCGTATGCCGGGCTGTAGCTCCGGTTCGAGTTTTGATTGAAATTTGCCTGCCTTTGGTAAAAATCGGAGGTTTTGCTCTTTTCTATAAAGGGCCGACTCTCAAAGCCGAGATTGCCGAAGCGAACAAGGCTTTTCATTTGTTGGCGATAAAGCCTCAGGAAATGGAACTGTTCTTTCTTTCACCGCCGATTTTACCGTTTGAGCGCGGGTATGTTTTGATTTCAAAGAAATCCGCTACTCCGCATGCTTATCCCCGTCGAAACGGTATGCCTGCCTCCCAACCGCTGTAAAGATTTCCGATCAACGTTGGCTTGTGATTGAATTCATCTGTTGATTTAACCTCACCATCGGAAAATCGGTGGTGTCATATTTTAACTTTTTTTACCAAACACGGCAGAAAAAGATTATGAATTTCATGAGCTTTCTCTGCATTTCAGCGGCTCTGTGTTGAATTTTTCAGTTAATTTCAGACACCATCTGAAAATCAAGATTTTTCTTTTCCCAGGCTGACGAGGGAAAAAGGAACGTTGGGGCGAAGCATGAGCATCTCGAAAAGAGAATGAAACGTTCCTTTGGTCATCAGGCCTATCAATACCGGTGATAGAGGATTCAAGAATGTACGCAGGATTTCTTTTGCCTTATCGACATCCTCATTGGAAGCCTTTGTTCTATTCGAGCGTGTTGTCGCGGCCTTGACATACCATTCGAAAATTCCGGGTAGAACCAACAAAGCACATGCGGCGTTAAATAAACCGTTGAAGGAAAACAAAAAATCGGTTTCAATAAGCTCGCGAATCAATTCATCGCAAAACTTGTCCATGGATTCGCGAATATTGTCCAAATTGACGGCTTCCATGATCGTTAGATTTACGCTCCCGTTGAGCGGCTCGGAAGTCATTGTTCCGCCCCAGTAAGCTGTTTTAAATACGTTTCGCAAGAAAGCAAGCATGAAACCGAAACCTGCTTTGTCGCTTCCCTCGCCGGGTTTCATTTCGAGCGAACAAATGAAGAGGCTCAATATCAATTTCGCCTTGAAAGTTTCGACCGGATCTTTAACCGCTTTTGCTTCAGAAACCGTGTCGGAGACGGCAACCGGTTGCTTGTTGTTTATTTTTGCTTTTCCCGACTCTACGATTCTCAGATAGAGGGTGAAAAGGCGTCGGTGAAAAGGAGTTTCTTTCATCGCCAAAATTGAGGCAAAGTCCTTTTTGAGCGCGACGAATTCAGTTTCGCTTAGAACCGCGCCGCTGAATACGGTTGCGGGAAAACTCGCGGATTTTGATTTGGAGTAGATTTGTCGGCCTTGATTTTCATCGGTCATGATTTCCACCTTTTTTGCGATCGTCATAAAAAAATGGTGACGAATTTCGTTAGATTCTATATTAAACTTGTTTTCGATGCTACGATTTGTATATTATTTCTCTGAATTCAATACTCAATAGAGTAATATTTTACAGGAGGAAATACTTTACATTAATCTTTTGTTGAGTGTATTTTAAATAAATTGGTCGTTAAGGCCTTGTCGGCAAATAAGTGTAACGAATTTCTGGGATTTCCGGCCATAAGAGCCTGTAAGAAAACAACCAGACGGTCCGGTTATTTTCTAACAGGCTCAAGAAAGGATAACCTGATTTGAAACCGCAACAAGTTATTATTCTTTCACGCGATCCGATATATTCGGTTTTCCTTGAAATGACGGTCAGGGAATTCGGGTTTAAACCAAAATTAACTGCGGTCATGGACCGCGTGGAACAACTTTCCAGCGTTTGCGCTACCTGCGCTTGGTTCATTGATCTTGACAACAGTTCACTTTCCGTCGAAGATGTTTCCTTTAAAGCGCGGCAAAAAGCTCCCGATGCGAAAGTGGTTTTTCTCAGTTCGGCATTTACGCAGGATCTTGCCGTCAGTTGTCTCAAACAAAGAGCTTTGGCGTTGTTGGTGAAACCGATTGTTGTACATCGCCTCATACAGACTCTCAATTTGCTCAGACAGGAATTCGAGCTGATCGAAAGAGAAGATGTTATCGCTCAACATGCAGAGAGGGATAACCCGCCTTCGAAAGCACCGCCATCTTCGAAGCCTGAGCCGTCTTCGAAGACCACGCCGCAGATTTCTTATGAAGACCACCCATACTTGCGAAGAGTAAAACTTACCTGTCCGGTTTGCTGGAAAGTGTTTGAAACGCTTAGATTTAAAATGTGGACGGTTCCCGTCAGTGATACGGATACCGACTTTTGCCCGATCTGCCCAGATAAAGTTCATCCGGAGCTGTATACCGTAAGCGCTTGTCCCTCCTGTTATTTCGCCCATTATGTCGGGAAATACGGACAAATAAAAGTCTCCGAAGAGATTCGGCGGGCATTTGTCCATTCCACCTTGTTGGATCAGCGAATACAAATTACCGCCAATCTGAACTTTCTAGGAGAACGGAGTCTTCTTCACGGAATAAAAAGTTTTGAGCTTGCCGCCGTCGGGTGTCAAAGCTTAAAACTGCGGGGTTACGTTAAACTCGCCGGTGAATTTTATCTGAAATGCTCTTGGTTGTGCAGACGCCTTGGTCATTCCCTGAATGAGCAAGCCGCGCAGGAGAAGGCGCTGGAGTGTTTTGAAAAAACCTACGAGCCCTACCTTTCCGAAGACGGAAAATTTCCCGCCTTGTCTCGAATCAGGCAGAAATTGGATGCCTGGTCGGAACTCATGTCTGAAAGAGGAATCGTGGTAACGGGATTTCTTGCCGGAGAATTGTCAAGAAGACTCGGTTTGTACAAGAAGGCTTGGCGATATTTCGACGAGGTCATGAATCTGCCTTTTCTTCACCAATATTCGTCGCTTATGAGTCATCTTCACCATACGATTCGACTATTCAAGGAAACTTGTGAGAAGCAAGAAAAAACCCCGCATGAAGGCGGGGCTTCCTGATTCCTGACTCCTTGGCGGACTTCTTATTCTTCCTCGACTTCTTCGGCTTTTCCGTATTCCTTAACGATTGAATCCGTAACATTTGCCGGAACTTCCTCGTAATGAGCGAATTTCATAGTGAAATCGGCGCGCGATTGCGTCATCGATTTTAGATCGGTGGCATATTTGTACATCTCAGCGAGAGGGACATTGGCTTTTACGACTTGCGTATCACCCGCCGGTTCCATGCCAAGAATTCGACCGCGCCGGGAATTCAGATCTCCGATTATGCTTCCCATGTAGGCTTCGGGAACCATGACCGCAACTTCATAAATGGGTTCCAATAGAACCGGTTTTGCCTCGACGATGCCTTTCTTGAAAGCCAGCGTTGCGGCCAATTTGAAGGCAAGTTCCGAAGAGTCGACATCGTGTGAGGAACCGAAATCGAGAGTCGCTCTGAAGCCTATTGTCGGAAATTTGGCGACAACACCACGTTTTCGGGCTTCTTGAAGACCTTTTTCAACAGCCGGAATGAAATTTCTGGGAACGACACCGCCGACGACGGCATCAACGAATTCAAATTCTTGCCCGGGCAAGGGCTCAAAAGCTATCCAGACATCACCATACTGGCCTCTGCCGCCGGTTTGTTTCTTATGCTTTCCTTGAACCCTGGATTTTCCTTTTATGGTTTCACGATATGGGATTCGCGGTTTGCTGATGTCCACGTCGACGTTCCATCTGCCTTTTAGTCGGCTGATGGCCACGTCGATATGAGTGTCTCCGAGACCCGACAATAATCCTTGGCCGAGCTCAGCGTCATATTCAAATTTTAATACTCCGTCATCATTGCACAGCGTGTTGAGTCCGGTGCTCATTTTTTCCTGATCCTGCTTGGTTCGCGGATTAACAGCATAAGTCAACTTCGGATCGGGAAGAGCCGGAACGATAAACTGCATCGGTTTTCCCTTTTCGCAAAGACTGTCGCCGCGTCCGGTGACTTTAGGTTTTACCAATACACCGATATCACCGGCGATAAGCGCATCAACTTCAATTTTTGTTTTTCCTCGAAGAGTAGATGTCGCGCTAAATCTTTCGGTGTTGTCTTTATTCGGATTGAAATATTCAACTCCGGATGTGAACTTTCCGCTTACTACGCGGATGAAAATCATATCACCGGCTTGTTCATTTATCTTCTTGAAGATGAAACTTGCCATTGGTCCGTCGGTTTTGGGTTCCACCTTGATCTTGTTTTCCGTTCCGGGGATGGATGCTTCCAGTGCGCCTCGGTCGATAGGCGAGGGCATACAATTTATGCAAAGATCAAGCAAGAGATCGGTGCCGATGTTTTTCATGGCCATTCCACAAATCATAGGTTTGATCTTATTCTGAGCTAGGCCGATTTTCAGCGCACCCCGAAGTTCGGGAACGGTTATGGTTTCCCCTTCAAAAAATTTATTTATCAAATTATCATCGCATTCGACAATCGATTCGATCATGGAGTCGTGATATTTGCCGGCGAATTCCTTCATGTCGGCGGGAATTTCTTTCACTTCCACTTTCTTCCCCGTATCGTCGGTATAGGCATAAGCTTTCATTTCAATCAAATCGATGATTCCCTTAAGGTTGTTTGCCGTACCCCAGGGGATTTGAATCGGAGTGATTTTCGAATCAAAAGCTTTAAGTTCGTCAATAATCTTGGCGATATTAAGGTTTTCTTTGTCAAGTTTGCTCAAATAAACGATTCGCGGAATATTGAAGTTGTTCAAAATTTTCCAGTTCTTTTCCGTGCCTACTTCGATTCCTGAGCTGGCGTTTACAAGCACGACAGCGGCGTCAACGGCAAGCACGGTTTTGTGAACTTCGCCGAGAAAGTCATCAAAACCAGGTGTGTCCAGAATATTTATTTTGTGGTCTTTCCATTCCAAACACGCGAGTGAAGTACCCACCGTTGTTTTTCGTTTTAATTCTTCGGGGTCGTAGTTCATCACCGACGTGCCGTCATCGACTTTTCCTATTCGGGAATTACCCCCGGTGTGAAAAAGCATGGCTTCGGTCAAGGATGTTTTGCCGGCTCCTCCATGGGAAAAAAAGCCGATGTTGCGGATATTTTCGGTGTTATAGAGCTTCATGTTCATCTCCTCGGTATTTCTGAAAAGCCGCGGAAGTCGCGCGGTATTCTAGTATTTATACAGGATAATTGCCGTAAATGCAACGGAAATCCAGGGCAAATGCATTTATTTAAGCAATAATGAGTTTCAGCTCATCGTAAGGTGTTGACCATCAGCGAACGAAGCAGTTTCCACAAGCGACTTTTCATGTACTTTTTCATGTACTGAAAAAAAGCGAAAGTCAACATATCCGGTCATTACAACAAAGATACGAGCTTGGGCGACAAACCATTTTATACATAAATGTATGGACAGCCCGAAGATCTCATGATAGTCTGATAATCCAATTCATGGTTGATTCATCACTTCATCTGGACAAATTAAAACAGCTTCAGGCGATTTTAAACGGTGTTTTGCTTGGAAAACCTGAAGTCGTTGAGATGACCCTTGTTTGTTTGCTCTCGGGGGGACATCTTTTGTTGGAAGACATGCCCGGGGTAGGAAAAACCACCCTGGCGGCGGCTTTGGCAAAAGCCATCAACGGTACTTGTTCGCGAATCCAGTTCACGGCCGACCTTCTTCCTTCGGATATTATCGGCACTAGGATTTATCGAAGAAGCGATGAGCGATTTGAATTTGTTCCCGGACCTGTTTTTGCGAATTTTGTTCTTGCCGACGAATTAAATCGATCTCCTCCCAAAACACAAAGCGCTCTTTTGCAAGCAATGAATGAAAGAATCGTTACCGTGGATCGCGAAACTCTTTCACTACCAGCTCCTTTCATGGTTATCGGAACGCAAAATCCTCGCGGATATCATGGTACATATCCTTTGCCGGAGTCACAACGCGATCGCTTTTTGATGAGACTGTCGATCGGTTATCCCGATTATGATACGGAAATAAAAATACTGGGAGAGCATCGCGAAACCGATCCAGTGTCCCGAATTGAACCGGTAACCTCCGCCGGTGAGATTTTTGAAATGCAAAAGCAAATACGCCTTATCGACATTCCGGATGCCGGTCTTGCGTATTTAAGTCGATTAGCCGATGCCTCCAGACGCAATGAAGAACTTGCCATTCCCATTAGTCCTCGCGGCAGTCTCGCTCTTATGAGAGCAGGGCAGGCGCTGGCGTTCATTCGTGCAAAAAAATGGGTCGACATAGATGCTATAAAATTTCTAGCACCCAGTGTTCTCGCTCACCGGATGTCGTTTCGCTCGATGAACTCGATGGGCGGGGGGGAAGGTGCTTCCGTCGCTTGGGTTCAACGAGAGTTGCTTCAGCGCGTCGATGTTGAGTGATATCCAACACTAATTTTAAGCTTACGACCACAGGCAAGATTATCGCTTTTTTAGGCATATTTCTTGTCTTAGCCGCGAACAATACCGGCAATAATCTCTTGTATCTGCTTGCCGCCGGAAGTCTTGCGATGATTGTCGCGGCACTCATCACGGCATATTTCAACATCACCGGCTTAAATTTCCGCTGGGAAGGTCCTTTCGAGTGTTTCGCCGGCGAAGAATTGCACATGACTATACAGGTTGCCGAAAAACATCACCGATACAGATTTGATCTCGCGATTTCATGCGATTTTCACGGATTGTTGAGGCCCGAGGAGACTACCTTGTTTGATGTTTATCGGATAAAGAAAAAAAGAGGGTGTTGCAAAATATCCGATGTCTCCTTGACCTCGCTGTATCCGTTGGGAATTTTTCAAATTTCGACGCATATGGAAGCCTGCGAAGTCTGGGTTTTTCCCCAGCCTCTACCTTCATCCCTGAGCGATAGTGTCGAAGGAATCGGTAAATTTAAGGACAGCAACATCGATTTTTCCGGGGACTTCTGGATGCAACGGCCGTATATTCTTCCCGAGGACGCGAAGCATATCAATTGGCTGGTTTCGGCGCGTTCCGAGGGCGAATGGGTGACGGTTAATTCTTCTCCACGTTCGGAACCTCTTAAAATTTGGATTGATACGCAAGTGCTTTCTGATGCAACGATAGAAATGTTTTTGCGGCAAACGACCGACTTATTGTTGCGTGCGCATGAAAGTCATACAAAACTTTTTATTTGGTATCCGGTCGATCGGGACAATCCGGTCTGGATATCGGTAGACGATCGTCATGGATTAACGACGATCCTGAAATGGTTTGCCGAACTTGAACCCGGACGTGAATATTCCATTCCCGACGATAATATCGCTTCCCCAGCATTCAGGTTGTCCCCCGGCTCATTTAATGAAGGCCGTTCCGACGGCGGTATTGAGAGGGTGAAGACGTGAACGATTCAAGTTTTAATGAAAAATTGTCTTCGGATTTCAATACAGTCGAATTGCCTGCTGATGTTTATCGATATGTAATTCTAACCGGAATTTTAGCTGTATCAACTTTGTGGACAACGGGTTTTACGGGCATGATTCCCAAAATCGTCCTGGCCGTTGGAATCGTCTTGATATATTTTGGGAGACCGCCTTTTTCACTTGGAAGAGCGGGGCAAATCGCCAGTTTATTTTTTCTTGGAATCACTTATTACCAATGGAAGAAGGATATTCCGGGAATCGTTGCGTTATCGGATTTTACATGTTGGATAATGATACTCCAATGGTGGATGATAACGGATATCGCATCGGCTCAAGCCTCGAACCTTCTATCCGCAATGCTTGTTTTCGCAGCCGCGGCCATGAACGTCAATTTTCTTTTTCCGCTGGCATTTTTCCCATACGTGATTTTCCTGTTCATTTCACTTTCCAAATTAGGATTTAATCAACATATTGCAGACATCGGAAAAAATACGCGTTATTCGCCGAAAATCAGATTTATCGCTGCTGCCATGAGTTCCCGGTCTTGGTTGTCCGTTGTGTCTCAAGGATTCGTTTTTCTGGTTCTCTGGATCGGATTTTTTTATTTGATTCCTCGTCCCGATATAATGGGCCTTGCCCCGGGAGTCGGCCAAAGAAAATTAATGGGATTTTCAGAATCGCTCAATCTTGGCGAGATTGGAACAATTCGCGACAACCCGATGGTTATAATGAGAATTCGTCCAATTCTGAATCCGCCGATTTCACCTTCCATAAGAAGAAAATTGCAGTCGGTTCTTTTGCGGGGATGCAGCTTTCACAGTTACAAGCGAGGTGCGTGGTCGCGTTCGGGTTATCGCGGTTATTATATCAATATGTCGAAAAATGGCGGAGAATTCAGATTAAGTGATGAGAATACCAATTCAAATCAACTTGTTGCTTTGGAAATACTATTGGAAAATACCGATCCTCCGGTTCTTTTCATTCCTGATAAAACAAAGACGATTCTTTTGGATATTCCATCCATTCAAATTCAAACTGACGGCGCATTTTTCTTGGTAAATCGTCGCATCGGTTTTGAAACTTACCAAGTTAAAGTCGCCCTTGACGATAAGGCAATTACTGACCCTGGACCTCTCAAAGATGTGAAATTTCCTTCCTTTGTCGAGCATTTTTTGGATCCGGGTGATAGCGGATATGCCGTTAAGACCTTAGCCGAGGATGTCGCCTCATCAACGCCGACATTGTTGGGAAAAGTGCTGGCCGTACATGCTTTCTTGAACGGAAATTATAGATATTCATTGGAAGAGTTTTCAACTTCGGTTCGAGATCCTGTTGCAAATTTCTTATTTCAATCGCAACAGGGTAGTTGTGAGCATTTTGCTTCGGCAATGACGCTGATGCTTCGTCATCTGGGAATTCCGGCAAGACCCGTAAATGGATATATAATGGAAGAGTGGAATAATTTCGGAAATTATTTCACGATTCGACAAAGCGATGCCCATTCATGGGTTGAAGTTTTCTTTCCGGATCAGGGCTGGGTATCTTTTGACCCTACGCCTCCTTCGACAAGTGGGACTTTGTTGCAGAGATTTGCGATATTACGTGACTTGCGGAGTCGTTTTGAAGGATGGTGGTTTACTTACGTCTATCGTTTCGATAAAAAAATACAAGCTTCCGGATTTCGTAAGCTTTTTATGCAAGCCGGGGGATTACATAAACAACTGGCGTTGGTTGCGGGAATTTTACGCGGGAATTTGATCCTTAAAATATTACTTCTTATCGCATTGATTATTCTTTATGTTTTTTCCGCAAGAATCCGTTTGTCGAAAACCAAAAACAGACATTGGATACCTAATTGGTACAATGAATGGACGATGCGGTTTGATCATATGCGGGAAAAATGGGAAACTCCGAAAGAATACCATTCGCGCCTTATACGCTTGGGGCTCTTTCCGCGTGAGATGCGGCCCGAATTGGAAAAATTGGAGCATGCCATAGAAAATTATGCGTTCGGTGTTGATCATACCCTGGCGGAAAAAGAAGGCAGGCAAGTCATCGGAAATATCGTTGAAGCCTTGAAGAGTAAGTAAATCAACCCGGCTTTTTCAGAAGGAACCGCTGATCACCTTTGATTTGCTTTTCGATTTATCGCTGATTTCAACCTTTTTCTCGGCGTTTTTATCAATGGTTTTCTTATCGTCGTTTGTCGAAATTTTGCTTTCGCTAAGCGAAGCTGCGCCGGTTGTCATCTCTTTTTGAGAGTCCAAGGTCGGGAAATTCATCAATGATTCAATTTCAGGTTCGACATCAGTGATTATGTCGCCGTCTTTCAAATTGGTCGAGCCATTTTTATCAACCGCGTTGATGACGGGACTACCCGGTTGTATATTATCCCGCGCCGCGACTCCGAAAGTTATGGTAGCCGTCAAAACAATCACGAACATTACTGAAATCAATAAATCCGCCTTTTTCATTTTATTTTGCCCCTTTTTTAAATTGATCCGAAATTCAAAAGATTCTTGCTTTCAACCGTTTGTAAGATAATACGCTGAAAATCCTGTCACCGTTGAAAAAATTGATCGGAACTCCATAATAATGCGAATTTCAGCAATTCGGAAAGCTTGCATCCCTTGTATATGATGATATATACTTCTTTTTACGATATCGAGCTTATCTCTTTCGAAGAACTTGATCGAAATAATATTAATGGACAACGATAACGTCCAAACTAGAAGCGATGTCCGAATTAGAAATGTTCGTGTTGTTTTATTATACTTGTAATGCAGATTAATAACTATTCGTTGCCAGGATACAATTGATGAACGACGCACACGCTGATAAAAACAGTTTCCGTTTTCAAGGGCTTTCCCGCGATAAAGTAGAAGAAAATCGCGAAAAGTTCGGTATTAATCTTATTACTCCGCCTCTTCGAAATCCTTGGTGGAATCAGTTTCTCGAAAAGTTTGACGATCCGATTATTCGGATTTTGATGATCGCGGCATTCATTGCCGTTTTCGTGGGAAGTCTTGACGGTCATTATATTGAAGGCGTAGGAATCATCATCGCCATTCTCTTGGCCACCACGTTGGCTTTTTTGAACGAATACAAGGCCGGCCGGGAATTCGATATCCTGAATCGCGTTTCCGACGAGGTCCCGATTAAGGTAATTCGTGAGGGTTGTTTTATTACGGTTCCCAGAAAAGATTTGGTAAAGGAAGATTTGGTCTTGATTGAAGCTGGTGACGAAGTCCCGGCTGACGGTGTTCTTCTCGAATCCGTATCTTTACAGATAGACGAATCCAAATTAACCGGAGAATCTCAACCCGTTCCAAAGCATGTTATCGATGAAAGTCCTGATGAAAGCAAATCCGATGAAGCCTATCCTTCAAATAAAATCATGCGTGGAACCATGGTCTCAGACGGTCATGGCCTTATGGAAGTCATTGCCGTCGGTGATTTGACTGAAATCGGCAAAGCGGCTCGAGCAGCCACAGAGGAACTTCAAATCGTCACGCCGCTCAATCGGCAACTGGAGAAATTGAGCAAAATCATCGGAGTAGTAGGCTTCTTCATCGCCGGCTTAACTTTTTTTGCTCTTGTAGGCAGGGAAGTCGTCACTGGAGATTTGATATTATCCGCTCCCCAATGGTGCTTCACCGGAATTTTAGGGATCGGCATTTTCATCGGTTTGATTCGAGTCTGGCTACCGTTGGTACTCGATGCTTTTGAAATCTTTGGAAGGCCGATCGAATCTCCGGCTTTTCTCGAGAGTAATGATTTGGCTTCCTGGCTTAAGATGTTTGCTGTCGGCGGAGTATTTTTCGGAGTTTTCACCGGTCTAGCATACGCCTTCGGGTTGATTCCGAGTTCCCCTGAGAATTGGTTGCCGCTCCTAGCCATTGAAAGATTCCTGAGTTTCTTCATGATTGCCGTCACTATCGTAGTCGTTGCCGTTCCCGAAGGATTAGCCATGAGCGTTACCCTGAGTTTGGCTTACAGTATGCGTCGCATGACTGCCGCAAATAATCTTGTTCGTCGAATGCATGCTTGCGAAACCATTGGAGCGGCGACAGTCATTTGCTCTGATAAAACCGGGACGCTTACTCTCAACAAAATGATCGTGCATTCCCATAGCTTCCCTGCTTTGAAAGACAAGGAAATAGCATCGCAGCTTGAGAGTCCGATCGTTCAACGAATTTTCGAGTCCATCGCGGTCAACAGCACCGCCAACTTGAGCAAAAAAGACGGCGCCCAAACAACTTCCTTGGGCAACCCCACGGAGGGCGCGCTCTTATTATGGCTGGAAAGTTTTCATCAGGACTACCTTGAACTACGATCGAATTTTTCCATTAACCACCAATTGACATTCTCAACTGAACGTAAATTTATGGCTACCCTTGGAATTTCAAATATCGACAAGAAAATCATTCTTTACGTTAAAGGAGCACCCGAGATTGTTTTGGGAAAATGCGCAAAAGTTCTTTGTGAAAGCGGAATTGAATCGATCCAAAATCATCGGGCAACTATCGAGGCTAATTTTAAAGATTTTCAATCTCGCGGAATGCGGGTTCTCGGCTTTGCTTTTCACGAAAATCCCGACATCACCATGGACCAAGACGCGGAAGGCGTGGCCGATGATCTGGTTTGGTTAGGTTCCGTGGCCATAGCCGACCCTATTCGCCAAGATGTTCCCGATGCATTGAAGGCCTGTCGTAGCGCCGGGGTCAAAGTAAAGATGATTACCGGGGATCACTCCGTAACTGCGCTTGAAATAGCCAAACAAATAGGTTTACTCGATGATTCTACGAATGAGATGATTCATATTACGGGCCCCGAATTTTCCCGGATGCCGGGTGACAAAGCCAAGGATGCGGTCGAGAATATCAGGGTTCTTTCTCGAGCTCGTCCCGGCGATAAAATGCGGATGGTTAAGCTTCTTCAACAAAACGGGCATGTAGTGGCCGTTACGGGTGATGGAACCAATGATGCGCCGGCTCTAAATCAAGCCAATGTCGGACTCGCCATGGGAATGACCGGAACATCGGTCGCCAAGGAAGCAAGCGACATCATACTGTTGGATGATTCGTTTCCTAGCGTTGTAAGCGGAATTATGTGGGGTCGCTCACTTTACGAAAATATTCAAAGATTCATATTGTTTCAGCTTACGATTAATGTCGTAGCGCTGGGAATAGCTCTGTTGGGGCCTTTTATCGGCGTTAAAATGCCTCTTACCGTCATTCAAATGTTGTGGGTCAATTTGATTATGGATACTTTTGCGGCACTTGCTTTAGCCACGGAACCCCCGCATTGGAGAGTAATGAAGAGACCTCCCCGAAAATCCGCCGATTTCATCGTTTCCTCTGATATGGTCTGGAATATTTTTGGAGTGGGTTCGATTTTCCTTATCTTCCTGATTTGGCTTCTTATGTATATCCAGGAAAATGGTGTTTCCGATAAAGAACTTTCAGTATTTTTTACGGTTTTCATCATGCTGCAGTTCTGGAATTTATTCAACGCCAGATGCTTAGGGCTAAACCAATCGGCCTTCAAAAACATCACTGCGAATAAAGGCTTTATGGTTATCACGCCGACAATTTTCATCGTGCAAATTCTCATCGTACAATTTGGCGGCGAAGTTTTTCGAACGGTACCTCTGACGCTATTGGATTGGTTGCTGATTGTCGGTGGAACTTCAATCGTGCTTTGGTGCGGAGAAATATGGCGATATTACAAGCGATTGTCGTCGCCTGAGCCACTGAATGAGGACAACGACCCCTGTGCCGGGAGTCTGGAACAGGCCGCATCCTGATTCTCGCTTCCGTTTTGAAGTTTCTTACTGTATAATGTTCATATAGTTGCCAAGTTTGATTAGAAAAGCATCCTAATTCTTATTGGTAGGAGGATGAGTGAAAACGAAAACCGGAAAGTTTTGCTCTCAAAGTAGTGGGTGCACTCGGAAAGAAATGAACATCTTTTTTCGCCTTTCCATCTGCATTTTCCAAATCCTTGGGTTGGTTGGTTTCCTTCTCGTCGGAACCCCAGCAAAATCGAGCCCTTTCGAGGAATCTCCTGTTTCTCTCACTGTCTCGAAAACTGAGGAAGCGGGGAAGGAAGTTTCCGCTAGTCCCAGCCGATTACCGCTTCCCGGCGATAACGTCATTCCCCCAAGCGGGGGTGTCAAGATTTTGGTTTCCTCGTTGAAATCCAAATTTGGCATCGCCTTCCAAAACGGAACCGAAAATTGGGGTGAAGGGGACCTGAATGCCTCTTATCGGGTGATGAGCTCCCTCCCCAATGGTTTTAGAAAGTGCACAACGGCGGTTCAACTAGAGTTCATGGAAAGGCGAAAAAAGATGTCTTTCGAGTTGAACCAACAATATAATGATGCTCCAAAAGGTCAGGAACCCGGAGCCCTTGCCGGTTGGGTTGCTAATAATGAACACACCATCGTCCATTTGTGTGTTCCAACGTGTTATCTAGAACATGGATTTCAAAAATTTCTCGTTCACGAAATGTGTCATTGTTTTCAAAACAAAAACCGGGAAATTTTAAATCTTTTTGAAAATCGCTTTTGGCCCGGAGGCGTGCTGAAGAGCGAACCGACTTCTCTGTATGGAGTATCGAGCCCGAAAGAAGATATGGCGGAATCTGCCGCTGAATATTGGGCGAATGGTGATAAGATGAAGCTGGAACATCCCGCCCGTTATCGGTTCATGCAAATAAATGTTTTCGATTCTGTGGAATTTCTCAGCAAATAGAGAATTGTTGAAAAGCCATCGAGATCCTTGAACCTTTATTAACACCCCGAAAAGGGTTGTGTGTAAAAGGAGTTCCTATACATAGCTCAAAACCTTTTAAGGAGAACCTAGCCATGAGTAAATTTTTGTTTGACTCCGTTCGAGGGCTTATATTTCTTTTGTTGCTTGTTCTTCTTTCATTACCCGCGTTCAGCAAAGCTCCGCCCGGGAGTCTCGGAAACCCGGCCACTCCGATTCCCAAAAACGCCGTAGTGTCGTGCGATCTCATCTATCAAGGGGAAGATCTGGCGCCCCCCTTCATACCTGAAGAAAAGGCTTATCAGGCAATCGCCGCCACTGATACGGCTATTCGGGTGAACTGGGCAGGCGAGAAAGGTTTCGTCAACGAAGAAGTCATACCGTATTTAAAGAACAGCAAGGAATTTCAGGACATGCTGAGGCTTCGGCGCACGGCACTCCATATTCGAGCCCAACTTGTCGAAAAAAAGGGTGAGATCGACCAAGCCACTAAGGAGTATCTTAACCTCGAAATTAATTCCCCACTGATTCTCGTCGGACAATCGCCCTTCGGTCTGAAAGCCAAATCCGGGCCGATGCTGATGCCGACCGGAATTGAGGTATTCGATCCGATCGGAAATAAGAGGATCTCTCTGAATACCAGCTGCATAACCCTTACGGATCTCGTCAATTTATCAGGAGTAACAGAGTATTCCATTAAGGACAGCATCGATAACGACACCCTGGATTTCGTCGTCGGTCACGAAATGGCCCATGAAATTATGTGCAGCATGTACGGAAAATCGTTCAACAAAATTCAGAGAGTCACCAAAGGTCATGGAACGTATGAAATCACCGATTATGGAGTGGCTTTGATCGAAGGGTGGGCGGAAGCTTTCGAAGCTCTCTATGGCATCAATAATCCCAGGCTCAAGAAGAAAAACATGGAGAAATACATGATTTCCGAGTTTATTTTTGAGCGTCAGGATCCGATTCGCCGCGATAGAGCGGTCTATCTTTTCCCTGTTGTAAATGAGAGAAAGAAGCAAGGTTTACTTAAGAACGGTTGTCAGATGATGTCCTGCGAAGGAGTCGTCGCAGGCTTGTTCTACGACATTCTGACCAGCAGAACAATCGTCGCCCCTTTCGATAAATGCGTAACCACGATGGCCACATCCAATCCGCTAAGTTTTCATGAATTCGTCAATGATTACTTAAAGCTGTATCCTGAAGATCGGAATACGATTATACGTATCATTCTCGAAAATACAAAGTATACAACGATGAGCAAGGATGCCGGCGCATTGTACAGGAAATATTACACCACCAAATTGAGCTATGTGAAGCATCCGAAGGAAAAGGAAGCCTTCACGCAAGCCCAAAATGCTTTCAATACATTTAAAGATGATCTCTTCCAGAAGGCCCTAAAAGGAGCGAATATCTTCGCGAACGTCGGACCCGAGGTATGGGTTACATATCGTGGGTTCGGTGTAATGAACTGGAACCTTAATACTATTTGCCTTCCTGCCCTTATTAGCATGGGAGCTTTGGGACGTGATGATTCTGATTCTATCAATATCTTCGGTCCGATTGATTCGCTTGAACGGAATTTCGCCGCCATTGGCCTGCTCCAAGATCGAGAAAAGGCTGGGTTCTTAAAAGGTGACGCCTTCGAAATTCTTTGTAATTTATTGAAGGTTGACAAGTTTGGACTCCTTGAAGCCTACCTCGTGCCCTACTCTCCGGAATCGAAAAAAGCGGCTTCTCCGACGGTCGCCTATTGGTCTCGCGGAAGCCAAAACAAGGTCTTCTGGCCGGAAGATGTTCTTCCAAAACACGCACCGGCGAAAAAGGTGTTTCCTTTACCAAAATAATTTTGCATAAGAGCCTGTTGCATGAATCGGTTTTCAGCCTTGCAGTATAAAGGCATCTGTGTCTGAAGCTGGTCAGCGGGGTGACGGTACATAAAAATTGGCTGTTTTAGGCATTCATGCAACAGGCTCATAAATCAACGTTCATCCAGCGTTTATTCTAACAGAAATATTGAACAAAGTGTTGTGTGGTTGATATGATCCCAATCCCCAAAATGACCGCGTATCAATGTGGGTCGGATAAGGCGATGCCTGGCGTAATCCGTCGCCATGAAATGCTGAGTGCGTAAAAAAAATATCCCCCCGGAAACATGCCCAGGGGGGTAAGGAGGGTTTGTGGGAAGAGGTGTTTACGCGGCGAGCTTCTTTTGCTCGGGTTTCCTCATGTCGATTTCTCCGTGGCTGACATCGAATAAACGTTGCTGAACTTTCGATTGCAGCAAGTCCAGACCGTTCGGCAGGTCGAGAAGTTTGATGTCCGATCCCAGAATGTCTTTGTAATTTTGTTTGATATGATGGATCATTCTTACCCTGAATTCCGCATCGGATTTGGAGTTATAAAGCGGCGTATTTGGAAGAATCATGTTTACCTCCTGAATTTTCTTTTTGATCCAAAAGGAATATCGGCAATTTGGGAAAAATTTTAAATTAATTGATGCAATATTTCTTACAGGCTCTTATGGCCGAAAATCTCAGAAATTCGTTACAGTTATTTTCCGACAAGGCCTTACCATAAACGGGTATTTCGGAATCAACCTCGGAAACCATCATAAACATTGGGAAATATCAAGAGCGCGAGCGGCCATTGTTCGAATGCTTTATGCTGCATACGACGGTGAGTTTCCCGAAACAAAAAAACGTTTGGAAGCTCTGAAAAAACGTGTCGATCTAAATAAAGAGTGATCGAAAATTATTATAGAATTATTTTTATATAATGGATTTGGACTAAGATGGCGATTTTTCATTAACCGTCATTTATAAATAAATGGATTTACTTGACTGACAAGAGTTGTATGGTTAGAATTCGTTTATACGACCGGGGAAAATGCGTATGAATGCACTAAAAATCAAGGAATTAATTGGAATCAACCAGGAACTTAGCGATCTTCAAAAGGTTTTTGAAGAATCTCCCGGATATTTTACCCTTGTAAACGGTGCTTTACCAAGGCCTACGGAGGCTCAATCCCAGGTAACGATTCTCCCGCCTGGGAAGAATTTTGACGATAAATTTGTCTTCGGTTTCTTCAACAACGGATCCATGATCGGCTGTGCCGATATTATCCGAGGTCATCCTGATGAAAATATCGCTACAATAGGTTTGTTTTTAATTAACGAGCCGAACCGTAAAAAAGGCTACGGGAAATATTTTTTTTCCAAAGTCGAAGAGAAATTACGAAGTTGGTCCAAAATTCAAAAGATTCACATTACTGTTACCGATACGAATTCTCAGGTCGCTCCATTTCTGGCGAAACTTGGTTTTGATCAAAAACCGGCCGGGAATCCAGGAAATGGTGGAGAAAATCGCGATCTTCGCGTTTACGAAAAAAAACTCAACGGATCTTGAATTTAACCCATATCGATTTTCAAGGAAGGTTGCCTTCCATTGCGTTTGTAGATTTTCCCTCCGAAAAAGACATAACCTTAATGGCGGGAAGCACATGTTTGCGAGTGGGGGGGTGTAGTAGACCTTTGACCGTGACTTCCTTGCCGATGAATTTTTCAATCTCTTGTACAACCAGCTTATTCTGGCCACGAATAAGTTTGAACGTGTCTGAACCGACGTGAAGAACAAGATAGGTGTCGCGCAGCCAACCCTGTACACTCTTTCTTGCCCGTGAAGTTCCGACGAATCCGCATTTTTCAATCGATTCCAATTTCTCGCTTTGGGCGGATTTTTTTTCCGATTCCGCACGCAATATCGCATAACTAAAAAAAAGAAAACACAATAAGAGCGGATAATGTTTAAAATATTTTTTCAATATTCGGATGTCCATGCTGAAATAGCTGTTTATGAGCTTTTCTTAAAATACTTCTTGAACCAGTCCAAAATTTGATTCAATCTATGAATACGAAGATCGGAGGGTCCGCATCGGCTCATTCCGTGAGAAGTCGATGTCGGATATCTTACCAATCTTGTCGGAATTCCCAACATTTTCAATGCCGAAAACACCTGCTCTGCTTGCTCTATGTTGCAACGCAAGTCGCCTTCGCTATGAATGACGAGAGTAGGAGTTTTGACATTTCCAAAATACTTTAACGGGCTCTGATTCCATAATTCTTCCGGTCTGCTCCATGCATTTCCTTTCCAAAGAGTATCCGGAACAACGGGAAAATCGCTTGACCCGGCCATGCTGACGAGATTACTGACACATCTGTCGGTGATGGCGGCCGCAAATACGTCGGTATGTCCTATCGCCCAATTCGTCATATAGCCGCCGTAGCTGCCGCCCATGATCCCCATTCTTTTTGAATCGACGAAGGATTGTTTCGTCATGAATTCGGTAACGGCTTGAATGTCTTCCCAATCTTTGTTTCCCCAATCGCCGCTGATGACCGTGCAATGTTTTTCGCCGTAACCCTTGCTGCCTCGAGGATTGCTGAAAAACACCACGTAACCCTGTGCGGCCAACAGCTGAAATTCATGGAAAAAGCCTGAGCCGTATTGGGTTTGCGGCCCGCCATGTATTTCCAAAACCGCCGGATATTTTTTACCCTGTTTGAAATCGGGCGGTTTCATGATCCAAGTGTGTATTTGAGTGCCGTCACGCGAACGGACCCACGACGGTTCCGGCTCGGAAAGATTCATTTCCTTGAACAGCGTTTCGTTGAAAGCGGTTAACGAGGCTTCCGATAAAGACTTTCCATGAATTTCTCCTACGAAGATTTCATCAAGAGAAACAGCGGTGCTGCGGCGAAAGGCGATGCGTTTGCCGTCGGCGGAAATGCCGCCGAGGGAATACTGATCTGGTCCATTTGTCATGAATTCGATTTTTTTCTCGGCAAGACTTATGCGAGCGATATTACTCGCGCCGTGGCGACGGATCTCGAAGTAAATCGCCGTGGAATCGGGACTCCAGATAACGGGACCGCTCCATG